>Ga0100393_10001021_pt1 | contig 28999 bp, 27 predicted proteins | sample CryGeymeta201517_FD_81546 | JGI IMG/M metagenome (GOLD analysis project Ga0100393, IMG submission 81546) | Groundwater microbial communities from Crystal Geyser aquifers in Utah, USA - Crystal Geyser metaG 2015-17 | ecosystem: Environmental > Aquatic > Deep subsurface > Groundwater | place... | reverse complement strand
CCGATGAAGTGTTTGGGGTACATGACACCCCATGAGAAAATGGAACAACTGAAAATTAAGCTTACATCAGCTTAATTGCCAAGTGTTGCACTTCCACGTTGAATGTACAATCCTCTTGATCCAGAAATATATCCTTCGCGGTATACCTATTATTATAATCATGAAATAAGCCCAGATAACTATGGTTATACTCGGTGGCGTGCGAATAGTTACTTAGTGTATGCATATCTTGAAAATGAAGCCGATGGGGATTGTCTTAAGTGGAAAAATGCTGACGGAACGTACTCAACAGTGATTGTGAATGGTGGTACTGGATGTATATACCTTTTTGATACAGGCATTCTTAAAACAGTTCAAAACCCTTAACTAGAGTAATTAGAGCTGGTTTCCACTTGTAGGGGTTGTGTTTATTATATCGGGATTTTCTAGCGAACGTATAGGATTTGCTGTAGGGGTATTTTTTGTTGATGTTGAGAAAATGGCAAATATTATTGCAAGTATTGTGATTCCGATAAGAGCTACGTTAATAATGTTCTTATTCATGTTATCTATCGTACACTGAAATGAGTTTTGCTGTTGTAATAAATCTGTCTTTAGGAATTCCCGGAGGCCAGCAGGTTTGTAGTGTAAGTGCCGTATATTCGTGTTGTTTCGTTAAGACCGATACATCAAAGCTTGGTACAATTTCTTCTTCTACGACTGCATAATCATACCTTTTCCCATTGTAAAATATTACAATTTGGTCATTAATTTCAAGTTGGTGTAGCTTGGTAAATACCGCTGCATATTTTGCAATATGCTCTTCAAACTGTGTTGAGTGAGCAAATAAGTAAGTATTGGAACCCTCTTCAGAAGGTATCCCAGTTCCATTGGCGTGTGCAACCCCATGATCGAGAGCTTGTTGGTAATACTTTTTATCAGATATTTGTACGTTAAAAGCTATGGGACTATTAACACCGATTCTTGGAATCATGATGGTGCCGTTTGGGTCAACGGGTTTACTGTTAAGAGATGGTCCAAATGTAATAAAGGATCCTAATACGTTCTCAGTAGAGGGTGTTGTTTCTGTAGGTGGAGTAGGAGTAGGTTGGATCGTTAATTGCTCAGGTATTGCAGTCGGTTTTGTTGCATCTTCACTATTGGTTAAAGGGGAGACTACTTTTGTGCTTGTGTCTTTAACAAAGTCTAAAGCTTTTTTTATATCTGGATCATTGTTTATCGGCCTAAATACCAGTGATGATGAAGGGTTTGTACTAATAGGTTGGGTAATATCTTTTGCATAGGTAACTACACCAGTGAGCAGGTTAGCAACGATATATGCAGTAACAGATAATGTAAATATTTTGGACAGTTTCATGAGATATGTATAGCATGAATGCTTGTTTTGCTACAAGAGGCGCGCCTATTTATGGCGATGCGAAGGGGTTTGGGTGAGCTTGTGTGAAGAGTAGTAGTTGGAAGGTTGGTGAAATGAAATATAGTTGATTTTACTTCAGTAAACTCAAAGTTTTGCTTTGCAAAACAGATGGTGTGAAGTTTGCTGAGCAAACTTCTTAACCAAGCTTCGCTTGGTGGGCGAGGCAGGATTCGAACCTGCGACCACGAAGGTATAAGCTTCGCGCTCTAACCGGACTGAGCTACTCGCCCTTAACATTTTCAATTTAAAGTATCATCTACAAGTATCTCATGTGGTTTTTGTTAGAGCTTGCTAAACAAACCAACCCAGACAATATACTCGAAGCAGGTTCATTATACTATGTTGGATCAGGAAAATTTGATTGTGGGGTTGTATTCATTTAGGGCGTATAATTCCGAATGAAGCTTAGTAGGAACCTTTTACAATTAAACTATTTTCTAGGAGAACTGTAATGGAAACACCCATTAGTATTTGTTTCGTTGATACCCTGGCTTTCCTCTTTGGGATACTGGGGAAAGTTCCTGAAGATCCATCACGTGAAGAGGCACATAAGTTTCTAGTGTGAAATCCCGAAATTCATATTCTGTAATGTGGGAATATCTTAAAAGGAGGGAGTGTTGTGATTAGGCAACAGCAGGTTATCGCTTCATGTGTGTGCCCAGGTTGTGGAGGGCGTCACGTCAGGATTTCATTTATTCACACCAATATGTACGAGGCAGCTTGTGTCAACGGGAACTGTCACCATAGTCGGTTGGCAACACCAGATGAGGTTAAAGCTGCACAGGAAGAACCGTCGGTACAAAGAGAGAAGGAACAGTCTGTAGTTAAAGAGGTAGTAAGGTAGTGAATTTCCCGCTTGGCGCATGTCGTCAGGCGGGATTTTTTTGATAAAAACATCGAAAAATAAAAGAGGGGTAACTAGTTTAGGCGTGAGAAAGGTTTGAATTTAGAGCTCTTCTAAGTGAATACTGTTGTTTTCTCCACCATCGGTAAACTCAAGATATTTTTCAGTAGTAGCCAGTCGTTTGTGTCCAGCTAGTTTTGAAAGCATAACAAGGCTTGTTCCTCGTTTAATGTGGTGAGCAATCCATGTGTGACGTAGGTCGTTTACCTTTGCATTCTCAATGCCAGCTTTTTTGTAATAACGATCAATGCTTGCTCGAATGTTTCTAACAAGGAGTGGTTTTCCAGTTCGAGTAACAAAAACATGAGGTGCTTCAGCCTCAGGACGTTCGTTTAGGTATCGTACGATAGCAAGAACAGCAGCTTTGTTAAGTGGAATTCGACGTGCGAGTGTTGTGCGTGAACCTTCAATATTAAGAACCCCTTGTTCCTGAGATTCGTCAATCGTAATGTCACTAATTACTACTTCTGAAAGTTCTCCAATTCGAATTCCTGATTGTAGTAAAAGCTCAATAATTGCATGGGTTCTAACGTCATCTCTTGCTGCATCACGGAGTGCACGGTATTCTGTTTCACTTAAAATACGAGGTGCAGGAATTTCAAATTTTGGGTGAGATATTACTGAGGAAGGATCTTCAATAACATAATCGTTTAATTTTAAGAAACGGAAAAATGTTTTAATAGAGTTGATTTTGCGGGAAATGCTTTTTTTGGTGTATTGTTCGTTTTCAAGAGATTCTAAAAAGGATTTAATGTGTTCAGTTTCAATATGGTGTACGTGTGTTTTGTCAAACGTGTCATTAATATGGTTAAGCATTTGTTCAATATCTTTACCATAGGCAAGGATAGTAGAATCTGCCCGGTCTTCACCAGACAGGTATGCTACAAACTGAGAGTGTGCTTCATCAAAAATTATCATGACTTGGAGAGTTTACCACTCATAGTAAAAACTGTCAATAGTAATAGATATAGGGTATTTTAGAGACCTATAGTTATGCAATTTGTGTCCTAAAGAGATAGTTTGATACAATACCACTACGATGCAAAAAAAAGTAATAATTTCCAGAATTGTTGTCGTTGGATTGCTGTTTTTGGTGTTTAATCTTGGTAAGACCATGGTTCAAACTTATACGGCTAGTAAACGAGTTGGAGAGCTTGATTTGCAGGTTTCACAATTAGAGATGGAGTTTAATAAGATTCTTCAAGAAAAAGAATATAAGGAAACGGATGAGTTTGTCGAAAAAGAGGCTAGGAATAAGTTGCAACTCATTAAACCAGGAGAATCCGTGGTCGTTATTGATCGTAATCAAGAAGCAGTACTTGGTGTGGCCGATGAAAATCCTCGAAAAGACATCTCTCTCCAGGATCAGTGGGCACAACTTTTACTTTCTGGTTTGCGGTTATAAGACAATTTTGGTATCATTCAAGTGCCATAAGGCATGTTTTTTCAGCGCGGGTGGTAGGTCTAGTGATCTTACCAGGCTCATAACCTGGTTAACCAGGTGCGATTCCCGGACCCGCAACCAAGTTTTGCTACGCAAAACTCGTAGTTTGTTTCACAAACTACACAGTGATTTTTATGGTTATTCTCATTTTCGTTTTGATTCTTACTATGATTTTGACATTTATCTCGTTTTAATGAATAGGTGAGGTACAATACGGGCATTGTTTTTTAGGGTATAGTTTAATTAAGTTGTGCCAGGGTAGCTCAGGTGGTTAGAGCGGAGGACTCATAAGCCTCAGGTCGGGAGTTCGAGTCTCCCTCCTGGCACCAAGTTTGTTTTCAACAAACTCTGAGTTTAGAGTACAAAACTCAATATCGCTATTTTCAGTACAGTCACAGACCTGAGGCTACCTCAGTGTTGGGAGTTTAAGTCTCCCTCCTGGCAGCAAGTTTCGCTTTGCGAAACTCTGGGTTTTGTTCCCAAAACCCAACAGAGATTCTCATTACATTATTAGGAATTGCCAAGTAATTTTGGATACGTAATTAATGTTGTTATTGTAGTAAGACTAGATATCGCGTTTTCGTTAGGGTTGTGTACGGTGTGAAGGCGTTCTTGTGCACATTTTTATTCCCCAACAAAAGCCAAAACTATTGGTTTAGCATGGTATACTTAATTTCGTTATAAGGCTTTTGAATCATGGATCCAGAACAAAAAAATAATCAACAATCCAGTAAATCCTCTTCACGTATTCCACAGTTACCACAAAATAAATGGTTTCGGATAGCCCGTGTGTTTTCGGTTTACGTAGCCGTTGCATTAATCATTGCTGTTGTTATTAGTCAGATAAGTGGGGGTTTAGCATTTGATTTTTCTAGTGGTGCAACAGAAGTTGGAATTTCAGATCTCGTCACAAAAATCCAAAACAATAAGGTTACAGGAATTGTAGTTTCAGGAGATACCATAACAGCTACACTTGTCGATGGAACTGAACTTAAGGCTTTAAAGGAGGCTGGGACTAATGTGTATGAAGTGTTCGAACGTGCTGGTATTCAAAACCTCTCTGATAAAACATCAATTGAAGTTAAAACGCCTTTTTTCAATGGATTTCTTGGGGCCGCAATTATAAATATTTTCCCTGTCATCATAATGGTTGTCTTTTTCTTGTTTTTATTTAGGTCCGCCGGACGTGGTGCTGGTGGTGGAATGTTTGAGATGGGTAAATCAAAGGCTCAGCTATTTAATAAGACTACAGCAAAGGTAACATTTAAGGATGCTGCAGGTGTTGCTGAAGCAAAGAAGGAACTTGAAGAAGTTGTTGATTTTTTGAGGAATCCAGAAAAATATCAAAAGCTTGGTGCCCGTATTCCTAAAGGAGTCCTTTTGGTAGGCCCTGTTGGTACCGGAAAAACACTTCTTGCTCGGGCAGTGGCCAATGAAGCAAATGTGCCATTTTATAGTATGGCTGGTTCTGAATTTATGGAAATGCTAGTTGGTGTTGGTGCATCAAGGGTACGCGATCTTTTTAATCAGGCAAAACAAACTTCACCTGCACTTATTTTTATCGATGAGATTGAGACCATTGGAAAAAAGCGAGGGCGTTCTTATATGACGTCACAAGGGGAGCAGGAACAAACACTCAATCAAATTCTAGTTGAAATGGATGGGTTTACCCCTAGTGACAACGTCATTGTGCTTGCTGCCACAAATCGTCCAGATCTATTAGATAGTGCCCTTACTCGCCCTGGTCGGTTCGATCGACAAGTTGTATTGTCACTTCCCGATAAAGAAGGCAGGCGTGAGATTATTGATATTCACCTGAGGAATAAACCTCTTGAGGAAGGTGTCGATCGTAATCGTTTGGCACAAATGACTGTTGGGTTCAGTGGTGCAGACATTGAAAACATGCTTAATGAGGCGGCTATTGCGGCTGCATCACACGATAAAGTGAGTATTGGCATGGAGGACGTATCTGAAGCTATAACGAAAGTTAAATTGGGTAGAGCCCGCACAGGGATCCAATCAGAAGAAGACAAAAAAATGACTGCATATCATGAGGCTGGACATGCGCTTGTTGCAAAAGTATTACCGGGAACAGATACAGTGAATCGAGTAAGTATTGTGAGTCGTGGATTGGCGCTTGGATTTACTGAAATCAATCCTGAAGAAGATAGGTCTCATCAGACCAAGACGGACCTTGAGCATAGGATTGCGGCCCTCTTGGGTGGACGAGCAGCAGAGCAGACAGTTTATAGTAATAGTACGGTTGGTGCACATAACGATCTTGATCGTGCAAGCCAAATCGCTCACAAAATGGTTACTGAGTTCGGTATGAGTTCACTTGGTCCAATTGCATTTTCATACAGTGATCCAATGGGAAATACGACATTTGACCCAACTCTTGATAGTCCACGAATTTCAAATGAAATGGCTGCTCAAATTGATCAAGAGGTGAAAAGAATAATTGACTCAGCTTATGAAATCGCTAAGGACATTCTCGTTAGAGAGCGAAGTGTCCTTGATGCGGTAGTTGAAGTTCTCATGAGAGATGAAACAATTGAAAAAGATGAGTTTGAGGCAATAGTTGCCCAAAAGGGACTCTAGGCTTACCTTTTTGTAGGGTGCGGTAAACGATTAGCTTCCCAAATCACTCACTATTTGAGATCATTACCATATAGTATGAATACCGAAAAGAAACTTGTAATTGTTGATGGGCACAGTCTGTTATATCGGGCATACCATGCACTTCCCCCGCTCAGCTCTTCTCTTGGTGAACCTGTTGGTGCGGTGTATGGGTTTACAAACATGTTGTTTAAGCTGCTTGAAGATCTTAAACCTACTCATGTAGTTGTAACGTGGGATACATCTGGTCCAACATTTAGACATGATAAATTTTCAGAGTATAAAGGAACGAGACTGCCAACACCAGAAGATTTCAAATCGCAAAAAGAGGTTGTTACTGAGATCGTAGATGGGTTTGGAATTGTGCAGATCGGCGTTGAGGGATATGAGGCAGACGATATTATTGGAACGTTGTCTACAAAAGGTGAGACTCAGGGGTTTGAGGTAGTTATTGTTTCGGGGGATAAAGATGTATTACAGCTAGTAAGTGATCATGTTTATGTATACATGCCTCACAAAGGGTTTTCTCAAACAAAAACATTTGATCCAGATGCGGTTAGGGAAGAATATGGCGGCCTTGGTCCTGATCAAATCGTTGAATATAAGGCCTTAAGGGGAGATTCCTCAGATAATATTCCAGGGGTAAAGGGGATTGGTGAGAAATCTGCGATTGCACTACTGTTACAGTATCCAACGATTGACCTTTTGTATAAGAATATTGATGAAGTAGAGCAAAAATTTGCTAAAAAATTGATTGAAGGAAAAGAGTTAGCATATGTAAGCCAGGAGTTAGCTACTATCGTAACGACCGTACCCTTGCCAGTTAGTTTGGATGAGACTTCTTTTGAAACATATGATGCAGTAAAACTACGAACCATTTTCACGAGACACGATTTCAATTCACTTATAAAAAAAGTCATCGGGGAGCCTGAACCAGTTCATACCCTATTCGATATTGCGTCATTGCCAGATAAAGAGACTAATAGTTCAAATTTTGACGTCAAGATTGCGGCGCACTTATTAACCGGTGCATCTGGAAAAGGTACATCTCTAGATTCACTAGCCCTTGAAATCCTTGGACACCATATTGCCCCTGAAGATGCTTTATCACAAGATGAGCGCAATGCAGTAACAAGTGCACTCCAAACAGAGTTAGAAGCTCGGTTTGAACTACTGGAGAACAATATGCTGAAGGTTTTATTTGAAGAAGTAGAGATGCCTTTAAAAAAAGTCTTACTCACGATGGAAAAGTGCGGAATATGTGTTGATCGTGGACTTTTAAGAACAATGACAGAAGAATACGCTAGTAAACTATTAGGAATTGAAAAACAAATTTATGATGCTATTGGACATGAGGTAAATATTAATTCTCCGAAACAGTTACAAGAGGTTTTGTTTGATGAGCTTCATTTGCCAGTTGTGAAACGTACAAAAACTCAACGAAGCACCGATGAGTCAGTATTAGAAAAATTAAAACTCGTGCACCCTGTTGTCTCATTACTTTTAGAATACAGACAAATCCATAAAATTGCTTCAACATACCTATATCCATTACCAGACTATTTAGATCAAAATGATAGGGTTCATACAACATTTAACCAAACAAAAACTGCTTCAGGGCGGTTAAGTTCTGAGAATCCAAACCTTCAAAATATTCCTACAGATCTTGATCTTGGTGTGAGAAAATTGTTTGTTCCTCAGGAAGGAAGCTCATTAATTGTTGCTGATTATAGTCAGATTGAACTGAGAATATTAGCTCATATCACAAAAGATGAACAGCTTAAAGAGTCTTTTGTTAATGGGCAAGATATTCATACGACAACAGCTGCAAAAATCTTTAATGTTGAATTTGATGATGTTTCTGTTGATCAGCGCAAAGTTGGTAAAACAATCAATTTTGGTCTTTTGTATGGAATGGGGTCATATAGTTTGGCAGAACAGTTAGGTATAGAACTATCTGAAGCAAAAAGATACATTAGTGCATTTTTTGATAGTTACCCACACGTTGTTGAGTGGAAAGAAAAACATTTAGCAAATGCTCGTGAACGTGGCTATGTTGAGACAATGTATGGGCGAAGACGATATTTACCAGCACTATCTGCACGGAATAATATTCAAAAATCTGGTGCTGAACGCATTGCGGTTAATCATCCTATTCAAGGAACACAGGCTGACATAATAAAAATGGCTATGAATCGATTGGCAGAGGTTCTGCCAGATGATTCGCATATGTTGATTCAGGTCCATGATGAGCTTGTGTTTGAGGTGCCAGATAAGCAGGTAAATGCTATGATGCATGACATAAAGAAACAGATGGAATCAATTGTTTCTTTAGATGTGCCAATAGATGTTGATGTAAATTCAGGTTCAAATTGGCAGGATGCGAAGTAGTAGGGTTGAACAGTATGGTTAACACACACTATGCAAAATAAATCTACAAAATCACACATTGATCGAATTTTTGAAATGGTGCCAGGAATTTTAACGTGGTTGGTATTAACATCCCCAGTCTGGTTAGCTTTAAACCTTCCTTTTGCAATGGCGTATGGAATTATATTTCTTGATGTTTATTGGCTGTACCGTGCATTTAAGAGCGCAACATATAGTATTTTGGGATACCGGATATTTAAAAAGGTTATAAAGGTGGATTGGTGGAGTAAACTCAAACACGATTTTCCAGACGAACATTCAACTATAGAACATCTTCTCATTATCCCTACCTATAAAGAACCTGAATACGTTATTCGGACAACCTTTGAGGGGATTGCGAACTCTGAGTACGATTTATCACATGTGAGAGTGGTTTTGGCTCTTGAGCAGAGGGAAGATCCTGAGCTTAAGGTGGCAAAGAAAAAAATCGCTGAAGAATTTTCTCATAGAGTTGCCGCAGTATACGTAACTGAGCATCCGGGAGATATTGAAGGAGAAGTGGTCGGTCCTGGTTCAAATAGGACGTGGTCGCTTAATCATTTATGGGAGACTCTTGAGAAGGACATTGATATTGATAATACGATTCTAACAACACTTGATGCTGATTTTGTTGTGCACCAACAGTTTCTTGCTGGTCTTACACATAAATACCTTTCAACAGAAAATGTAAGGCAACGGTCTTTTACCGGTGTCTTTATGTATTCAAATAACTACTGGCAGGCGCCAGCTCCTATGAGAATTATTGCATCTTCACATACGATCAATCAGTTGGCAGAACTCGTTGAGCCATGGAAGTATGTAATTTTTAGCAGTCATTCGCTTAATTTGCGAACACTAAAGGAGCTAGGTTTTTGGTCAACCGACCACGTAAATGACGACAGCAGATTGTACTGGAATGCGCTCTATCACTTTAAAGGTGATTTTGAAGTGGTGCCCCACTGGTTACCAGTATATGGTGATACTGTTTTAGACGATACTCTTGGAAAGTCCTTTACTAATCAGTACAAACAACTTCAAAGGTGGGCGTATGGAGTAGAGCATCGTCCATTTATTTACAAAATGACGTTAAGCGAGAGGGAAATGCCTCTTATCAAACGGTTGGAGCGACTGCTTTTTGTGGTCAGGGCAGACTTGATTTGGGCAACAATTGCCTACATAACAGGGTTTGGTGCACTTATCCTTGTTGCTGTAAATGGTTATTTTAGAGAAACAGTGCTTGGAACAAATTTAGTGTTTTATTCAGGTATAATTCTTACGTTTGCAATCCTTGGATTATTGCCAACAGCAATTTTAAACCATAAGTTATTTCCGCCGATGCCACATACATGGTCAAGACTACGACGATTCATAGGAAATGTTCAGCTTTTAATGACGCCACTTATTCTTATGACATTTGGAACGCTCCCTGCAATAGATTCTCAAACGCGCTTGATGTTTGGAAAGTATTTGTCGTTTAGGGTAACACGTAAACACCGTAAAGATGGGAAAAGGACCGTTATATCATGAGTACCTTTGCAGTCTTAATCACCGCATACAATGAAGAAAAATATTTAGGTCAGGCCCTGTCTTCAATAAAGAATCAGGTTGGTTTACCGACTCCTTTTGCAATAATTGTTGTGGACAACGCTTCAACTGATAAAACTTCGGATATTGCAAAAGAGCATGGTGCAATTGTTGTTTCGGAGCCCCAAAAAGGTATAGCGTATGCACTTAAGGCAGGATACGATTATGTAATTTCTGAAGGATATGATTGGGTCATACAGACGGATGCAGATTCAGCAGTCTCTAATCATTGGGTTGCTTCAGTAGTAAAAGTTATGGACGATCCAGATATTGTAGGAGCTACAGGCCCAACATATTTTTATGATAATTCACCAATAGTAAAGTTCTTTTCTGGAGGAGTGTTTGCGGTATTTGTGTGGGTTCAGCGTTTGTTAACAGGTACGATGCAGTTTGTTGGTTCAAATATGGCAATGAGACTGTCTACATATCAGCAGATCGGTGGCGTTGATATGAGTTTTCAAATAAGTGCTGACGTTGATCTTTCAAAAAGAATGCAGAAAGTTGGAAAGATTGCGTATCTTTTGGATATGAAAGTAGGAGTATCTTCTAGACGGTTTAAGAAACAGCCCCTGAGGGCACTTTATCTATATGCACGGGGGCTTGCCGATACAATTCGCCATAAATCCAGTACAATAGAGCTTGATGATGTCCGATAAATACATATCCCATTTTTCTGATGCCTATCGCCCAAAAATTGATGGAGTATCTGTTTCATTAGAACTATTACATAATGAGCTTTCTCATCGGGACATTGCACACGATGTGTATGTTCCCAAGACCCCAGGGGAGTATACAGATGATGATAATATTTTTAGGTTTAGCTCTATTCCACTTCTGTTCCAACCTGAAATCAGGTTTTCTGTTCCGTTAGATGTCTCAAACTTAAAACGTGCGTACTCTAAGCATTATTCACTCGTACACTCTCACTCTCCTGGACCCATGGGGCTATTAGCTTGGCAGGTTGCAAAGCTACATAGGTTACCACATATTCACACCTTTCATATGTATATCCCGGAGTATGGGCACTACATTTTTGATGGTAAGGTTTTAAGTAAAGACGCTCTTGATGAGTTAAGCCAGTGGTGGGGACAAAGAAGCGATGTCATTATTGCGCCAAGTATGAAAATATACAATTGGTTGAAACGTATTGGTGTAACAAAAGAAATGCATGTGATTCCTAGTGGAATTGACAGAGAATCTTTTTCTGAAGGTCAAACAAATGCTCGATATTTAATAGAGCATGGTTTTGTGAACGAAGATGATTTTGTGCTACTCTTTGTGGGGAGAGTAGCACATGAAAAAGCTATCGGGAAAATATTTACTTATCTTTCACATCTTCCCGAGAGCAAAAGAGTTGGGTTAAAGTGTGTGGTTGTCGGAGGTGGGCCTGAATTGCCAGAATTTAAAATTATGGCAAGTAAGGCGGGATTAGATGGGGTTGTAGTGTTTACTGACTATATACCGGTACCTGATGTAAAACATGCATATGCATCAGCAGATGTTTTTGGGTTTGTTAGTACTTCAGAAACGCAGGGTCTTGTTGTAACGGAGGCAATGGCTGCAGGATTACCATTGTTGATTTCTTCTGATGATGCGTATACGGGAATGTTAGAGGATGGTGAAAATGGCTATGTATCTGATAGTGTGGATTCGTTTAATAAGGGGTTATTGGCATTAATGGGTGATCAGCACAAAAGAAGACAGTTTTCAGCAAAGAGCATTGAATTAAGTAAGCGTTTTGACATAGGTTTTACTATTGAGTCGTTGCTTACCCTTTATGAAAATGTTCAGGATGAGTATAGAGTGTTAAACGGGCCACCTCGTTTTGCGTCAGAGGTAGTTAACCAGTATCGGCAGTATATGCATGATAGTATGAGTGAAATACGAGCTCGTTTGAAAAAATATGTTCAAACCTAATTACCAGATAACAAATAAAATTCTTTTAAGCATAGCATCAATAGAGGCGTCACGGGAATTTATTGAACACGCACCACTTGTTCCTTATTGGGAACGGCAGTTTAGAGAAGATGCAGCTGTTCGTATAGCGCACCATACAACAGCACTTGAGGGAAACCCACTTAGTTTAGAGGAGGCTCGAACAATTTGGGAAGGAGATGAGAGTTTAGTCACAGCACAGACAGGTCACGTTCAAGAAGTTATAAACTATAGGAGTGTTATTAAGTACGTAGAAGGACTTAAAACTACATCAAATCGAATCACCGAGGAGCATCTAAACAAAATCCATGAATATGTTGTAACAAATGTTGTTCCTGAAAATGAGGTACGTGGATATCGGACGGGATGGTATGGAACAAGAAATTCCACAACGGGAGAAGTTTCTTTTGTTGCACCAAATCCTGAAGATGTTTTAGACCTTATTAAGGATTTTTTTGAGTGGACTGCGGGAGAAGAAGGAGACCAAACACATCCAATTTTACGTGCAGGGATAACAATTGCTGAAATTGCTAGAATTCACCCGTTTACTGAAGGGAACGGTAGGTCAGCGCGTGCTTTAGGGACTGCTTCGTTATATCTGGATGGGTACGATATAAAAAGATTTTTTTCTCTTGATGAGTATTATGACCAGAATGCTTCTGGATACTATGATGCGATTCAAACGTACCAAAAGAGTGATGATGTATTAACAACATGGCTAGAATTTTTTGCTTCAGGGTTAGAGATCGAACTCAAACGAGTAAAGGAACGTGTTCTAAAAATGAGTAGAGATCATCAATTACAAAGAGAAATCGGTCAAGTTGCATTAAACGATAGACAGGAGGAGATTTTACAGTATATAGAGGTTAATCATGCGTTTAGGAATGTTGATTTTGAGGAATTATTTCCCAACATAAGTGATGATACGGTACTTAGAGAGCTTAAGGATATGATGGATAAGGGAGTAATAAAAAAAGAAGGTAAAACCAAGGCGTCAAAGTATGTTTTACGCTAAATAATATGAAATTTTCAACGTTTGCGAACTATCTTAGTAGAATTGAGGGTTTAGATTCTCGAAATGAAATTACCGAGCTTCTTGGAGAGATGTTTAGTGAGGCTGGGTCGGATGAAATTAAAGAAATGTGCTATCTTGTGCTTGGGCATCTGGGCCCACCGCACCAAAGGCAGGAATTTGGCATTTCGCAAAAATTATTGCTAAGGTCCATTTCTCTTACTTCTGGTAAGCCTGAGAATCTTGTAGCCACGCAAATGAAAGCTATTGGTGATATAGGGGATCTTACCCAAAATCTATTGGTAGATAATAAGGGGGATGGTTTATCAGTTGAACAGGTTTTTGAATCTCTGCTTGAGATTGCTATATATTCAGGAGAAGGGTCTCAAGAACTTAAGATATCTGGATTGGCAGATTTGCTAAAGTCTGTCGATTCACTTTCCGCTCGATATATTGCTAGGATACCGGTCAAAAAACTTCGGCTGGGGTTTTCAGATATGACTATTCTTGACGGGTTGTCGTGGATGCTCGGTGGTGATAAGAGTCACCGCAAGGAACTTGAGCGCGCATTTAATGTGTCTGCAGATATTGGGTTAATTGCCCAAAAGGTTAAGGGGCAAGGAATTGAGTCACTTAAAGACATTACTGTAACTGTTGGCGTTCCTGTTCGACCTGCTGCGGCAGAACGGTTGCCAACTGCGGAAGCAATTATCGAAAAACTAGGTACTGTTAGTGTAGAACCCAAAATTGACGGGTTTCGGCTTCAGATGCACTTTGAACGTGGTAAGATGCCGCATCTATATTCTCGGAATTTAGAAGATATGTCTGAGATGTTTCCAGAGATTGTTGATGCTTTATCTCAACTTGATGTCACTTCTGTGGTGCTGGAGGGTGAGGCTGTTGCATTCGATCCTGTTACGGACAAGATGCTTCCTTTTCAGGAAACGATGCAACGCAGGCGAAAGCATAATGTTGAGGAAAAAGCCAAAGAGTTGCCACTTAAGGTTTTTTGTTTTGACATTTTATTTTTTAATGGAGACAGTTACCTAAATGTTCCGTATCAAAAGCGCCGAGAGGTTTTGGCAGAGACCGTTGGCGATAGGTCAGAAGCACTGCTTGTTTCAAATAAAACCGTCATATCAACGGCTATTAAACTTTCGGAGTATTTTGACGAGCAGATTGCGAAGGGGCTCGAGGGGATTATGGCAAAAAGACTTGATTCACCTTACGCGGCGGGATCTCGAAATTTTAATTGGATTAAATTGAAAAGAGAAGATACAGGGGATCTTAATGACACGATAGATTGTGTAGTAATGGGATATAAAGCAGGAAAAGGTAGACGAAATAAATTTGGGATAGGCGCATTTTTAGTTGGTGTATATGATAGTCAAGAACAAAAATATAAAACAATTAGTAATGTTGGTACCGGTTTAACTGATGACCAGTGGAAAGAGATGAAATTAAGAGCTGATGAGCTTGCTGTCTCCCAAAAGCCAAAAGAGTACGAGGTGCCTTTGGGGTTAGAGCAAGATGTTTGGCTCGATCCACAGATGGTTGTTGAGGTTTTGGCAGACACGATCACGCGTTCGCCAAATCATACGGCTGGAAAGGTTGGAGATAAGCCGGGTTATGCCCTTCGGTTTCCACGTCTAGTTCAGTGGAGAGATGATAAATCACCAGAACAGGCAACAAGTGTTAAAGAGGTTCGGTCAATGTATAAAAGCGGCTGAGAATTATTCGAACACAGGTTCTTTTCCTTGCATAATATAAGCGAGATTAATGCGGGCTTTCGTTTTGTTACTAGATAAGGGTTTACCTTGGTACTCTAGTTCTCGAGTTTGGGAATTGTATTGGAGATTAGGGTTCCCGAGTTTATTGAGAGCAGGTTCGCGTGCATTTAATGTATCTAGTCTCATATCGTTTCCTGTTCGTATAAGAAATGTTGACAAAACATCAAACTCTTCTTCTAAATCCATTTCTGACAAACTATTGATTTCTTGATTCTCGATGATTGCCAGTGCTCTCTTTTCTACATATTCGGGGTCAGCCTGTTCTACTAATTCGTGTCGAATTGTTGGAATAGATGCTTGTATCAGGTCTTTGTAAAAGCGATAGTTTCGATGTGTTTCTGGAATTGCCATAAGATCTTCGCGGGTATTAAGTAGATTTGTTATTTCTATATTAAGGAGACCCGTTAAGCGGTCTGGGTCGATTCCTTCAGTAGCGTTGGGATTTTGAAGTAAATAAGTTTCAATTGAATAAAAGGTAGGGTCAACCCCTCTTGATTCGACGTTTTTTGCAAATGCAGTTGCAATGCGTTGCGCTTGTTCAAGTCTGTTAACCATGTCCATATGTTCTTCGAGCATTGGTCGGTGTACAATTTTTCCATTACTCATAAAATCAAACCCTACATCATGGGGATTTGGATCCCATTCATACTGATTTTGAGTTGCGGTGTTTGCTAGCAAATTTTCACGATTTACTGCAATTGCGTGTAAGGTATTGAGTTCTTCCATTTGAACTGCACGCATAGTTTCTTGGTTTGGGCCACTATGGGTAATTCTTTCAATATGTGCAAATACTCTTCCGCAATGTTCGACAAACTCCTGGTGGTCTTCGGGGTTGGGCATGCCGTTATTTTTTAGAAATTCTGTGGCGTTACCGAATGTTAGCTGATCATTTTGGGATACCACCTGTTTAAGTTGTTCTAGGTTTGCTGGATCTTGACCCATAAGAGTAATCGTAACGTAACCTTGCTTTAATGTAAAGCAAATTTCTTGATATTGTTATCTGAAGGGTAATTAGATACGATGTAAAGACACATGATATTTCAATCATTTCTAGGTCACAAGCCATCAAAATTTCATGTAAATCCAATTGTTCGTGCGTTTATTATTTCAGAAACATTTTTTTGGGGTGGGATAAATTTTTTGGGGCCGGTATTTGCCATATTTATTGCTAATGAGGTTAGTGGAGGAAGTATCGAGGCAGCTGGTACTGCCGCGACGGTATATTTATTGTCTCGAATGGTATTTGAACTTATAGCCGCACGGTCACTAAACGGTGCTTCAGATGATAAGAAATTTGTATTTGCTGTTGTTGGCATACTCATCGTGTCGATTGCTTACTTTGGTTTTGTATTCGCCTCGAACATTACGTGGGTGTTGATTCTTCAGGCGCTATCGGGACTTGGTTTTGGAATTGTTTCTCCTGCAAAATACGTATTATTTAGTGAACATTTAGATAAAGGCAAAGAATCTACTGAATGGGGAGTGTATGACGCTGTTAGCATGGGCGGGATGGCATTAACAGCAATGCTTGGAGGGTATGTTGCACAAGAGTATGGGTTCAATGTGTTATTTGTCGTAGCTGGGTTTCTCATTTTACTGGGTGCAATGCCATTTACCCTTTTTGTTTGGGCGAATAGGGGAATTAAAAAACAATAATAAATGTCACACACATCTCAAGAGGAACTACAATCTCGGATACATGACGCATGTCAAAGGGTTGATGTCTCTGCTACATATTTTCATTACAAAGATATTGATAGATTAAAGCCGTACAAAATTGTCTCGATCGCTCTTGACGAGGCAACAGAAGAAGTGTGTGTTGTTTATCAAGCGCAGTATGGAGAACGGCTTACATGGATTCGAACGGTACAGGATTTTTGTTCTAATGTGGAAGTAGAAAACGTTGAATTGGCGCGGTTTTCACGCTAAATACTCTTTACAAAACAAACCGATAGTTATAGAATTAGGTTCTAGCACTTACTCAATTGAGATTTCCCAAAGGAGGGAGCGCATGTCGAGTTGGCCTTTTGTGTGGCGGTGGTTGTTTGGTATAGGGTGGATTGTTTTACCCATGCTGAGTTTGAACCTGTACGATGTCAGTATCCGGAATCCCCGTCCGCCAGGGTATTTTGCATATTGGATGATTCCGCTATTTGACATCCTGTTCTTTCCGCTGTTCTTTGCGGTAAGCTTGGGGATTGCAGGGTCATTTGAGTTGGGGGATTCAAGGGAACGTATTGCGCAGTTTGTCGGCATTGTGTCTGCTGTTATTTACGTTTTGTGGTTTTGGAACATGGAAAACAAGCAGCTTGCTATTGACCCATCCAAGGAAAATTGGACTGTGAATATAAATGGGCACAACCGGTATGCGTATGCCCACGCAGTGTTGATGTTTGTGGTGGTTTGGTATACCGTTTCGTTTTTCATTCGTTACGGTATGTTGGCCACTGTGGTTGCTACACCTTGGGTATGGGTGCAGTTTGTTGTTGTGCTAGCAGTTTTCACAACGTGCACAACGGCAGCCTTTGCATTTCCAGGGGAAGTCACCCAACGAGGTTTTGTCAAATTGGTTGGGAAGGCCGATTAACTTTTAGGTTGAGGAAAAGAAGGGGGTGGTGACGACGGTGTCAGCACCCCCTTTCTGTATTTATGGGAGGGTTAGTGATTATGTAATTTCTTGTAAATGGTAAAATATGCCCATGCAAAAAGAAAAAACAAAAATTGCGGTTGGGTTAAGCGGTGGAGTTGATTCATCGGTTACGGCTGCACTTCTTAAAGACCAAGGTTATGATGTTATTGGCGTACACATGCTTCGCTGGGATGATGATATTCCTGGTTGTACGGGGAGTCAGGACAGACAAGATGCATTAAAGGTTGCTAAAAAAATTGGGATCCCATTTCGAACGGTTGATTTTTCTGATTCCTATAAGAAGTATGTTGTCGATAGGTTTTTGTCAGAAATTGAAAAAGGCCTTTCACCCAATCCAGATGTGTGGTGTAACGAGTATATTAAGTTTGGTGTATTTATGGATTATGCGTTAAAGGATCTTGGGGTAGACTTGGTAGCAACTGGTCATTATGCACGTGTTCAAGAATCTGATGGTATATATGAATTAATGATGGGTACTGATATCACCAAGGATCAGAGCTATTTCTTATATAGGCTTACCCAGGAACAGTTGTCGCGCACGGTATTTCCGTTAGGAGGTATGCTTAAAAGTCAGGTTCGTGATCTTGCCCAGTTGCACAACTTAAATACGGCACACAAAAAAGATAGTGTGGGAATATGCTTTATTGGAGACATTGACATAAAAGAATTTATTAAGGAAAGAATAGTTGTTCGTCCAGGAAACGTTGTCTTACAGAGTGGAGAAGTGGTGGGCACCCATGAAGGTGTTTTGTTGTATACGGTTGGTCAGCGAAGTGGATTTACACTCACGTCCTACACAGGAGACCCCTTATATGTAGTTCGCAAAAACATAGAAAAGAATGAGTTGGTGGTTGGGAGAGATTCTGGATCCGAGGTTACAGAACTGTTTCTTACGGATAGTGTGGGTTCAATTATTACAAGTGGTGTTAATCAAAAGATTGGTGCTTCGGTACGAATTCGTCACCTAGGAGAGTTAGTGGGTTGTGAGCTTGTAAATAGTGAAGATGGCACTATTGTTGTTTCTCTAGCAGAACCTGTTAGAGGTGTTTCGCCTGGTCAACATGCTGTGCTTTACAATAAAAACATTGTTATTGGAGGGGGGATTATTGCCCGAACGAGTTGACAGGACTATGAAAGAAGAATAAAATTGGCAACATGCAGCACGAAATGCCAAGGATTCTTGAGGGCGAAGAAATTCTTTACGAAGGGGCGCCTTTACCTCAACTTAAAAAGTATTACTTTTATTCCTATTCACTTCTGTGGCTATTTATGCTTGCTATGACACTTGTTGGGCTTTTACTTTTTCCTTTTGCGTTATTGTTTGCACATGCGATGGCAGGCAAATCATATTGGCAGCGTTACTACTGGATTACAAACAAGCGCATCATAGTTCGAAAAGGTTTATTTGGTTATTCAATAAGTTCTATTCCACTTGAGCGTATTTCAGATGTAATTATTTCTCGAGGTTGGTTTGAGAACTTTTGTGGATTTGGAAGTTTACGAATTCAATCATTAGCAGGCCAGATTTCTTCAGGTGCTGGTGGTTCTGAAGGTGACCTTAAGGCAATTGCTGATCCAGAAGAGGTTCAACATATTATTCTTGAAGCTGTTAAGAAGAATCGTTCAACGGATCGAACTCTATAAGAAGGATCTTTTTTCACCTATTCTCGTTTTCCCATTGACCAAGTGGTTATAATGGGAGTTGTAGTTATTCTAAATAGAATTCTCTAGAAATGGATAATTACAGCAAGATAAAAGTACGTTTACAAATAGATGGTAAATGAACGAAATATTTTAGGTTCTATTTTTTAGAAACCAAATCTCGTTACATTCCTTTTTATAAGTTTTAATTTTGATTTGATATTAGTTTTTACACAGTTAAAAACTAATGCGACCAAATAACTACAATAACAACAAACAATATTTATAGCGATCCTATAGAGCAACAGATTGGTTAGTTTTTAATTTATTAAATTCTAATCACTGCTAAGTTACCCTTAGCAGATTTTATTGAGAGTCTGATCCTGGCTCAGGATGAACGCTGGCGGCATGCCTAAGCTATGCAAGTCGAACGGGTCCGACGTCGTACATCGCAAGATGTATCTCATCGGACTAGTGGCAGACGGGTGAGTAACACGTAGGAACGTGCCTCAAAGTCAGGAATAGCCCAGAGAAATCTGGATTAATCCCGGATAGTCCCATTAAACCGAGAGGTTTTTTGGGTAAAGTGACTAGTTTACTAGTCATGCTTTGAGATCGGCCTGCGTCCTATCAGCTAGTTGGTGAGGTAATGGCTCACCAAGGCGATGACGGGTAGGGGGCGTGAGAGCGCGACCCCCCACAAGGGCACTGAGATACGGGCCCTACACCTACGGGTGGCAGCAAGTAGGAATCATGCGCAATGGGGGAAACCCTGACGCTGCGATGCCGCGTGTGGGATGACGGTCATAATGACTGTAAACCACTGTGGAGTGGGAAGATGATGACGGTACCACTCTAGAAAGCAGTTGCTAACTACGTGCCAGAAGCCTCGGTCATACGTAGGCTGCAAGCGTTGTCCGGAGTTATTGGGCGTAAAGGGTTGGGTAGGTGGTTCGATGCGTCGAAGGTTAAATCTCACGGCTCAACCGTGAATATGCTTTCGATACGGTCGAACTAGAACATCGTAGGGGCTAGCAGAACAGTGCAAGTAGGGGTAAAATCCGTTGATATGCACTGGAATACCAAAGGCGTAGGCAGCTAGCTGGGCGATTGTTGACACTGAACCACGAAAGCTAGGGGAGCGAAACGGATTAGATACCCGTGTAGTCCTAGCCGTAAACGATGGACACTAGCTTGGTGTTCCACTCAGATCTTCATTAGTGGAGGTTTGTGTGGATTGCCAGGCGTAAGCTAACGCGTTAAGTGTCCCGCCTGGGGAGTACGGTCGCAAGATTAAAACTTAAGGGAATTGGCGGGGGCTCGCACAAGCGGTGGAGCGCGTGGTTTAATTGGATGTTACGCCAAGAACCTTACCAGGCCTTGACATGTTTTTCTTAATGCTCTTTCAGAAACGTTAGAGAATCTGTTTAATCAGAGGGAATTCACAGGTGTTGCACGGCTGTCGTCAGCTCGTCTCGTGAGAGGTAGGGTTAAGTCCTACAACGAGCGCAACCCGTACCGTGTGTTGTATCACTCACGCGGAACTGCCCTCGTAAGGGGGAGGAAGGTGCGGACGACGTCAAGTCAGCGTTGCCCTTATGGCCTGGGCGACACACACGCTACAATGGCGCAGATAGCAGGTTGCCACCTCGTAAGAGGGAGCTAATCCCTAAACTGCGTCCCAGTTCGGATTGAGGTCTGTAACTCGACCTCATGAAGTTGGAATCGCTAGTAACCGCGTATCAGCCATGGCGCGGTGAATACGTTCTCGAGCCTTGCACACACCGCCCGTCACATAAGCCGAGTTGGGAATAGCCGAAGACTGCATTTATTGTGGTTTAAGCTAGGCTCAGCGAGGAGTGTGAAGTCGTAACAAGGTGTCCGTAGGGGAATCTGCGGACGGATCACCTCCTTTCTAGGAGTAAAAGGTCTATAAAGTAAAAGCTCTGGTAACTCCCGATGTTGTAAGTCATTATTTATATATAGCTATTCTAAGCAAATTGATTTTGCTATACGAATAGTTTGCAAGTTGTCCCTTTTCGATAATTCGATTTGAGACAACTATAGTGCAAGCGGAGGGTTAAGTACTAAACTTGAATTCTCTATAATTTGTATTCGTACTTTTTATAAAGTCTTTATAGTCGAACTTTTGGACATGTTCTCAAACTGTCCTCGCTGTTACATGCGGTAATGTAACCTACGTGTCCTTCGTAGCACCAAAAGGACCTGTTGCTCTATAGCATTGCTATAGCATTTAACCCACCGAAAGGTGGGTTTTTTGTTGGAAGTAAGAAATAAAAAATTTTAAGGAACATAGAAATATCACTGGTTGGTTATCGTTTGGGCGGTAGAGAGGTTTGTACAGTCCGTTGTATAATGTGTGCTGACAGGGGGCATGTAGCTCAGCTGGTTAGAGCGCTACACTGATAATGTAGAGGTTCGGAGGTTCGAGTCCTCCCATGCCCACCAAGTTTCGGTTACGAAACTCTGGGTTTACGTCTCGTAAACCCAACTGCGTTGTGTATTTGTACAACCTTTGCACTATCTATTTTATATAGTAAAACTCTGAGTATTGCTTCGCAAACTTCACGCGCTTCCTGTTGATTTGCATAAATCGCCCTTTACTGCGTATAAGGATAATAATTAGTCTCAATGATAATTATTTCTGTAGGTTTGCCAACACGCTTTTTCCAATAATTCCAAACATAATTCCGTATCCGAGGAGTCTTAATACCAAACCAAGTTCTTCTGCTAGCGGAAGAATATCAAGAGTGCTAAGAAGATAGTTCCAGTCATGCTGCCCGTATCCAAGAAGTTCTAGTACCTGTCTATTTGCATCAGCAACGTAAACTGCTACATTAACGAGGTTTTGTCCAAGCCACCACCAACCAAATATTTCTCCCGCATCACTTTTTTCCTTTCTAAAGTGCAAGACTACAATTATTGGTGCGATCAGTTGCATTATTGTTCCGCCAATAAACATTACAAATTCATTTCCTACAATTCCGAAAATTACATGACCGGCCTCGTGAAAGAGAAGATTTACATTATCAAGAAAGCTGTTGGCAGAGTTGTGAATAAGCATCCAGAAGGTGTAGATACTGAGTGAAAGGGGGAGTATTAATTGTTTGGTATTTTTTAGGGTCATAAACATACTATGCCAGGTTGGGGATAATTTTAAAAGCTATATTGGTACATCTTGACCATGTGTCTATCGCGTGTCATTATAACTTCATGCAATCTTCAAAGAAGGCCTTCACACTTATTGAACTTCTTGTGGTTATTGTGATTATTGGAATTTTAGTTTCTCTTGGCGTGGGAAACTATTTAGGTGTTGTTGATGATTCTAAATATGCAGCCGCAGAGACTGATATGAATTCGATACGAAAAGCTATGCTTGAATATAAGGTTTTTCATGGTGAGTTGCCTCTTGTTGGTGCAGAAGTCGATACAATTGCAGGTACTGGAGGTACGTGGGCGAGTGTTGTTTCTGCTTTGGTTTCCTCAGGTGATTTAGGAGAAGCAATTAACACTGATCCATGGGGAAATGCATACCATTACCAAGACCACGACTGTAATGCAACGACTGCTGGTCAGAGTTTACTGATAACAGCTGGTCCAGATGGTACAGTAGGGAATACTGATGATTTTCAGGTGGTTGTGACCGAAGGTTGTCTTATTGTTGCGCCAACTTCAACACCTACCCCATAATATTATGCAATGAGTATAGTATTTTTATCCCCAGGGAAGAAATCGTTGATTGCATTGACCCTTTCTTGCATCCAGTGATACAATAGCGCCGGTAATGAAAGGAACTTCGAATAACCGTCTTTTTGTGTTTTCACAAAGCACATAAAGCCATTACAAAACACGAAACCTCGTAATTAAAGGTTTGGTTTTTTTGTTTCTACGGCGTATTCCTTTCATTTATTTTGTACATTTAACATAGTTGGTACATTTAGGTGTACTAAAAATAGCAGAAACCGCGACTAGTATGCTTGGCGTACACAGTTCGCGCTTACGCGGGGCTGTAGCTCAGTTGGCTAGAGCACCACATTTGCAATGTGGGGGTCAGGAGTTCGAGTCTCCTCAGCTCCACCATTAAACTCCTTCAGGAGTTTTTGGCGAGTTTATTAATATAAACTCAATTGGCCTGCGTTAAGAAAATAAGGTTTCGGCTGGTAAACCATAGATGATTGCAGGACGACCTAAAAACAAAAATTCTTTTGTTTTTAAACGTTTTGTAAGATGAACTTTAACAAAAGATGATACGTGACTACACCTCAATTTATGCGAGGGTGTAGTTACATTGAATAATCAAAACACGAAAATTTTTGTCCGGAATTTTGTATTTATAAAAATACATACAATTTCAGAAAGTCTGACAATATCTCGTCAGACTATAAACAAATATGATTCTTGATTGTTCTTGCGTTTCTTATGATTAATTTGAGTTAGTTTACTAACTCATAGTAAAAAACACGTAAGGGCGTACAGTGAATGCCTTGGCGCAATGTACCGATGAAGGACGTGGGAGCCTGCGAAATGCCTCGGGGAGCTGGCAAACGAGCTTTGATCCGAGGGTGTCCGAATGGGAAAACCCACATAGGTAACCCCTATGTACTGTGCACTGAAAGTCCGTTTATTCGGACCATAGGTGGGCAGTGGGAACCCAGTGAACTGAACCATCTTAGTAACTGGAGGAAAAGAAAAAAAGCCGTCTTTAAGACGGAGCATTCCCTGAGTAGCGGTGAGCGAAAAGGGAACAGCCCGTGGATGAAAAACGAATATATTATTAGCTGAACTACCTGGAATCGGTAGGCCATAGAAAGCAAATGCCTTGTAAGCGAAAATAATATATGATTTCCACTTTATGAGTAGCAGCGGACACGTGAAATCTGCTGTGAATTAATTCTTAGGAATTTAAGGGGGACCTCCCCCTAAGGCTAAATATATATTGCGACCGATAGTGAACTAGTACCGTGAGGGAAAGGTGAAAAGTACCCCGGTGAGGGGAGTGAAATAGTCCTTGAAACTGTACGTCTACAAGCAGTCGACGTGGTTAATTTATTAACCACTACGGCGTGTCTTTTGGAGCATAAGCCGGCGAGTAACTCGCTGCCTGCTAGTCTAAGCCATTAAGTGGCGGAGGCGTAGGGAAACCGAGTGGTCTTAATAGGGCCCTTAGCAGGTGGTGGTTAGCCCGAAACCGAGTGAGCTATCCATGTCCAGGGTGAAGGGAGGGTAAAACCTTCTGGAGGCCCGAACCAGTGTACGTTGAAAAGTGCTTGGATGAGGTGTGGATAGAGGTGAAATGCCAAACGGACTCGGAAATAGCTGGTTCTCCTCGAAATGGCTTTAAGGCCAGCGTCTGTGGATTTTATGGTTGGGGTAGAGCTACTGGATGGATGTTGGTGGGCAACTGCTTACGTCCAACCAAACTCCGAATACAACCATCTTCAAGCAGACAAGTTAGTGTACGAGGGCTAAGCTTCGTGCACGAAAGGGAAACAGCCCAGATCGAACGTTAAGGTCCTTAAGTCTTATCTTAGTGGGAAAGGAAGTCGTGTCACTTAGACAACCAGGAGGTTGGCTTAGAAGCAGCCATCCTTTAAAAAGTGCGTAATAGCTTACTGGTCAACTACGTGATGTGGCGCCGAAAATATAACGGGGCTCAAGATAAGCACCGAAGCGACGAATTGGATTTGTACTTGATACAAACTCCAGTGGTAGAGGAGCGTTCTATATGCATTGAAGCCAAACGCGCGAGCGATGGTGGAGCGTATAGAAGTGAGAATGCCGGCATGAGTAACGCAAATCAGTCGAGATTACTGATCACCGAATACCCGAGGTTTCCGCAGCACTGCACATCAACTGCGGGTTAGGCGGTCCTAAGGCGAGGCCGTAATTGGCGTAGTCGATGGACAGACGGTTAATATTCCGTCCCTTCTATAGATGTTCCCATCAGAGACTGAGAACTTTTGTTCTTACGAGAAAATCTGATGATTAATAGTCTATAGGATCCGTACCGTAAACCGACACAGGTGGGTGGGGAGAGTATCCTCAGGTGATCGAGATAACCTTCGCTAAGGAATTCGGCAAATTGCTGTCGTAACTTAGGGAGAAGGCAGCCCCTTCGTATGCTTGCATATGTTGGGGGGCACAAACAAGGCTCAAACGACTGTTTAACAAAAACACAGCTCCCTGCTAACTCGAAAGAGGATGTATAGGGGGTGACGCCTGCCCAATGCTGGAAGGTTAAAGAAGTTGGTTAGTTTCCTCGGAAACAAAGCTGGCGACTGAAGCCCCAGTGAATGGCAGCAGTAACTATAACTGTTCTAAGGTACCGAAGTTCCTTGTCGGGTAATTTCCGACCTGCAGGAAAGGCGTAACGAGTTGAGCACTGTCTTCAGCGAAGGGCTCGGTGAAATTGTAATGGCCGTGAAGATACGGTCTACCTACACCAGGACAAAAAGACCCCGTGGAGCTTTACTATAGCTTGGCATTGATTTAAGAATGTTTCTGTGTAGCGTAGCGAGGAGACTTTGAAGCGTAGGCGTCAGCTTACGTGGAGTCGCCAATGAAACACTCGCCTTTAATATTTTTAAATCTTACCTTGAGCCGTGAATCCGGTTCGGGGACAGTGTCTGGTAGGTAGTTTGTCTGGGGCGGATGCCTGGCAAAAAGTAACCCAGGTGCCCAAAGGTTCTCTTAGTCCGGATGGAAATCGGACCACAAGTGTAAAGGCAAAAGAGAGCTTGACTGCAAGGCTGACAAGCCGAGCAGCAGCGAAAGCTGGGCTTAGTGATCCTGCTTAACTTAGAGGTAAGGAAGCAGCTTATCGGATTAAAGTTACCCCGGGGATAACAGAGTGGTCGCGCCCAATAGCCCGTATTGCCGGCGCGGTTCGCTACCTCGATGTCGGCTCATCGCATCCTGGGGCTGTAGCCGGTCCCAAGGGTTGGTCTGTTCGCCCATTAAAGCGGTACGCGAGCTGGGTTCAAACCGTCGTGAGACAGGTTGGTCTCTATCCGGTGTAGGCGTGTAATGATTTGAGAGGATATTCCGTTAGTACGAGAGGACCGCGGAGTGCGAATCTCTGGTGTATCAGTTGTTTGTCGAGTTTGCTTGCAAACTCGGAGGGCATAGCTGAGTAGCTACATTCGTTTAGGATAAGCGCTGAAAGCATATAAGCGCGAAGCCGACCTCAAGATTAAATCAAGGCCCCTGGGAGAATACCAGGTTGATAGGCTGCAAGTGTACGCGTAGCAATACGTTTAGCTGAGCAGTACTAATAAGCCGTTAGTATTTTACATACTATTGTAAGAAGCGCAGAACAATAAGGAATTATGTTTGTGCGACAAAATTTTTGTGTGATTATTCAATTACGTTAAGTACTTTTATTTGTTGGTGATTTGAGCGATCTGGGTACACCTATTCCACCTTTTGGAGGATTAAACCATACCGAACATATAAGGTTAAGCAGATCAGCGGGGATAATACTTGCGCATTTTAACGCTGGGAAGGTACCTCATTGCCAACAATTAAGAGTGCTTAACGGTCGTATAGTTACCTAGTGGTAACTTGCAAAGCTAGTCAATCTGTTTTTGACTAGCTATATCATCTTTTGAAGTTCACTTACGAGTGAAAAATATACTGTAGTATTCTACAGTAGGAGGTAGGAATATATTTATGGCAAAAAAACCAGTACAAACAATGGCTGACCTTTTAGGCAGCGAATCTTCACTTTCAGTTAAACAACTTACTCGTGGACAAGTACTTGAAGGTACGGTTATTTCGTTAACAAATCACGAGGCACTTGTTGATGTTGGTGCAAAAGCAGAAGGTGTTATTCCAGAAAATGAGCTTAAAGGTAAAGATGTTGTAGAAGGCGACAAGGTTTTAGTGTATGTAATTACCCCTGAAGATCGTCGTGGCCAAATCATTTTATCGTTGAACCGTGCAAAAACTGTTCAAAACTGGAATGTATTGGTCAAGGCGCTTGAAGAGGGAAATACACTTGAAGCAGTTGTAAATAGTTACAATAAAGGTGGATTAATTGTTGATATATTAGGATTACAAGGTTTTGTACCGTTCTCTCACAGTGAAGTTGCAGGTGCATTTGCACAAGTCTCCGATGCTGAGAATCAGGCTACTCTTGAAGGTCTCAAGGGGCAAACACTAAAAGTTCGATTAATTGAACTTGATCGAGATAATGATAGAGTTATTTTATCAGAGAAAGAGGCTCTTGTTGGAGAAGAACTTACCAAAAGAAGAGAGCAGGTTTTATCAATCGAGGTAGGGGCATTGGTTGAAGGTACAATAACTGCAGTTGTTCCTTATGGGATTATGATGTCTATTGATGGAGTTGAGGCGCTTATTCCACAAGAAGAAATTTCATGGGATGAACAGGAGATTTCACAGATATTATCTGAGTTTGAGGTTGGTCAGACCTTAAAAGCTGAGGTTTTATCAGTGGATGAGGAAATGGGTAAGGTTCAGTTATCACTCAAGAGTGTTACAGCAGATCCATGGAAAGAGCTGTCAGATGCTTACAGTGAGGGCGATAAAGCCGAAGGAACTGTTACTAAAATTACCAGTTACGGAATTTTTGTAAGCTTACCAAACACAAGTATTGAAGGTATGATTGCCTTATCGTCGCTTCCAGAAGATAGTAAACTTAAAATTGGATCATCAGTTCCTGTTGAAATTGCTGAAATTGACGTAACTCAAAAACAGCTTGGGTTAGTTTACACGAGTAGTAAAAAGTAATTAGTAACGGAGTATTGCGGAAAAGGGGTGGACTAATGGGTGTGAGGGCAAAGATTTAGTTAAGTTCTTAGGTTCTGAAACTCCCTCCCTCCGGTAGACGGGTACGTTCAGAATGACGACTCAAGGGTTGACAACCGCCTCATACTATCCCAACATACTTGTTACTTGTTACTTGTTACTTGTTACTTGTTACTTGTTACTTGTTACTTGTTCTAAATCATGGCTAAACAAAAAACCATCTATATCTGTTCATCTTGCGGAGGTACAAGTCATAAATGGCAGGGAAAATGCTTTGACTGCGGTGCATTCAATAGCTTCACTGAAAAATCTTCCGAATCCTTTTCAACTCACAAATCAAATGCAGTAGTAAACCCTGTACCGCTACAATCAGTCAAAGGAACTTCATTTACACGCACGTCGGTTGATCTGTTGGGATTGGACGACATGTTAGGTGGCGGCCTCGTTCCCGGGCAAGTGTTACTTTTAGGTGGTGAACCTGGTGTCGGTAAGTCGACTTTACTCATGCAACTTTCTTCTAAAATCCCAACGCTATATATTTGTGGCGAAGAATCGAGTGGGCAAGTGGCTTTACGTGCATCGCGACTTGGTGTTGATAGTACACAAACTGAATTGGTGGATGAGCGAGATGTTGATGCGCTTGTCTCATATCTTGATTCCCGCGAAAAGGGGGATAAACCCCAGCTGGTTATAGTAGACTCTATTCAGTCTGTTTTTTCGACCTCTATACAATCTGTTCCGGGTAGTATTGCGCAGGTTCAATATAGTGCAATTAAACTATCTGAAGTTGCCAAAGGACGTGGT
>Ga0100393_10001020_pt1 | contig 29041 bp, 29 predicted proteins | sample CryGeymeta201517_FD_81546 | JGI IMG/M metagenome (GOLD analysis project Ga0100393, IMG submission 81546) | Groundwater microbial communities from Crystal Geyser aquifers in Utah, USA - Crystal Geyser metaG 2015-17 | ecosystem: Environmental > Aquatic > Deep subsurface > Groundwater | place... | reverse complement strand
CGCGCAGGGGATGAAGTAGCTGTTGGCGAGGATCCCGTTGGTGGGGTCGAAGCCCTTCCAACCGGCACCGGGCAAATAGACCTCGGCCCAGGCGTGCATCGAGCCAACGGCACGGTTGTACACATGCTCCCCCCCCTGCCCGACCGGCGGGTCATACAGGTAGCCGCTGCAGAAGCGGGCAGCAAACCCGATCTGCCGCAGCACAGCGATAAAGAGCACCGCCATATCGCGGCAGGAGCCGGCTGCCAGTTGCAGTGTCGTATCCGGGTCCTGGATACCTTCTTCATCGCGCCGGACATAGCGGATATCGCGGTGCACCGCTGCGGTGATATCGGAGACAAACTGCACCAGATCACTGTGCTGCAAGGGATCCGGCACGGCCTGATAGAACCAGTCGAGCGCCTGGTGCGCCCCGGCACCCTCGCCTGCAGCCAGGTAGGACTGGAGCGAAGAGAGATCCGGCTCGCGGTAGCTGAAGGGATAGGCGGTGGCGTGACTGGCCAGAATGAAGTCGAAGGGGTTGTCCTCCTGCAACTCCAGCTCAATGCGGGTATCGAGGGCGAGCTCGGTTGATTCAGCCAAGCCGAAATTGCAGTGCAGCACCATGTTGCCGTAGGCGTCGCGCACCCAGCGCTGCTGCGACGCGGGTGTGGTCGCCACCTCGAAGCGCGAGACATGCCGGCGGTGGCTGTCGATCGGACGTAAAAAAAGGGCGTGGTCGCTGAAGCTGACCGGGCGCTCGTAACGGTGTTGGGTCGTATGCTGGATACTTAATTTCATACAGGTTTTGCAGCGGATTACGGTCTGCGTTCGAGCGAGACAATAACATTCAGGCTTTGATCGGTGGCACCTTTGTAGGTGCCGCGCATGGGAGCCACATCGCTGTAGTCCCGCCCCACCGCGACTTCGATATGCCGCTGGCCCACGGCCTGATTGTTGGTAGGGTCGAGTCCCCACCAGGTGCCGCCCGGTAGATATACTTCCACCCAGGCATGGCTGGCAGCAGCACCCACCAGCTCGGATGCACCCTGCTCCGGATCGTAGGCTTCAATGTAGCCGCTGACATAGCGGGCCGGAATGCCGTTGCTGCGCAGGATGGCGAGCATCAGGTGGGCAAAATCCTGGCACACCCCGCGGCGCTGCGCCACCACGTCGGAGATCGGCGTGAAGATGTTGGTCTCACCGGAGCGGTAATCAAAATTTTCATAGATCCATCGGTTCAGGGCGAGCAGTGACTCGCCGACCGGCGCGGCCTGATGAAAGAACTTTTTGCGGATGCGGCGGTGTTGGTGCAAGGGCACATGATGGCTGGGCTCCATATACTCGAACAGCTGGTAGCGTTGGCTGTTGAAAATCTGCCGGGCCTCCCCCAGCGGCACCTCCAGCGCAGCCGACGGGGGCGGAGCCTCAAAGGTTTCGACTTCGGCTGCGGAGGTGACCGTGAGTGCGCTGTGCCGGTAAGGGATGGAGAAAAACTCCACGTGGTTGCCAAAGTAGTCCACGTAATGATCCACCTTCGGCTGCGGCTGCACCAGCAGGCGGCGGCTCAGAATACGCTGCGAGTCGTTATTCTTCGGCCAGACACGCAACTCTGCAAAGGACTCCGAAGCGGGCACGGCGTAATGGTATTCGGTGGTATGGGAAACGCTGAAACGCATGTGAGGAGTCGGAAATTCGGGTGGGCGGACTTATTCGATTTCAAACAAGGTGGGCTCTTTGCTGTAAATATCCTGATGGCTGAAGGAAATATCCTCGATGCGCTCGTGCAGGGCTTCGAGTTGATCAGAAAGTATACTGAAGAGTTCGGCAGTGCGGGCCTGGGATGCCGGAGCAACCGGGGCCTGCTCGATCTGACCGGCGTCGAGGCGCTCCACCTCGCCTAAGCGTTCCTGGGCGAGCGGAAAATGATCCAGGCTCTCCAGCAGGCGGCGGATTTCATCCTGAATCCCGGCCCCGGTTGCGCGGCGACCGTCGATTGCCAGCGTGCCAATCGCGTAGTCGAGGTGGCGCAGGCAAAAATTCACCGAGCTGGGTACGTATCTGCCTTTGAGAATAAGGCTGAGGATGCGGTCCACGTAGGCACGTGAGCGGAACTCCCGCCGATAGGCATCGAGGGAGCCGAGCAGACGGAGTAATGCCGTCAGATCGGTGCTTTCCGCATCGGCTTCGTGGTAGGACTCAAGAATGCGCGGCATGGCCACCTTGAGCAGCGTCAGGGTGCCCACCGCACGTTCGTAAAAGACCCCGATGCGGAAAAACTGCCAGCTGTCATCGTGCGGCATGGTGCGCTCGGCTGTTCCGTTGAAACGGGCCACTTCGCTCACGATCTCCTCGCAGAGCAGGGTCAGGCGGCTGCGGGTCACTTTACGCTTGCCGGCCTGCTGTAGAAAAAGGGAGACGTCTTCCAGCACCTCGCGGCACTCCGGGCTGATGACTTCACGCACGTTTTCCAGCGAGCTGCGCGCGGAACGAATGCAGCTCCAGACCGAGGCCCCTTCGGTCGCATCCAGCAATAGACTCCGCGAGAGCGCCAGCGTATCGCGCGGAGGCTGCTTCTTATTGATCAGGCTGACCTGCCCGGTGGCAGCGGCTACCGCCTGCAACAGAGGCCAGTAGGTGCGTTGCTCGGAGCGGGCCATTTGATCCCACCGCAGCCGCTCCAGGGTGTGAAACTGGCGCGCGGTGTTCTCGGCCCGTTCCAAATAGCGGCCCGCCCAGTAGAGCGATTCCGCCACCCGGCTGCCGATGGAGAAACGTCGTCCGGACAAGCTGTGCGAACGCTTGGGGGCCACATCCTCCAGCACGCTGTCCGGCACCCACACATCCTTAAGCCCGTCTGTGGCGATCCCCATCCGCCGGGTGCGCAGACGCTGGGTCTTTTGCTGCGCCATCCCGCCGGGCAGGACAATCGGCTCCTTGCCCAGAATATAAAAGACCCGCAGGTGCGAAGCGGTGCCGCTGAACTCGCCCTCCCGGAACTGTGGCAGTTGAGCGGGCTCGGGCAGTCTTTGCGCGACAAAGTAATCCGGCTGGCGGCGGGCCAAACGCTCCAGTGAAGCAGCCGCCTTACCGGGACGCTCACCGCAGAGCTGCCAAATCCGCTCGTCGTCCTGCACCGGTTTGAGCACAAATTCGTCAATCTGTTCGCTAACGTAATCCAGCTGATCAATATCTCCCAGATGAAAGGTCTCAACCGTGCGCAGGATGGGGCTTTGCTGATGGTAATGGGAAATGATGCGGTCGCTGTAACGGAGCAGTGCCCGGTTATCCGCGACACCGGCCCCCGGCGCGTTGACAATTGCCACATTGCCCTGGCGCCAGACATTCATCAGGCCCGGCACGCCATGGGCAGTGGCATGCGGAACTGCAATAGGGTCCAGCGCAGCACTCTCCACCCGGCGGTAGAGCACATCCACCAACTCGAGGCCGCGGATCGTCTTGAGATACAAGTGGCTGTCGCGCACCAGTAAATCACGTGGCTGCGCGATCGAAATCCCCATGTGCCGGGCGATAAAAGCTTCTTCAAAATAGGCCTGCCCCGGCTGCCCGTGCGTCAGCAGCAATACATGCGGGTTCTTTTTGCTCGACTGGGCCCGCAGCATTTCCAGCAGGTAGGTGCTGAAACCGGCTACCGGCGCGACATCCGCGCAGGCGTAGAGCTCGGGGAACACCTGCGAAAGAATCCTCCGGTTCTGCAGCACATGCGATACCCCGAAGGGCGTGCCCATGTGGTGCTCGATGACCTGCCAGTCCCCTTCCCCCGCGTCCACCAAATCAAAGGCACCAAACTGCGAATATTCGCCGTAGGGCACTTCAATGCCGCTTAACTCCCGTAAAAAAGCCGGGTCGCGCAACACCAGATCGTGCGGGATCACCTTATCCCGCAGGATGTGCTGCCCGCTGTAAAGGTCCTGCGCCAGAGCATTAAAGGCCAACGCCCGCTGCACCACGCCCGCCGCAATGCGCTGCCAGGCCTCTGCCTCAATGGACAGCGGAAACAGGTCCAACCGCCAGGGGTTGGCCGAGGCGCGACTGGAGGCGACATCGGAAAACTGCAGCCCCAGCTCTTCAATTGCCTGGTTGAGCCGCCGCTGCCGTTGCAACAGGTCCGACTTGGGGCAGCCAGCAATCAAGCCGACGATCGGCGCATACGCTGCACGGGCTTCGCCCGCCGCATCAAAGGCAGCCGAATGCCCCGAATCGCGCAAGGCGTGAAAGGGATCAATGGGGCAGGCACTTGCTTCAGGATTCGGCATAGATCAATTACATGCTCCGACTTGCGCAGCGAATTGTAAAACTAAATAGATCACAATCTTAAATTGTCCCGTGCTGTGCAGCAAGACAGGGGTGTAACTGTTTTTCAATCCCAGCGCCTCGTCCAGCGGATAACGTCCACAACACCGTCCCGGATGGTAAAATTACTCCCGCCGCAAGCGGATTGAACCGAACATGTTTTGCACGGTTTTTCCTGCATGCCGCCGCGTTTTTCGACCGTGAGCTTGTGCCCCCCGGCGACTTCGACTTGCGGGTCGTTGAGCAAACTTTCGACCATCTGTTCCAATAGTAACTGCGCTTTGCTTCTGGTTTTGTGCGGGGCAAACGCATCGCAAGTGTGCCAAAGCAACCGCTTCAATTTGCACAGACCAGATTTCGGATACGCTGGGCAAGCTTGTCTGCGAATTCTTTAAAAACGGTCTCGGACATACTTTGCCGGGGTGATTCAATAATCAGGTGGACGCCGCTGGCGGAGAAAGGCAGGAATGTTCGCAGCAAATACTGCGGATAGCTTTCCAAGAGTTCGCCTTCGACCAGAAAATACTCAGCAAGCCATCGCTGACCATCCGTCCACACGCTGCCTGCCGGAAGTGGCTTGATTTCGATGCCCCGGAAGAGAAGACATTGCTTCAGGCTGTGGTGGCGTCCGTCTTTCGGAGGCATAAAATAGAATATCGAGAAAGGCTCGGGCTGACCGATCAGCCTGAGTGCGTAACTCGAGTCACCCTGGCGGGATTGGACGATTGCGGCCGGCGGGTGAACCGCTTCCCTTTGCTGCAGGGGCAGTGCGGGAGCGATAAGCGGAATGACAAATACGGCACACAGCCCCAGGCTTTGGCCATAGGACCACGGGCGTTTCGTATGCTGCGCCGCAGGTGCGGCGACGTAATGGGTGAAGATCAGGTAGCTTAGAAAAACCAGCGCCAGTAGCGTTAGTGGCATAATATGTATCGTGACCAGAGGCAGCGTGCCCAGAGCCAGAAGCGGTCGGAATATGCTGCGCCGGGGCCAGCGGGTGTAGGCCCAGGGATTAAGCAGCAGCCAGGGCAGCCAGAAGGATTCCATCCCTGAAATCCCCAGCCAGGCACCCAGCAGGCACCAGGCGATGAGTCGATACAGATGACCCTTTTTATTCAATGCTTGCGACCAGTCTGCTTCGATAATCAGGAGCAGACTGGTCGCAACGATGAGCCAGCCTCCAGGATCGGTTGCACTGACGGTGGCCAGTGATAGGCAGACCGCAGTGTGGATAATCCGCAGTAGTGGCAGTGACTCCTTATCCCGCTGCGTCCGGCAAAACCAGGGCAAGACAGGTAATATCCAGGCAAAACCAAAAAAGTAATGCAGTGAGGGTGCTTCCACTGCTGGATAAAAAAGCATCCTGTAGCTGAGCAAACTCAATACACGGAGGACGTTGGCCAACCATGCCACAGGAAGCGCTAAAAACATGCGCAGCCAAAATGAGCGACCATGAGCGGATTGTCGGTAGGACCATAACACCAGTGCCCAGACTACCGCTAGAATACTCGATCCGGAGCAGTCTGCCGTCCAGGGCAGAAAAACCGAACCTATCATCAGGCCATCCGGACTTGAAAGCACATCAAGACCGCAGGCAGACAATACAAAGCGCACGCTGTCCTTGGTGAAATCTGGAAAAACCGGATGACTGGCGCTGAGCCAAAGCAGTAGAAAGACCACCACGCCCGAAACAACAGTTGCGGTGCTGCGGCAATCTCGCATATCCGGACCAGACATCAGGCTGGTTTGAACTTGCGGGCACGAACGACCCAATAAAGGCCGGCAGCTGCTGCGAGTATCATGACCAACGGAGGCAGCGGCGCAGCGGGGGTTTCCTGCGAGGCCGGACTGCTGGTGCCGGCATTGGGCTCAATCTGAACCAGTAGTGTGGACGTTGTTGCCACATATTCAAGTGATTCAGGCGCGTCCGTCAGCCCTGCCGCCCGAACTTCCAACAACTCGGCATCCTCGCGGGTGAGGAATGCAAAATCCTCAAAGCCGCCACTGAAATCAAAAAAGTTTTCGTTGTCCGTACTCTCGCGGGCACCGGTGTCCACGAACTGTATATTCAGATTTGCGCTCTGAATCTCCCCGTCAATCCGCAGGTCCTGCAGCACCAGTACATCGTCATAGTTGCCGAGGTCAAATCCGTTACTGGTTGAGCCGGTGATCTGGCTGCTTCCGACCTGGCCGAATAAAGTGAAATACTCCTGCGCTTCCGCGCTTCCGCTTTCCCGGATGAGCGCGGTGGTGTTGGTATAAATCTTGTCGAAAGTGTAGGTTCCAGTCGTGGTCACAATGGTGAGGACTGCGGACTTCATCGCCACCCCGATCGAAGTTCTTGATTCCGTCCCCTGGGCGTTTTCATTGAGATCCACCCCGAGAGTAAGTTCTCCTTGGGTCAGAATCGCGGTCTCGAGATCGTAAGCCGAGACATTCTTAAACAAATCAATCGTCCCGGAACCCGAATATATCTTGTCCGTAAAAGCTGTCGAACCCGCAGCCCCGGCAGTGGCTAGACTAGCCTGTAATAAAAAGGCGGAGACAAGTAGCTTTTTCACGCCTGTAATATACCTTAACTCATCTTCACCAGCTGGATAAAAAAATGTAAAAGGAATCATCACGCTTGTGATTGGATGCAAAATGTTAAATATATGCAATCAAAATGGCACTGGGCCGTAACAAATTCAGTTAACGTCACAGGCACAAAACGGCCGCGTGTGAAACTTTAAGCACAATAAAACATGATTACCCCCCCGACAATCTTTACCCTGAAAATTACTCAGCGCCTGCTTTTCTCGTGCATGAAGCAACTCCGCATCTTTCTTTTATTGGCGCTGTGGACGGGCACCATCGGCTTAACCGGCACGCTGTATGGGCAATCGGAAATCGCCGAGATCATGCGGAATCGAAGCATTAACTGGCAGCAACCCCAGGCACGGGCGCAGGCTGTGGAAGAGATGCGAGCCATCGAAGTCCGTGAATTGAACAAGGCGCGGCAGATCGCTCAGCAACGCGGCAAGCCGCTGCGCGAAAAACTGCCGAATGGTAAGGTGCGGGAATTGGTTGGTTTGGATGAAGACGGCGATTTGCTCTATGTGGAAACCAAAAATGTCAATGCGGCCATCTCCACCGGCGCCAACCTATTACATCAGGCACCGTATTCCCTGGATGGTTTCGGGCTGAGGGTAGGTGTCTGGGATGCTCCCGACAGTGCCCGGGTGACCCATCAGGAATTCAACGAGGGGGCGGCTTCCCGCGTGACTGCGATGAACGGCAGCACCACTCCGGACAATCATGCCACCCATGTGGCCGGCACCATTGCCGCCTATGGTGTGGCGGGCAACGCCAAAGGCATGGCCTTTCAAGCCAGGATCGACTCCTACGACTGGACCTCGGATACCACCGAAATGACCAGCGCCGGCGCGACCGCAGCCGGGCAGCATGACACTAAAATCTACCTGTCCAATCACAGTTACGGCTACAGCTATGGCTGGAGAAACGACGGAGGGTGGATTTGGACCGGCACCGGGACAGACCAGAACGCCTACGACCCGGACTTCGGCAAATACAGTAGCAAAGCGGCCCAGCTCGATGGTGTCGCCTACAATACTCCATACTACCTCTTTTTCTGGGCAGCGGGCAACGAAAACAATGACGGGCCGAATAACGGCAACACGGTAACTATCGGCGGTCAATCAGTCACCTACAACTCTTCAATTCATCCCCAAAATGACGGTGATTATCGCAATGGCTTCGAGACGATCGGCGACCACGGTGTCTCCAAGAACCTGATTACTGTAGGTGCCGCCAATGACGCGGTTACCAGTGGCCAACGCGACCCGTCCAAAGCGACCATCGCTTCCTTTTCCTCGACTGGCCCGGTCGATGACGGGCGGATCAAGCCCGATTTGGTCGCCAACGGTGTCGGCCTCTACTCCCCTGGAGCTAGCGGGGATGGCACTTACCTGAATTACAGCGGCACCAGCATGGCGTCCCCCAACGCCACCGGCAGTGCCGCGCTGCTGGTCGATTTTTACCGTAACCTTTTCGGCAGCACTGCCGCCATGCGTTCCAGCACGCTAAAAGCCTTGTTGATCCATACTGCGACCGACATTGGCAATCCGGGACCGGATTATACCTACGGCTGGGGGCTGGTCGATGTGAAAACAGCGGCGGATTTATTGCAACGCCAGGCCGACTTTTCCGAACTCGAAAGCATCGTCGAAGCGCAGGTGACCACTGCCCTGCCCGTTCGCAGCTACACTTTTGCCTGGGACGGTGAGTCTCCGATTCGTGCGACGCTCGCATGGACGGATCCGTCCGGGATTAGTCAGAGTGCACACGACGACCGATCGCCGGACCTCGTCAACGACCTCAATTTGAAGCTGATTGCTCCCGACGGCACGGAATATTTCCCTTTCGTCATGCCCTTTGTCGGCACCTGGACGGTGGCTTCCATGAGCCAGCATGCCACCACCGGAGTGAACCATGTTGATAACGTCGAGCAGGTATTGGTGTCCACCCCCGGCCAAAACGGGGCCTGGACAGCTGAAGTTACTTACTTGGGCAGCCTGACAAATAACGTTCAGGATTATGGTTTAATTATCAGCGGTGCTGGCACTGCGGGTGCGCTGGTATTCAATCCTGTGGCCTACAGCATCGATGAAAATGGCGGCCCGGCGACGATTACGGTTGAGCGGGTCGGGGGCACCACGGGCGCGGTCAGCGTGGATTACTCGACTGCCGACGGCACGGCTATTGCCAGTTCTGACTATACGGCCGTCTCCGGCACCTTAAACTGGGCCGACGGCGAGGGCGGCTCGAAAAGCATAAATGTTCCTATCATCAATGACGCTGCGAGTGAAACCTATGAGGAAACCCTGTCGGTGAACCTTTCCAATGCCATTGGAACGACCATCAGCGGCTCCGGATCCGCCACGCTTACCATCAGGGATGACGAGCCCTTGATGGCGATCACAGCGCCCAATGGCGGCGAACAACTCAACACCAGCTCGCTTTACACGATCACTTGGATATCCAGCGTAGGCGGCAACGTCAGGATCGAGCTGCTCAAGAACGGCATCAATTATACCACCATAGCGGCATCCACGCCCAACGACGGGTCCTTCGGGTGGACCGTTCCGATTTTAGCACCCACGGGCAGCGACTACCGCATCCGGATCGCCAGCTTGAGCGGAAGCGAATCAGACGAGAGCAACGGAACCTTCGCGATCAACAATCAACAAACGAGTGTTGATATCTACACTGCGAACATGGATGCCAACCCCGCTTGGACGCTGCAGGGTGCCTGGGCCTATGGTGTCCCCAAGGGACTCGGAGGCGACCCTTCATCGGGGAACACGGGTGTTAATGTGATCGGCTTTAATCTCGACGGTGCCTACACGAACAATCTGCCCCAGACCCATGCCACCACCGCGGCAATCGATTGTATGGGCTACACGGGGGTGGAACTGTCATTCTACCGCTGGCTCGGGGTTGAAAACAGTATCTACGATAGTGCTTCGATACAAGTCTCCAATAATGGCACGACCTGGACGACGGTCTGGGCACATACCGGCGGTTCCTTCACGGATGCATCCTGGCAATACCTGACTTACGATATCTCTACGGTTGCGGATCAGGAGCCGACTGTTTACATCCGCTGGACGATGGGGGCGACGGACAGTTCGGTTACCTTCTGCGGCTGGAACATCGACGATGTGGTCGTGCGTGGCTTAGGCAGTGCTGAAAATCCCGCCGGAGAGCTTACCTTCAATGGTGCGAGCTTAACGGCCAATGAATCTGACGGCTCGGCCGTCATCACGGTGGATCGCATCGGAGGTAGCACGGGCGCGGTCAGCGTGGACTACGCTACTTCGGACGGGACAGCGCTCGCAGGTGTCGACTACACCGCTACTACGGGCAGCCTGAACTGGGCCGATGGCGATGGCAGCTCAAAAACCATCAGCGTGCCGATCATCAACGATTCCGAACACGAAGATTTCTTCGAGACCATTACCCTAACGCTCACGAATACCGTTGGTGCTACGATTGCGGATGGTAATCCCGCTACCCTGAACATTCAGGACGACGACAATAACACTCCCTCCGTCGCTGCCGGCGACGATCAGTTTGCCGAATGGCGGGAGCAGACCGACGTGCCGGGTCTTTATTACGGAACCGTGCCGGGTAATATTGACGTGATCACGCCGAATCCACAGAGCCAAATTTTAGTCGATGTCTCCAGCGAGACGGAAAATGCGATTGCTGCCAACACCACCGAAATTTATACGGGCAGCATCTATGATGCGGACGGGCAGATCAGCTTTACCGAAAACATCGACGACAAAGCCCGCATCTGGATCGATGACGTACTTGTCTTGAGTGATGACGCCTGGAGCGCCCGCACATCGACGGCCAATTTAAATCTGGTCCCGGGCTGGCACAGCATCGAAATCAGGATCTCCAACGGCACCGGCGGCAGCGGCCCGGGATCCGGAATTGGCATCGGTTACGACCCGGCTGGCGGCACCAACTGGCAGACGCTGGTCGATCCGGGTGACGGGAGCTTGCTTAAAGTCAGCCAGCAATCTTCCGGAGCTGACGTTAATCTTGTTGGCAGCGCCAGCGACCTGGATGGGGATCCGCTGACCACTACCTGGAGTTTCGTCTCGGGGCCGGGTTCGGTGACTTTCGGGGATTCCTCCGCACCCGTTACCACGGCCAATTTTGATGCGCAGGGGGTTTATACTTTGCGCCTGACTGCGGATGATGGACGCGAACAAAACTCGGATGATATCTTTATTACCGTCGGCATTCCCGGTCTGGAACTGACGATCGACCAGGCAGCCATTTCGGAAAACGGAGGCTCCACCAACGCCAGCGTCAGCCGTCTTTTCACGGTGGGCGAGCTGGTGGTGCAGCTGGCTTCGGACGACAGCTCCGAAGCCACTGTTCCCGCCTCGGTCACGATTCTCGACGGACAGGCAAGTGCCAACTTCACCATTACGGCGCAGGATGATGTGTTGGTTGACGGTGACCAAACGGTTACGATTACCGCCACTTCGCCAGGTAATCCCGATGCGAGCGGGACGATTGCAATCACAGACGATGAAGTAGCCATTTTGACGTTGGAGGTAGCAGCTGCAGCAGTCGGTGAAAGCGACGGCCTGGGCGCAACCACGGCCACCGTGACACGCAATTCGGTCACCAGCAGCGAAATGGTCGTCACGCTCAGCAGCAGCGACACCTCCGAGGTGAACGTTCCGGCGACCGTGACGATTCCCGCCGGTCAGGCCACCAGCCCGCCGTTTGCTATCGACGCGATTGACGATGCTATCGTGGATGGCACCCAAACCGTGACCATTACCGCATTATATGCCGGCCATACGAACGGAACCGATACGCTTGATGTCACCGACGATACACCGCTGCTGCTGACGGTCGTTGCGGGGTCGGGTGGAGTTTCGACCACTGGCTCGGGTCTCAAGGATCCGGATGGCAGCCCCTTTGCCGTTAGCGCTACTGCATCGACCGGCTATGACTTTGCCAACTGGACGGTCACCGCAGGTTTGGCTGCCTTTGATGATGCGAATGCAGCCAGCACCTTCGTTTCCGCCTCTGCCGATGCCACCGTTCAGGCTAACTTCGCGCTCGCGACCTACATCATAAACTACGATGGGAATGGAAACGACGGCGGCACCGCGCCGGCGGACCAGGCCAAAACCCACGGGCAGGATCTGACGCTGTCCGACCCAGGCAATCTGGTGAAGACGGGCTACAGCTTTAGTGCTTGGAATACGGCTGTTGATGGAAGCGGCACGGCTTACGCGGCCAATGGAACGTACACGATAGATGCCGCGGTTACCCTCTACGCCCAGTGGACGCCTAACAGCTACACGGTTAGCTTCGACGCCAATGGCGGCACAGCTCCGGCCCCGGCCAGCAAGATCGTCACCTTCGACGCTACTTATGGGACCTTGGCGACCACTGAGCGCTCGGGCTACGCATTTACGGGTTGGTTCACTCAGGCCAGTGGCGGCACCCAAGTGGACGCCAGCACGAACGTCAGCACCGCCGCCGATCATACCCTCTACGCGCAATGGGTCAACTCACTGACCTGGGACGCCAACGGCACCGCCGCCGGGCAAACTGATGGTGGCGGCAGTTGGCTCACTGCCGATCAATGGTGGAATGGCAGCGCCAACCAGAATTGGTTCGACGGATCCAACGTGCAATTTGGCCATGGCGGTAACGGCGGCACCGTTACGGTCGGCACGATCGCTGCCGGCTCCGTCCTGATGGATAATTTCTCCGGCACTTATACGCTGGCCAACGGCACCCTGACCCAGAGCGGGGGATTCACACTCGGCGCGAACGCCGGACAAGTGACGATGGGATCCGGCATGACGCTTACCGGAGATGGGGGCCTGGCGGTTAATGGCGGCTTCCTGAAGACGAATGGAGCCACCCTTAGCTACCTCGGCAACACCAGCGTCACCGGCGGAGGTATCCTGCTCAGTCAGAATAATCTGCCTGCCGGGAACGTGACGCTCAACCACGGGGCGATCTCCGACTATTATCGGGCCACCACCCAGTTTGCCAGCGGTCTCGGCAATGGTCCCGGTCAAATCCAAATCTTTGGCGACAGCGGCTTCGGCGGTGGCAACGGTAACTCCAGCTTTAGAATCGGTGCACAAAACAGCGTGCTGACATGGGGCAGCACCTATTTTAATCCGAACTCCCTGAGGCTGCGCACAGCCGTGGATAACAACGGTCCATCCATCTACGGTCAGGTGACGTTGCAAAACCGTATCGACCTCAACGGCGGCTCGCGCACCATCGACGTCTTCCGCTCCGGGGCCGATGCCATGCAATCATGGGGCAAGATCGATGCTGGCATCCAGGACAGCGGTGGAACCGGCAGCCTGATCAAGACTGGCGGCGGCACACTCGTGCTCGGGGGTTCCACCAGCACCTGGGGCGGCAGCACGACCATCAGCGAGGGCGTCATCGATTTCGCCGCTACCAACATCGCGAACATCGGCGGTGGCAGCGGCCGCAATATCAGCATGGCTGGCGGCACAGCACTGCGGTTCAACGCACTCAGCAATGCAGTGATCTCGCGAATCGTGGAGACCACAGATGAAATCACGCTGATGACCAGTAATACCGGCAACGACCTGGATTTCAGCAGCACCGGTGCCAATTTACCCGGTGCCTTCCTGGCCAACTGGGCCAGCAACGGCGCTAAGGTCGAATATAGCGGCAGCCTGATTCCGGGTGGGAACACCTATCGCCTGGGTGCACCTTATGCCAAGGGCGTCCTGGGCATCGTCAGCATCCTGAGCGACGGGGGCAGCCCTAATTCACTGCTCATTAATGAGCGGGGTGCGGGCGCGGTGATTCTAACCGCTGCCAATACTTTCAGCGACACCACGGTGATCCGTTCCGGCGGCAGACTCATACTCGGGGATAACCTGGCCGTGCAAAACAGTATCGTGGATACCAGCAACGGGACCCTTTATTTATCCACTGGCGCGGCTATTGGGGCGGTGACGGGTGACACACTGGCCGATAGCCCCACCTTCGGTGGACTTGTGGGCAACGTGGATTTGTCGACCTTTATCGGCAGTGGCAGTGCGGGCGTCAACAACACCGCTGTCCTGGATCACAGCTCCATCCTCGGTTTTACGCTTAATCCAGGCGATGGCCTATCCGCCACTTATGCAGGTGCAATCGGTGAATTCGCCACCGGCACCAGCCTGACAAAATCCGGACTGGGCGCACAGACCCTGACGGGCGTCAACAGTTATACCGGAGTCACCACCGTAAATGGCGGTAAACTCTTCATTAACGGTGACCAAAGTGCGGCCACGGGCAACATCAGCGTAGCGGGCGGTGCCACTCTGGGCGGCACCGGTATTCTTGGTGGCAGCACCACTATTGCCGACACGGGTCGGCTCGAGTTCGATATTAGCACAGATGCCGCCAGCCATGACCCGCTCAATATTGCCAGTGGTCAGGACTTCACCTTCTCCGGAACCTCGGTGCTCACCATCACCACCAGCGGCGGAGCAGTAGCGGGCACTTACACACTGATCACCGGAGGCAACATTATCAGCGGGGCGGTGCCATCCTCCGTCAACCTGCCCTTCGGCTGGTCAGGTAGCCTTGCCATCTCCGGCGACAGCCTCCTGCTGGAGCTGACTTCGACTGTCCCCTCCACGTATTCCGTGACCTACGACGGCAATGGTAACAACGGCGGTTCGGTCCCTGTCGATGCCACCAGCTATAACGAAAACGACACGGTAACCGCGCAGGGGAACACCGGTAACCTGGTCAAAACAGGCTATGTTTTCGCAGGCTGGAACACCGCCAGCGACGGCAGTGGCACCAGTCTCCCCGCTGGAACAAGCTTCGCCATCACCGTAAATGTGACGCTTTATGCGCAATGGATCACAGTTTACCACGACTGGGCAGCTGGATTCGGCGGCGTTTTAGCCGATCCTGATCCGGCACTCGACTTCGACCACGGTGGAGTGGCAACCGGCCTCGAGTGGGTCTATGGTGGCGATCCATCCAGCATCGACGACGATACCTTAATCGCTCCAACCATCGACGACAGCAACCCGCAGGGGCTTAGCTTTACTTTTCGCCGTTCTGCTCAGGCTGCAGCCGATCCAAATACCATTATCTCGATTGTTTATAGCAGCAATTTGCTGAACTGGACCCAGGCCGTAGCGGATGGTGCCACGGTCTTTATGACCGAGACCGAAAATCATTTCGGGACGGGTATCGATCGGGTAGAAGTTTTTATCGATAAGGATTTATTCACGGGCAATCAATCCTTCGTCCGGATTCAGGTGGATTTGCTCACACCGTAATTAGGTTGAACAATCCAAGTAAGAGAAGCTTTACACCTAGTACGGAGACTTGCCAGGCTCCCAGCAAGCCAAGCACAGAACGACGAATACCCCGCACGGACGGATTTTTCTCTTCGGTGCTGCAGGACCACATCCCACAGTGCCAGGCGGGGGGGTAAACCCTCTCCTACCGGGTGACAAACATAAACATACACCTGTCAAAAATCGCCGAAGTTTCAGATAACCACAGCAGAATTTTATCAGGATTGCTTTGGAGCTGTCGCCGAAATGACGTAAGCTCTGATTCCGTTTAGCAAGAACCCTGCCGAACACTAATGGGTTAGACGTCCTTCTTTTCTTGATTGAGACTTTCTTCGGCCAACTCTTCAGCGGGCACTTCGCTGCTGGCTGAGGCCGCATCTATTGCAGACTCGGCGGCCTTGGTTGTCTCTTCAGGCTGAGCTTCCCCGGCGGCATCAATTTCAGTTACCGATGCTGCTTCAGTTGCCGGAGCTGCCTCAACAGCAGCGTCGGCTGCCACGGCATCCGGATCTGGAGCTGCCTTTGAGGCTGAATTTTTGGAAGCCTTTTTCTTCGGCTTGGAGTAGCCTTCGTCGCTGCCGTCGATGAGCTCGATCAGCGCCATTTCAGCGGCATCGCCGATGCGCTGACCGATTTTGTAGATACGGGTGTAACCACCAGGACGATCGACAAACTCGCTGACACGCTCATCAAACAGCTGGGCGACTGCCTGCTTGTCACGGACGCGTGCAATAGCCAGGCGGCGGAAGTGAAGCTTGCGGGCGGCATCGTTGGCCTTCTCCGCTTTCTTCGCCAGAGTGATGATTTTTTCGATGAAGGGGCGCAGCGCACGCGCCTTGGCCAGGGTCGTCTCGATGCGTCCATGTGTGATGAGAGCAACTGCAAGGTTGCCCATCATAGCGGATCGGTGTGGACCGGACACGCCGAGTTTGTGTTTTCTATTGCTGTGACGCATGGTTAAAATTATTTTCTAGCGTAAATTAGGTGAGTTAGAGTTCGTTGCTTTTTTCCAGCAGGCGTTCATCGATCTTCATCCCAAGCGAGAGGCCGAGTTGCTCCAGCTTGTCCTTGATCTCATTGAGCGACTTCTTGCCAAAATTGCGGTATTTGAGCATTTCCTGCTCAGACTTCATCGCCAGTTCCCCGACGGAAGTGATGTTGGCGTTATTCAGGCAATTGGCGGCACGCACCGAGAGCTCAATTTCGTTGACACTCATATTGAGCAACTTGCGCAGACGGTTCTGTTCCTCGCTGATTTCCTTGCTTTCACTCTCGAACTCGATGTCGTCATGCGAGATTTCGTCGAAGATATCCAGGTGGTGTTTTAGGATAGAAGCGCTTTGCTTGAGGGCATCATCCGGCGTGATACGCCCATCGGTGGTGATTTCAAGGATCAGTTTATCGTAGTCCATCTCCTGGCCCACACGCGTATTTTCAACCGAGTATTTGACCAGCTTGACCGGACTGAAGAGTGAATCAATCGGAATGACACCGATCGCCTGCTCGGGCTTTTTATTGTCATCACCCGCGCAGTAACCACGGCCCACCCGTACTTCGAGTTCCGCCAGAAACCGCTGTTTGTTCTCAAGGGTGCAAATAATTTGCTCCGGGTTGATGACCTTGAAGTTGGCATCTTCCTGAATATCCGCAGCAGTGATTTTACCGGCACGGTTCACATCAATCATGAGTGTTGCCGGTTCACGGGATTCGGAGACCAGCAGAATCTTTTTAAGATTCAGGACGATGTCGGTGACATCTTCGACGATACCATCGACACTCTGAAACTCGTGCTGCACCCCTTCGATCTTAACCGAAGCAATCGAGGCTCCTTCAATCGAACTGAGGAGCACACGGCGCAGCGAGTTCCCGATGGTGTGGCCGTAACCGGTCTCAAACGGTTCGGCCTGGAAGATGGCAAAAGTATCGGTCGCCGTCTCTTCGACTTTGACGAGACGGTTGGGAAGTTCAAATTTTCCTAAGCGCTTGGGCATAATGGGCTGTCTTTAAAATTAACGATTGTAACGGAATGGTGTTTACCGGGAACGGTGCACCCGGTTCCGTTAACGGCTGTAGTATTCAACAATGAGCTGAACGTTGATCGATTCCTCGGTCTCATCGTTCGAGGGCAGACGATTGACGGTTGCCTTGAGCGCATCCGCATTCAGGCTAAGCCATTCCGGCACGGTGCGCGCCTGGCTTTCCTCCATACAGCGGGTCGCCAATTGACGCGATGAGGTGCGCTCACGCACTTCGATCTCATCGCCCTCTTTGACGATAAAGCTGGAAATATCCGTTTTCTTGCCATTGACCGCGATGTGGCCGTGACCGACAAACTGGCGGGCAGCAGCACGGGATTTGGCAAAACCCAGGCGATAGACCACGCTGTCGAGACGGCACTCCAGCATCTGGAGGAATACCTCACCCGTCACGCCACGCATGTTCTTGGCTTTTTCGAAGGTCAGACGAAACTGCTTTTCCGTCATGCCATACATGAAGCGCAACTTCTGTTTTTCATTCAAGCCGATCGCATACTCGCTGAGTTTGCGGCGCAGGCGCGGGCCATGCTGCCCCGGCGGGTGCGGCTTACGCTCGAAAGCTTTGGTGGGTGCGAAGATCGCCTGGCTGAAGCGGCGGTTGATGCGGGTGGTCGGTCCTGTATAACGGGCCATAGGATGTGTGTATTGTATCTGCGAACTAGGATGAATACGTCAGGCTGGCAGAGTCAGCTTAGACGCGACGACGTTTGGGAGCACGGCAACCGTTGTGGGGGACCGGAGTCACATCCACGATTTCGGTCACAACCATGCCCATAGATTGGAGCGCACGCACGGCGGAGTCACGGCCCATACCAGGCCCCTTGAGCTTCACCACCACTTCCTTCATACCGTGCGACATCGCGGTGCGCCCGGCATCCTGGGTAACCACCTGAGCGGCATAAGCGGTGGATTTGCGCGAGCCGCGGAAGTTGCATTTACCGGCACTGGACCAGGAAATCACATTGCCCCGGGCATCGGTAAAGGTGACCTTGGTGTTATTAAAGGTAGCCAGCACGTTGACCACGCCGGAAGTAATATTTTTACTACCTTTGGCGCGACGGATTTTAACACCATCGAGATCGCTTTTGAGCAGATCCTCGGCGGTCTCTTCCTTCTTTTTCGGCTCGGCCGCTGCTTCAGGCTGTGCAGCAGCTTTAGCTGCGGCTGTCTTTGTTGCGGCTGCTGGGATCTCTTCTTCGGATGCTTTAACTTCTTCTTCGCTCATGGGAAATAGCTGGTTGGTGCGCAATTATTTACGCATAGGCTTTACCGCACCTTTGCGGGTGCGGGCATTGGTCTTGGTGCGCTGGCCGCGAACCGGGAGTCCGCGCATGTGGCGGATACCACGCAGGCTGCGGATCGCAGAAAGACGCTTGAGATTAGCGGTGCGCTCACGGCGCAGATCACCCTCGCAAATGTATTGTTTGGCGGCGATGATGGAAGCGAGTTGGTTGACCTCTTCTTCACTGAGTTCACCGGCACGGCGGTCAGGATCAAAGCCGGACTCGGCGACAACAAGCTTCGCGCGGGTTGGCCCGATGCCATAAACATAACGAAGCGAGTATTCTAGCTTCTTATTGGCGGGGATATCGACTCCAAGGATACGTGGCATAATACAATAAGGTTAAACCCGTAGAATTACGGGAAAGCGATGAAAAATAGCAGTTTAAGTGAGTTTGAAAAGTTAAATTTTAGAAATTGTTAAAATTTCCGGTTCTGAGTTGGTGACGAGCACCGTATGTTCGAAGTGGGCGGAGGGCTTTCCATCCAGAGTGACCGCTGTCCAGCCGTCATCGAGCATTTTCACCTTGCCGGTGCCGAGATTGATCATGGGTTCAATCGCCAGTGCCATACCCGGCTTGAGCAGGGGGCCGGAGCCCCTTCGCCCGAAATTCGGAATCTGAGGCGCTTCATGCATGGTCTTGCCGACACCATGGCCCACAAACTCGCGCACAATACCATAGCGGTGACGCTTGATACTGCGCTCGACGGCATTTGAGATATCGCCGACCCGATTACCGGCACGGGCAAAAGTAATCGCATAATCAAGTGCCGCTGCGGTTGCCGCGATCAAATCAGCATGTTCGCGGGCGACCGGCTCGATCAGCAAAGTTTTGGCATTATCGCCAATAAAACCCTGATACCGAATGACCACATCCAGTGAGACGACATCACCGGGCTGGACTACCCGTTTGATGCTGCCGATGCCGTGCACAATTTCATCATTGATCGAGATGCAGGTGTAGGCAGGAAAAACGTGACTGCCGGAGCGGTAGTTCAAGCAGGCACTTTCGGCACCATAGGCTTCAATAGTTTTGCGGCCCAGTTGGTCCAGTTCGTAGGTCGTGATGCCGACAGCAGTCGCATCGGCCATGGTCTGCAGGACCGAAGCGGCAATCTGGCAGGCCTCGCGGATCGATTGAATTTCTTCGTCGGAACGAATGTATTTCATCGTGTGGCGTGGTAGAGGTGAATCAAAGAACAAGTAAAGTTGGAAACCTGCCGCATACACGGGGCAGTTCCGAAAAAATAAAGTCTAGCCAAAGCCTAGCCCAGGTTGAGGAACCAGGAAAGAATGCCCAAGACAAACAGACCAACCGCAACGAACAGCAAGGGACGCCAGGCAGTCCAGAAATCCTGTAATCCGGCGGTGTCCACCAGTTGCTTGGTGCGGGCGGCCGAGCGACCGCGAATCTTCCCCTTTTTAAGGAAGCCATCGTAGTGACGCTGTAGCAGATACGTTTCGATCTGACGCATGGTGTCGAGCAGCACACCGACCGTAATCAACATACCGGTGCCGCCAAAGAAAAGCGCGACACTGAAGGGGATGTTGTAGGAAAACAGCAGAATATCAGGGAACAGTGCAATCAGGGTCAGCGATAAGGCACCGAACAGTGTCAACCGGGTCATGATGTGATCCAGGAACTTCGCGGTCGGTTCCCCCGGACGCACGCCGGGAATGTAGCCACCGTTTTTCTTCAGATCGTCCGCGATTTGAATCGGCTTGAACATCATCGACACCCAGAAGTAACTGAAGATCAGAATCAGCAGACCGAAGATGATGTAGTAAGCCGGACGACCATGCGCGATCGAATCGGCAAAATCATTAAAGAAGCGCATCCCGGTAGCGGTGCCGAGGTAGCTGAGAATCTGCGCCGGAAACATCAGAATCGCGCTGGCGAAAATAACCGGCATGACGCCGGCATAGTTCACCTTGAGTGGCAGGAACGAGCTTTGACCGCCATAAACCTTACGACCGACCACGCGTTTGGCATATTGCACCGGAATTTTGCGCTGGGCCTGGGTAATGGCCACCAACCCGGCGGTGACCGCGAACAGTAGTGCGAGCATCAGCACACCCTCCGGAACACCCAGCGACGCACCCTCGGCACCCACCGGAGCAACAAACATCTGATAGGCCGCGAATACCGCGCCGGGCAAGCCGGAAATAATACTTACCGTGATCAGCAGCGAAATCCCGTTGCCAATCCCCTTTTGGGTAATTTGTTCGCCAAGCCAAACCATGATCATCGTGCCGGCAGTAAGGAATATGGTGCCGGTAATCAAAAACGGCAACTGTCCGGCAATCACTACCTCACCATACTCCGCAGGATTAAAGCCCTGCCCGATCAGGCTGCCGGGATTGGTTGACAGGGCGACCAGTAACAGCAGGCCCTGCACCACACAAATTGCCAGTGTCAGATAACGGGTGTATTGATTGATCTTTTGGCGGCCAACATCACCCTCCTGCTGCAGGCGGGCAATCGTCGGAAAAACCGCGCCCACCAGTTGCATAATAATCGATGCGCTGATGTAGGGCATAATACCCAATGCGAATACAGCACCTTTAAGTAAGGCGCCGCCGGTGAACATATTATAAAAGCCGACCAAGCCACCACCAGCCCCGGACTGATCCGCAAAGAAGTCCTGAATCGGACCCATGTTCATGCCGGGCAGTGGAATGTTTGCCCCGACGCGGGCAACAAACAGCATCGCCAGCGTGAAGAAAATCTTCTGGCGCAGCTCGGGGATTTTCAGCGAATTGGTAAAAGCAGAAAGCATCAGTAATAGCCCTTAAGGCCGGTTCATGCGAACCGGATTATACCTCATCCTCCGCTGCAGCAGCCGGCGCAGCAGCGACCGGTGATTCAGCGGATTCAGCTGCGGCGAATTTACCACCAGCGGCTTCGATTTTTGCCTGAGCCGCGCCGGAGACTTTATCCACCACGACCGTAAATGCCCGGGTGACTTCACCATCGCCCAGCAGCTTGACGCCCTGCGCGTTATCACGGACCAGCCCGGCCTTGACCAGCGACTCACGATTGACGAGATCGCCCTCCAAACGGGACAGGTCGCCGACATTCACCGTTTGATAGGTGGTGCGGAAGTTGTAATTATTGAAACCACGGCGGGGCAGCTTGCGGTAGAGTGGCATTTGCCCGCCTTCGAAACCGATGCGAATACCACCACCGGAGCGCGCTTTTTGCCCTTTGTGGCCCTTGCCGGAGGTCTTACCGTGACCACTGCCCTCCCCGCGTCCGAGACGCTTGGTCGGGTGAGTGGCCCCTTTTATTGTGGGAATGCTTTGGAGATTCATAAGATGGGTTGCTTAGGCTTCGGCGGCAGCTTTGTTGCCGAAGCGGACGTTTTGAATTTGCTCATTCGAGCGAAGTTGCTGGAGACCAGCCATGGTAGCTTTAACCATCGCGAGGTGATTGTTCGAACCGAGCGATTTGGAAAGAATGTTCTTGATGCCGACGGATTCCAGCACTGCGCGGCAGCCGCCACCGGCGATGACACCGGTTCCGTCCGAAGCCGGACGCAGCAGCACCTTGCCACCATCGGCTTCACCCAGCACGTGGTGCGGGATGGTATCGCCGCGCAGATTGATTTTTACCAGGTTTTTCTTGGCTTGTTCCGTGCCCTTGCGGATGCACTCCGGCACTTCCTTGGCCTTGCCGTAGCCAACGCCTACCTCACCCTTCTGGTTACCCACCACAACCAGTGCGGCGAAACTGAAGCGGCGACCGCCCTTCACAACTTTGGCACAGCGGTTGATGTGCACGACTTTCTCGACGAATTCAGGTGCTTCTTCGGCATGTTCCGCCGGGGCGAATGATCTTTTATTTGTGCTCATGTAGATTCTTAGAATTGGAGCCCGCCTTCACGGGCGGCTTCGGCAAATGACTTAACACAACCGTGGTAACGACGTCCGCCACGGTCAAAAACAACACTATCGATCCCGGCAGCCTTGGCCTTTTCGGCAATGGCCTTGCCCAGGGTAATGGCCCCTTCGTTGTTGGCGACGACCTTGGCATCCTTGCCGCTAACGGAAGTGACATAAGCCAGCGTGTGTCCTTTCACATCATCGATGCACTGCGCGTAGATGTGCTTGTTGGAGAAGTGGACGGAGAGGCGCGGACGCTGCGCAACCCTGAACCTTCTTGCGGATCCGCCAGCGGCGTTTTTGTGCGAGAGATTGTTTTTTCTGAAGTTTCATAATTGGGCCTCAGCTAATGATTAAGCGGACTTTTTACCTTCCTTGCGACGGACATACTGACCGACAATGTGGACCCCCTTGCCCTTGTAAGGCTCAGCCGGGTAGAATGCATAAATCGAAGCGGCGATCTCACCGACCACCTGCTTGTCAGCACCCTCGATGGTAATCTTGGTATTGTCTTTTACCGTGATGGTAATCTCCTGTGGGATCTTAATCACACAGGGGTGCGACTTGCCGAGTGCCATGTCGAGCACGTCACCCTTGAGGGCACCGCGAAAGCCGACCCCCTTGAGCTCCAGCTCTTTCTTATAGCCTTCAACCACACCGAACACCATATTATTGATAATCGAGCGGGCCGTGCCGAACATGGCACGGGCAAGCGGGCTGCTATTGGCAGGTGTGACCCGCACGACACCATCCGCCAGCTCAATGTTGACGGATTTATCGAACGTTTTTTCGAGTTTACCCTTGGGGCCTTCGACACGCACGGTTTGACCGTCAATACTGACAGTGGCCTTGTCGAGGACGGGGATAGGAAGTTTACCGATTCTGCTCATAGTCTTGCCTTTCTTGTTACCAGACTTTGCAGACGAGCTCACCGCCCACACCCGCTTCGCGGGCATCGCGGGCGCGCATCACGCCTTTCGAGGTGGTGAGGATCGCGACACCGAGACCGCCCAGCACACGGGGAATCTCACGGGAGCCATAATACAGGCGGCGACCCGGCTTGCTGTGCCGTTCAATTCCGGTAATGGCCGGTGTATGACCAACGAACTTGAGCTTGAGTGTCAGGGTCTTGAAGCCCTTTTCATTCGTGTCTTCGCTGACGTCGCTAATATAACCTTCATCCTTCAAAATCTCCGCGATCGAGGCGCGCATTTTGGAATGCTGCATCGTGCAGGAATCTTTGCGCGCCATGCTGGCGTTGCGAATGAGGGTGAGAAAGTCGCCGATTGTGTCGTGAACTGCCATAGTCTAAGAACTGCTGGGTTTTCAGGTGGGTTAAAGTTGGTAACTACTGGAAATGAAATCGCTGCTGTCGGATGACTGCTAAAGCGTTACCAGGAGGATTTGGTCACACCGGGGATCTTGCCCTGGGTGGCAAGCTCACGGAATGTGATACGGGAAAGTCCGAATTTACGGATATATGCGCGGGGACGACCGGTAATCGAGCAGCGGTTGCGCGCACGGATCGGGGAACTGTTTTTAGGCAGCTTGGTCAGCTTGGCCTGAGCCTTGTAAAACTCCTCATCGGGAGTTTCCGGGTTGGCCAGAATGGCCTTCAGCTCTTTGCGCTTGCCGGCGTATTTTTCGATCATACGCACGCGCTTCAGATTACGTTGGATAGCGGATTTTTTAGCCATGGTGATTACTTGAGTCGTGAATTTATGCGGTCGCGGTTTGGGCAGATGCCTGGGCCTCTTCTACCGCAGCGATTTCTGCGCTGGTCTTGCGGAAGGGCATACCAAAGAGGCGGAGCAGCTCACGGCCTTCATCATCCGTGAGCGCGCTGGTGTTAAAGGAAATATCCATCCCGATGGTGGCCGTATTGCCCTCTGCATTGACTTCGGGGAAAATTGTGTGGTCGGCAATCCCCAGCGTATAGTTACCCTGGCCGTCCAGCTTGGTCGGCACCCCACGAAAGTCGCGGATGCACGGCAGCGCGATATTGATCAGGCGCATCATAAAATCATACATGGCCGCGCCACGCAGAGTCACCTTGCAGCCGATCGGCTGACCTTCCCGCAGCTTGAAGTTGGAAATACTCAGTTTTGCCTTGGTGGTCACCGGGCGCTGACCAGCGATTTTTGCAATCTCCTCGGTCACGTAGGCAATATGATTCTTATCCGCCGTGGCGGCGAATCCGGAATTGAGAACGATCTTCTTGACCGCCGGCACATCGTGCACGTTGGCATAACCGAACTTTTTCTTCAGTTCGGGAACAACCTTTTCGGCGTAGAGTTTTTGGAATTGTGCTTGTGACATCGTGGATGGTAGCCGGATTTCTATCCCGGATAGCTTAAGGTGATTGATGTGTGATTGAAAAAGTGCGTGACGCTGATGAACCGGGCAGGACTTGCAAGTGCTTATTTGCGCTTGGCATCATACTTTTCGGCCAGCATGACGTTGGAATAGTGGATGGGCGCTTCCCTCTCGACGGAGCCGCCTTCCGGATTCTCCTGGGTCTTCCGCTCGTATTTGGTGATAAGGTTGACACCTTCGACCAGCACCTTTTGCGGGGCGCGGACTTCCAGCACCTTGCCGCGCTTGCCCTTGTGGGCGCCGGAGATGACGACGACTTCCTGTTCGCGTTTGATTGCTTTTGCCATGTTAGAGGACCTCCGGTGCGAGTGAAATGATTTTCATGAATTTGGCGCGCAGCTCGCGGGCGACCGGTCCAAAAATACGGGTGCCCTTGGGGTTGCCGTCGGCATTGATGATCACGACCGCATTGTTGTCGAAGCGCAGATAACTGCCATCAGCCCGGCGCACCGGTGCTTTGGTGCGAACCACCACGGCACGAACCACGTCACCCTTTTTAACAGAGGCATCGGTGGAAGCTTCCTTCACGGCGCAGACAACCACGTCGCCAATATCGGCGCTGCGCTTGCTCTGACCGAGGCGACGAATCATCTCGGCAGACTTGGCGCCTGTGTTGTCCGCGATAAATACGCGGCTGTTCATCTGAATCATAGCTAAAATCTCCTGGTTAAGAAAAATCGAAATTGTTATCGAAAAATTATGCGTCGCCGAGTTTGGGTGCGACTTCGATCACACGGGTGACGCGCCAGCGCTTGAGCTTGCTCAGCGGGCGGGTTTCCATGATTTCCACGCGGTCGCCCATCCCACATTCATTCTTTTCGTCGTGTGCGTGCACTACAGTCTTGCGCCGGATCTCTTTTTTATAGAGCGGGTGCGGGATTTTATAAAAGTAAGTGACCTTGATGGTCTTGTCGCCAGAGCGGCTGGTGACAGTTCCAATCAGGACTTTACGGGAATTACGTGATGCGACAGCTTCCATAGATGGGGATCGGCTAATTGTTTAGAGGTTGGCAGAGGCCAGCTTTTTCTCCTTGAGGATTGTCTCAAGCCGCGCGATTTGACGGCGCATTTCCTTGAATTGATGCGGGTGCTCCACCTGACCGGTTTGCTTGCGCATCCGCAGATCGACTTGCGCGTCACGGGTATCGCGAAGCTTTTTTTCAATTTCTACTTCGGACATTTCACGAATATCTTTTGTGCTCATGTTACAGTGCTAAAAAATTACGAATTACGCCTCTTCCTCGCGGGTGACGAAGCGGCAGTGGAATGGAAGCTTGGTGTCCGCCAGGCGCAGGGCTTCACGTGCGGCGGTGGCGGAGCAGCCTGCCACTTCAAACAGCATGGTGCCGGGTTTGATCACAGCGACCCACTTTTCGACCCCGCCTTTACCTTTACCCATCCGGGTTTCAGCCGGCTTCTTGGTCACCGGTTTGTGCGGGAAGACGCGGATCCAGACTTTGCCTTTACGCTTGAGGCTACGTGTCATCGCAACACGGGCTGCCTCGATTTGCTGGGAGGTCATGCGACCACGGGTCAGGGATTGGATACCAAAGTCACCAAAGGCCAGGGAATTGCCTTTTTGGGCGGTTCCGTAAATGCGGCCTTTGTGAACCTTGCGGTATTTTGTGCGTGATGGAAGAAGTGCCATGGTTCGCTAGTATCTAGAATTTACAGGTATCGGTTCGTTTTATTTTTCGAGTTCATCCGGCAGGCAGATCCAGCACTTCACGCCGATGATGCCGTAAACCGTGCTGGCCTCGGAGAAACCGTAGTCAATTTTGGCACGCAGGGTTTGCAGGGGCACACGGCCCTGACGCTGTTGCTCGGTGCGGGCGATATCCGCCCCACCCAGGCGGCCGGAGCACTGAATGCGAATGCCATCGGCCCCCATCGCCATGGTCGTTTGCACCGCGCGCTTCATGGCGCGGCGGAAAGCGATGCGCCGCTCCAGTTGCAGCGCCACGTTTTCAGCCACCAACTGGCCGGAAAGATCGGGACGCTTGACCTCCTGGATGTCGAGCATGATGTCTTTGCCCACCTTCTGGTTGAGCTGAGCCTTGAGCTTATCCAGCTCCTGACCCTTGCGGCCAATGACCACGCCCGGACGGGCGGTAAAAATTTTGACCCGGATGCGTCCGGATGCCCGCTCGATAAAGATACGGGGCACGGAGGCATAGCGCAGCTTTTCCGTCAGGAATGTGCGAATCGCATGGTCTTCCTTGATGAAGGCCGGAAAATCCTTCTTCGAGGCATACCAGCGGGAATCCCAGTCGCGGGTTACTGCAAGGCGGAAGCCGGTTGGATGAACTTTTTGTCCCATAATAAATAAATTTTTGAGCCTTAAGCCTCGTCGGAGAGAATAATACGAATGTTGCTGGTGCGCTTTTTGTAGGGGTGGGCGGAACCACGCGCAGCCGGGCGGAAACGACGGAAGGCGGGGCCCTCCTCGACGGTCGCCGACTCAATGGTGAGAGAGTCTGAGGAGAGGTTGTTATTATTCTCCGCATTTGCGATGGCCGACTGGAGCGTCTTGCTCACCAGGCGAGCCGACTTACGCGGGATGAAGCGCAGGACTTCAACCGCCTCGGCTGCGTTACGGCCCTGGATGGCCTTGGTGATGTCGCGAACTTTCTTCGGCGACATGCGTGCGTATTTTGTGTAAGCTTGGACCTGCATGGGAATCAGCTGTTTTGAAGGGTTTTAATGCGGGCAACATCGCCCGTCTGGATGAAGGAATTTTCTGAGAGTTCCAAAATGAGAGCCGCAGCACGATCGCTGCTGGATTCGATGATGATGATTTCGCCGATGGCTTCGAAGCCGCGGACAACGCGGCAGACCATGCCAAGGCGCAGACCCTGCTGCAATCCGCCACTGAGGATGACCAGATCCGCGGCAGCGGTCGGGATCACCTCGGCCACTGGTGCGGCGTTCGGACTGTAGATACTTTCCCGCACAAATTCCGGCACATCCGCACGCAGCACAGCACCCGCCAGAACTACTCCGAAGAGGAACAGCGCAGACAGTGGTAACACACGTTGTGGGATGAATGGCATGACGGATCAGTAAAGTGACTTATTTGCCGGTCGGGTGGCCCTTGAAGGTGCGGGTCGGAGCGAATTCACCGAGCTTGTGGCCCACCATATTTTCAGTGACATAAACCGGCAGGAAGCTGCGCCCGTTATGGACATTGAAGTTCAGGCCGACAAAATCCGGAGTAATGGTCGAACGGCGGGACCAGGTCTGGATCGGCTTGCGGTCGTTGTTGGCCTGGGCGGTCGCCACCTTTTTTGCAAGGTGTGGATCGACGAAGAAACCTTTTTTAATGGAACGTGACATGATTAATCAGTAATTATCTCTTCTTCAATTGACGGCCATTGCGACGGACGACGATCTGCGAATTGGTCGGGTTGGATTTCTTGCGGGTGGGGAAACCTTTGGAGAGTTGGCCCCAGGGAGACTGCGGGTGCCCACCACCGGAGGTGCGGCCTTCACCACCACCCATTGGGTGATCGACGGGATTCATCGCCACACCACGCACACGCGGACGGCGGCCCAGCCAGCGGTTGCGCCCGGCTTTGCCCAGGCTTTGGCTTTCATGCTCGTGGTTGCCGACTTCACCAATCGTGGCGCGGCAACGTGAGTGCAGGTAACGAATTTCACCGGAAGGCATCTTGACCGTGGCGCGGTCACCATCGACAGAAACCAGTTGCGCAGTTTGTCCGGCGGAGCGGGCAATTTGTGCGCCGCGCCCCGGATGCAGTTCGATGGCGTGAATCTTGGTGGCCGGCGGAATGATGGCCAGTGGCATGCAATAGCCGGGGCCGAATTCAACCCGCGTATTGACGCTCAGCAAGACATCGCCCTCCTTCACCCCGCGCGGTGCGAGGATGTAGCGTTTTTCGCCGTCGGCATAAGCCAGCAGTGCGATATTCGCAGTCCGGTTTGGATCATACTCGATGGCCTGCACCTTGGCGGGGATGTCGAGCTTGTCGCGGCGGAAATCAATGATGCGGTAAGCTTTTTTGTGACCACCACCACGGCGGCGGGAAGTAATCCGGCCGTAGCAGTTACGGCCTTTCTTGTCGTGGATCTTGGTCGTGAGCCGGCGCTCAGGTCTCTTTTTCGACACGTCTTGTTTGTTACGTGTCAGGAAACGCTGACCGGGAGTCAAAGGTCTGGAATCTGTAAGTGGCATGATATCTGGTCCCTTCCTGTCTTAGACGAGTTCGATGGCGTCGCCGTCCTTAAGTGTGACGATG
>Ga0100393_10001013_pt1 | contig 29155 bp, 30 predicted proteins | sample CryGeymeta201517_FD_81546 | JGI IMG/M metagenome (GOLD analysis project Ga0100393, IMG submission 81546) | Groundwater microbial communities from Crystal Geyser aquifers in Utah, USA - Crystal Geyser metaG 2015-17 | ecosystem: Environmental > Aquatic > Deep subsurface > Groundwater | place... | reverse complement strand
TTTGGGATAATAATAAATTAGCTCAAGAAACTCTAATTGAATTATCTCATTTAGAAAATAAACATAAAGATATACTATATATTGAAGAAAATTTAAAATTCTATTCTGAAATTTTAAATTCAAATTATTCTGAAATTGAAGTCAAAGATTTAAGTTTAGAAATACTTTCTCTTGAAAAAAAAATTATTTCCCTTTGGCAAACTGAACTATTTAAAGAAGATAATGATAAAAATAATGCCATAATATTTATACAGGCTGGAGCTGGTGGAGTTGATGCTCAAGATTTTGTAGAAATGTTATTTAATATGTATAAAAAATTTGTAGATTCTCGTAATTTTTCTATAGATGTGATAGAATATATTAAGGGACAAGAAGCTGGATTAAAGAAAATAACTTTTTTTGTCAAAGGATTATATGCTTATGGAATTATGAAACAAGAAAGAGGAGTTCATAGATTAGTCAGAAACTCACCTTTCAATGCTAGTAATAAAAGACAAACTTCCTTTGTAATGGTACAAGTTTTACCAGAAATCCCTGAAATTGATGATAAAGATATAGAAATAAATTCTAAAGACTTAAAAATAGATGTATTTAGATCTAGTGGAGCTGGTGGACAGAGTGTTAATACTACTGATTCAGCAGTAAGAATAACTCATTTACCCACAAATATTGTAATTTCTATTCAAACTGAAAGATCACAATTACAAAACAAATCCCTTGCAATGACTATTTTGAAATCTAAATTATGGGAAAAAAGTCAAGAAAAATTATTACAAGAAAAAGCTAATTTTAAAGAAACTGTATCTATTTCTTGGGGTAACCATATTAGATCATATGTATTAAATCCATATAAACTAGTCAAGGACTCAAGAAGTAATTATGAAACAACTGATGTAGATAAGATTCTAAATGGAGATTTAGAAGATGTAATTAATTCAGTTCTTATTACTCAAAATAAATATTAATTAAACTTAGAACATGATTCTATTCAAAAACATATCTAAATTATACGGGGATGATTACCTAGCACTTAATAACATAAATTTAAAAATTGAAGATGGTGAATTCATTGTTCTTGTAGGGCAAAGTGGTGCTGGGAAATCTACTTTAATGAAATTAATAACAGGAGAAGAAAAACCTAATCAAGGAGAAGTTTACTTTGGAAATAATAGAATTGATACTTTAAAATACAAACATCTACCACAACATAGAAGACAATTAGGAATTATATTCCAAGATTTCAAATTATTAGCTCAAAAAACTGCTTTTGAAAATATTGCATTTGCAATGGAGATTATTGGTAAAGATTATCTAGAGATTCAAAGAAAAGTACCTAGATTTTTAAATATTGTAGGAATGGGATCTAAAGCAAATAAGTTTCCTTCTCAAATGTCTGGAGGTGAAAGACAAAGAGTGGCTATTGCTAGAGCTCTAATTAATGAACCTAGAGTATTATTAGCTGATGAGCCTACAGGAAATCTAGATGTCTTTAATAGTTGGGATATTGTCAATTTACTATTAAAAATAAATGAACAATTAAAAACTACTATTATTTTTGCTACTCATAATAAAGAAGTTGTAAACAGTATTAATAAAAGAGTAATTAGTCTAGATAGAGGTAATATTATCCGAGATAGTATAGAAGGTAAATATATAATTTAAGTCAACATACAATATGAAAAATATAACTTTAGAACTTTATAGAAGCATAAAATATGGATTCCAAAATTTCGGTAGAAATATATTTTTATCTATTGCTACTACTAGTGTGATGGTTCTAACATTATTTGGTCTTGGGTTCTTTATGATAATAAATCAAATAAGCAATCAAGCATTAACTAGTCTACAATCCAAAGTTGATATAAATATATATATAAAAGAATCTTTAGATCAAACCGAGTTACAAAACTTTAATGAATATGTCAAAAAAATACCCCAAGTTTTAAGCTCAGAAATAATTGATAAAGAGAAAGCTCTCGAAATTTACAAAGAAAGGTTCAAAGAAAATCCTGTATTGATAGATTCTATACAATTTCTAGATACTAATCCTCTACCAGTTACTTTAATTATTCAAGCTAAAACTTCTGAAGATTATAGTACAATTTGGGAATCAATAAAACAATATCCTCAATTTGATACTACAGTAGAAAGCTCAGATTATTCTGACGATAAAAATGTTGCTAAAGAAACTATTGAGCAACTAAATAAAATTATTAATACAACAAGGAGTGTAGGCTTAGTTGTTATTATAGTACTATCTGTTATTGCAGTTCTTATAACTTATAACACTATTAGACTTACAATGTATTCTTATCGTAACGAAATAGAAATTATGAGATTAGTTGGAGCGAGTGATTCTCAAATTAAAGGTCCATTTTTTGTTGAAGGAATATTGTTCGGAGTATTTGGAACATTTATAAGCTTTTTAATCTTATTTTTAGTTGTATTTTTTATATCTGAACCAGTAAACAACTTTATTCCTGGATCTGATCCACTTTCTGAATATTTGTACAATAATATCTTACTTATTGTAGGAATTAAATTAATAGTTGGAGTAATATTAGGTATTGGAAGTAGTATATTTGCTATCAATAGATATTTGAAAGTATAAATTTAAAAATAATTTCATACTAAAAAAAGACCTATTTAATTGTTGAGGTCTTTTTTCTTTTTTAGAGACGGTTTATAATTTAACTTAATAATTTCTGCATTTCCTTTGTATCATTCCAATGCTCTTTCTTTCCATTAGCTCTTACAATACTATTTTCACTTCCCTTACCTGTAATTATAATAATATCTTGTCTTTTTGCTAAGGCTAGAGCTTTCTTAAAAGCATCTTTTCTTGATAAAATTTTGAAGGCTGTTTTATCTTCTATTTTATCAGATTTTAAAACTCCTTTAAAGACTTGTTCAATTATACTCATTGGATCCTCATCAAATGGATCCTCGTCCGTTATTATTGTATAATCAGTCATTTTACCAGCTATCTCTCCCATTTCTGATCTTTTCCATACATCTCTACCCCCACCACAAGATCCAAGTACAGAAATAACTTTTGAACCTTTAGATTTTACTTGATTTAATGTCTGATATACTTTTTCCAAAGAAACTGGTATATGAGCATAATCAACTATAATAGTTGGTTCGCTATGAACTATATTCATTCTTCCAGGGATTTCTTTTAATTTAGGTATATTTTCTACTAAATTCTCTATATCTAGTTCAAGATTAATTCCAATCGCAAGACACATTGATAAATTTATTATATTAAATTCTCCTATAAATTTAGACTTAACTATATATATTTTTTCTTTATATCCAAACTCAAATTGCAATCCATTTTGATCTGATTTTAATATTTTAGTCCTAAAATCATCACTTTTTTCTCCTATTCTAAATTTTTTATAATCACCTATTTTATAATAAAATTTGAAATAATTATCATCTTGATTAAAGAATGCTAACTTTTCAACGGAAACCCCTTTTATTACTTTATTTTTTGATTTATGAAGAGATTTAAAAAGTATTCCCTTAGCTTTCTTATAATTATTAAATCCTCCATGGGAGTCTAAATGCTCTGGATAAAGATTTAGGATACCTGCCATATCAAAATGTATTCCTAAGTGCCTATTTTGGACTAATCCCTCACTAGTTACTTCTACAATAAATACTTGACATTTATTTTTTACAGCTTCAGAAATTAATTTATGCAAAACAAATTTTCCAGGCATAGAATTTCTGGAGTCATTCTTTACCAATTCTTTACCATCACTAAAGTATATAGAGGAAGATAGACCTACTTTTAATCCTTGTGATTTTAATAATTGATATAACATATATACTGTACTTGATTTACCTTTTGTACCTGTTATGCCTATTACTCTAATTTTTTCACTTGGATTACCATAATAATAATTAGCATAAAGCGAAACTGCTCCATGATAATAAGGTCTAATTTGTTTTAATAATTTTTGTGGGATTATGTTTTTCAACATATAAAATTCAATTAAGAAATTAATTTAACTAAATTTTTGTATTCTAATTCTGGATTCTCAGAGTTAAAAATAGCACTTCCAACGGCAATTGATTCCGCTCCGGACTCTAAGATTTGTGGAATAGTCTCCTTATTAACTCCTCCATCCCATGAAATTTCTAATTCACTTAATGTATATCTTTCTTTAAAATCAATAACCTTATCTAAAACTTCAGATTTAAATTTACTCCCATAAAACCCAGGATTGACTCCCATGAATAAAACTGTACTAATTTTTTTTACAACTTTCCCAACTTCTCTAATATCTGTATCTGGATTTATAGCTACACCTACTTCTTTTCCAATATCTTTGATTTGATTTAATAATTGCCTTAATTCTTCTAAACTTTCTGTTGCTTCTTTGTGAATGATAATCCTGACACAACTAGGAAAAGATTTTAGACTAGCTATTATTTCTTCGCTTGATTTTTTATCTGCCATAATATGAGCTTCAAATTTTAAATCACCAAAATCTGTATAAAAAAAATCTTTTGGTAATACACTTTTAGAACTTGTTAAGGTATTATTCATTATATCTATTTGGACATAATCAGTAAATTTTTTACAAATTTCTATTTTTTGGTTAAAATCTTTTTTATTATCCGTAAGGATAGCTGGTACAATTCTTTTCATAAAAATAAGTTTTAGGTTCTAATATATGTATTATAGCACATTTTTCTTAAATAAAAACAACCCTTTGTAATTTAGAGTTGTTTTTATAGATTTAAATTAAATTATTTATTAAAAGCTTTCTTCTATGGTGTTTGATAAAACTTGTGTACAATTATAGGGTAGTGGACTTTTTTTCTCTTCAGCTGTACATTCTCTTTTTCCTATAACAGGTTGATATTTAAATATATTATCACTAATAAAAATAGCTTCATTCCATTGCTTATCACTTATACTCCTATATTCTCCTGTATTTAAATTCATAATAATACCTGATGGTTTTTCTACTGCATCATTTGCCCCCAACTCTTTAGATAAAATTATAAAATTCTCATTTAAAGAAATATCATCTATGTATTTAAAATTTGAAAGACCTTCGTATTTAACTAAAATATTGTTATAATATTTATATAAAGTCACTATATTACCCTCATATTTTTCAGAATATTCTAAAACCGTAAAATATATATTATTCTTGATTTTATTTGCTGAAAAAACTTTTTCTCTTATTATTGGCATTTTATCTTTGTCTAATGAAGAGTTATCTAAATTTATTAAAGGAGTTAGTTTATATTTATTTTCTTTATTTTCAGACAATTTTGTTATATTATCTGAAAAATTACCACCAAAAGGAGCCCCTTTTAAAAGTTTTATATTATATTCTGAGAAAACATTATCTTCAAGAGTAGTCATACCCAGATCATTATTTTTTGCATACAAAAATACCCCCTCTTCTACATTTTCCACTGCATAAACTATATATTCATTAATCTCACTTGGTGGAGTTGGGACTACTGTTTTTTCTACTTTGGTATATTCTGATTTATCTTTGCTATATTTTACTTCTTCTACAACTGAGACTTCTTTCTCTGGAATTTCAGTTACTACTGGAGGTTTTACTTCTTCAGTGATTATTGGGTCTTGTTTTACTGGTTCTGTTTTATTGGTATTATTTTCTACCATCTGTGATCTTGGTGTCTCAATCACAACTTCATTATCTGTATTGCTCATATTGGCTTGATACACAAATATTCCTATAACTGGGAATGATAATAATAATGTGACTGCCCATAATGGAGCTTTTATAGTCTTGTCAAATGGATTGTTGTTCATATGATATAATTGTTAATTATTTAACTTATTTATGTTATTATATATTGACACTTTTGTCAATATATTTATGATTTTTAATTAAAATTTCTTTTATTAATTCATATTTTAGAATTATTATTTGTTATTATTTTATAACTATATTTTTTATTAGTCTTATTTTTAGCTTTATTATATAATTATATTTTCTTTAATTATTATAACATATTTTAATATTAATAATATATATTCTATATTTTTAATAATTCTTTAGGATCACAAGCTTTATAATAAACTAGGTTTTCTTGTAATTTTTGTTTATTTTTAATTAGTGGCATAACAAATTCCCATGCTTGCTCTATTTCATCTTTTCTTACGAACAATTTTTGATCTCCTTCTATTGCATCTTTAATAAGCCTAGTATATGGATCTATAGTTTTTTGTAATAAATCTGTATATGTAAAATTAAGTTTAATTGGTTGAATACACATTCCTTTACCAGGCATTTTTGCATTAATAGAGAGATAAATTTCTTCTTCTGGTTGGATTGAAATCACTAATTCATTAGCTTTTGGATTACATTCCTCATCATAATTCATAAAATATCTAAAACTTTCCTTAAAGACGACTCTTATTTCTGCCTTTTTTTCTGACATTCTCTTACCTGTTCGAATATAAATCGGCACACCTTCCCATCTTAAATTATCAACAAAAATAGGTACTTCAAAATAAGTCTCTGTCTTAGAATTAGTAGGAGTTCCCTCTTCTTCAAGATAAGATTTGATATTTTGATTATTATTAGCAAGATATTGACCTATCTTTATTTTATCTATATCTATTGGTTTTAGTGACCTTAACACCTTATATTTCTCATCTCTAATAAATTCTGCCTCCATTCTGACAGGAGATTCCATCATAAACATAGCCATAATCTGTAATATATGACTTTGAAACATATCTTTGATGATTCCATTCTGGTCAAAATACTCTGCCCTATCTTCTACACCAATAGATTCAAAAACATCTATATGAATGTCCTCAACATAATGATTGTTAAGCATTGGCTCAAAGATTGAGTTGCCAAACCTAAGTGCGATTATATTTTGAATGGTTTCTTTCCCTAAATAATGATCAACTCTATAGATTTCTTCTTCCTCAAAATATTCTTTTAGTATTTTATTTAAATATTGAGCGGACTCCAAATCTTCTCCAAATGGTTTTTCTATTAAAAGTTTTATCTTAAAATCCTTTGCTTGATTTTTTAAATAATACACCAAATCAATGGTGCTCTGGAAAGCTGATGGAGGAATTGCCATATAGAACAAGAATTCTAATCCTTTTTCTAAAGAAAATTTAGTATTAATTTGATTATACAAAGACTCTTTATTAGAATAATCTATTTCTATGAAAGAGAATTTATCCAGAAAATCATCTATCTTATCTGAACTAAAATTAGTTAGACTTTTTTTAACCAAATCTCTATACTCCAAATCTTCAACTTTATTTCTCCCTAAACCTAATATATTTATATTTTCAAGTTCTTTATTTAAATACAAATCATACAAAGATTTATATATCTTTTTCCTTGCTAAATCTCCTGTTGCACCAAATATAGTTATATATGAATCTTCCATAAACTTATAAACCTAAGTTCTTATCTGATAAGTCTTGTGTGTCTCCCATTTCTATATCTATATTTTCAATATCCTCCAGAATAGTGTCTACCTCTTGATCAAAATTACTATCATCAACTTTATCAGTTATTGCTGGCTGATTATTTTCAGGTTCAATAATTTGATTATTTTGACTAGTCTCAGATATAGTTTCTGGATTAATTTCTAAATCTTGGTTAATTTCTAAATTTTCTTGATTATTATCAGTTATCTTTATATCTCCATTATCTCTATAAATTGTATTTAGTAAAAAAAACAAACCTGCTGTTACAGCTGTAACAAAAATTAATATTATAAATGTTTTTTGTCTTAGACCTATATTCTCATTTGGATTATTCATATGTTAACTGTTAATTGTTTTTATATATGGTACAATTGTATTTCTTAGATACTCTTTAATGTCTACAATTTCTTGCCTAAGCTTTAATCTCTTATTCCTCATAGCCAAAACATCACTTCTAAATGTAGTTGATAATTCCTCACAATTGGTATTAATCAAATTATCTAATAATAAAGTGTATTCATTGTAAGTTATTAGATTTTGATCTATTTTACTACTGAATTGATCTATGTATGAATCTAAGGTTGTTTTATCAATATTTTCTGAAGTTAAATATTCTGAAATATTATCTAATTTTGTTAAAATTCTTTTATTTATTTCTTGATTTTTAGAAAAAGCAAGAGTGGACTCTTCTTTTACTTTATTTAAACTAGATATTCTTAATTCACAAGCTTTTGTTAAATTGTTGGATTTTTGCTCTTTAATATTATTTTGTATTTCATCTCTTTTTTCGGTAACTTTTTCTTCTGTAACAGATCTTTGATTTAGTACTTGAGTATCTTCTGGGTTAATATTTTGATCTAAAGAATAAAGATTTGTTGTTCTTTCTCTCAGTCTTTCAGTTCTTGTGTCAAGACTATTAGCACTTATTACAGAAATATTATTTGAATATAATTGAGTAAAACATAAGAACGATATTACAATTCCTAGTTTAAATAAATTTTTCATATTATTGACTTTATTTATAATTTAATTACAGATACATTATATCATATAAAATATTGACTATCAATCCAAGATTTATTTGATAAACTTATATTTTCTTGACTTTTCTAATATAAATACCCTTTCACTAAAGAACATATAACCAAGCATAATAATAAATAATGTCATCATATTGATAAAAACAATATTAGTAAACACCTCTAAATTAATATTTTCGAAACCAAATTGTAATATTAAATATAATACTATATTAGATATTACAGGTAAAAGTAAAACTTTGATTTTTTGTTGATTTAAAAAGTAATTAATCAAAAGAACTATTAGGGAATATAATGTCATTATTATTGCAAATTTTGATAACAAAGGAGAGACTGACATATATTGACTACCCAATAATAAATTTATTACTAAATCTGGGTTAAACTCATATATTAAATAAGCAAAAAATCCTGCTAGAGAAACTAAAGCCATTGATCCAAAAAATATTCTATGTGGAGATTCTTTTTTAGCGGTTTTACTTGCAATTAATGGATACATTACAGTAGGAATAACTCCTGTAACATAAAATATCACTTTACCTGCTGTAGATAAAGCTACATAACTTGAAGCTTGATTTATATCTACTAATTTATTTTTAGCCAATATAACATCAATATTAGATAAAAATGTAATTCCCATAAATGCAACAAAAGATGGTATTGCATATTGTATTAAAGGAGCCCATTGAATCTTAGTATATTTATTTTTTTTGGATTTATAAATTAGAGAAAGATCGCGAAGAAAGAAATTAGATACTATATAAGTTAAAAAGGTTGCAAATACCATACCAAATACTGCTCCTGCAACTTTATATTCTTCTGGTAAAAAAATTACTAATATAACTGATATTAGTAATTTAGATATACCCGAGTTAAACTGTAAGAAAGAAAATGCTTTAAATCTATGTAATCCTTGTAAAGTACTTTGAGGTATATTAACTATAAAAGCAACTAATAATGATGCTGATAATATCCATAAAGAAATTGTATCCTGTAGTTTTAGGTAATCTTTAAAGAATGGAATGAAAATTATAAAGATCGCAAATGCTAATATTCCTAATGTAAAAATATTTCTAGTAAGTTTTCTTGAGAAATAATATACTTGATTTTCACTTGCATCAACTTTGATTGAGGCTGAGAATTTGGTTACTATCAAATTTATTGTTCCTGAGAATATAGTGAGCATTGTAAGTAAAGAAGTTATACTAACTACATCAGCATAACTTTCTTTTGGTAAAATTCTGACTATAACTAAAGTATATATATAGTTAATAATATTTAAAGAAAAAGATCCTATAAAAACAATTAATCCTCCTTTAACTAAACTATTATTAACTATTTTTTTTATCATTTTCAGATTTTATCTAGGATATCTTCTTCTTTATCTAAAATTGTTAATAAATTCATATCACCTGGATTGATAGTTTTATATTTATCTATAAATATATCTTGGAAATAATTTATCATGGGAGTCCAAAATTCTTTATCATATAAAATTATATTCTGTGGATTAACTTTATCTGTTTGTATCAAAGTTAGTACTTCAAACATCTGGTGCAATGTCCCTAAACCTCCTGGAAAAATCACATAATGATTAGATGGACCTGTCAATAAAACTTGCCTAGTAAATGGAAACTTAAAAGAAATAAAATCATCTACATATTCATTTATATTCAATTTATTTGACCTTCTAAGAACCATAGCATAACTTTTTTTACCTGATTCTCTTGAAGCTTTATTTATGGCTTCTGCAGTACCTTTTCCACCTCCAGTTAATAGTGAATAGCCTTCTTCTGCTACTATTTTAGCTAAATTATATGCTTTTTTATAATAAGTATTATCTGATTTGATTTTATTTGTGCCAAGTACAGTTATGTTTTTACTTAAGTTAGACTGGAATTCTAAACCTTCTACAAATTCAGCCATTATCTTAAATATTTTCCAATTTAGATTTAAATCACTAGAGTTAGAATTAGGAGCTAAATGAGTCATATTTGGTTGATCTTCAGTTGTACTTATAACTTCAAAAGCTTCTTCTGCAGTGTCAACAATACTAATATTATTAATAAATTTCATCTCAATTGAATTAAGCATATCTACACATTTATCTTTCAAAAATTCAACTAGTGGTGTCCAAAATTCTACCCCAACTAGAATTATAGGAACTATTTGAGTAAATCCTAATGATTGTTCATTTATTACCTGAAAAAATTCATCCATTGTTCCAAATCCGCCTGGGAAATATACATAAGCTTGCGATGGAGCTGTTAGCATTACTTTTCTTGTAAAAAAATATGAGAAATTAACTGATTTATTCACATAAGGATTAATTCTCTGTTCCATAGGCAATTCTATACCAAGCCCAATAGAGATTCCCCCAGCTTCGAACGCTCCTTTATTCGCAGCCTCCATAATCCCAGGACCACCTCCAGTAATAGTAGAGAATTTATTTATAGCAAGTAGCCTACCTAACTTTAAAGCTTCTTGATAATATTTATCATCTTGTCTAGTTCTTGCAGATCCAAAAATTGAGACTTCATTTTTAGTATTAGATAATAGGTCATATCCTTCTACAAACTCAGCCATTATTTTGAATATTTTCCAAGAATTCTCTGTACTTATATCACAAATATTTTTTATATCTTGAATTTGTCTTTGTTTAATCGGATCTGAGAAAGGCATATTAATTGTAATTTTAATTTATATATTTGCACTATGTGTTTCCGATTGGGATTGAACCAATAACCTACAGCTTAGAAGGCTGTCGCTCTATCCAATTGAGCTACGGAAACATTCTTTATATATAATACAATAAATTAATATAAAAATCAACTGTTTTTGATTAAAAGATTAGTTTCTTTTGTATAAAAAAATAGAGCTTAGGATAGTCTATTTTAAAGAATAAATTTATTTTACAATAACTTCTTCATTCAAAGGGTTTTTACCATATTTATTCTCACCTTCATCCCCTCTAAAGAATGACCATATGAAAGGAGGAATTATTGTTAATAACCACCAACCAGATTTATTAATATCATGAAGTCTCCTTATAGAAAGAGCCACTGATGGTATAAAAAATATTAAACTAAATATACCTCCTCCAATATCATTAACTAGGATTTTGTCTGTTTTTGATTCATTTATTATTGTTTCCCAAATTTCATTTCCATAGATTGAATAATCTATAATACTAAGGATTATTCCGACTAAAATTGATATTAAAGTATACCATAAAACACCATACCAATAAGCTTTCCTACTTGTCCTTCCTTTAAATTCTAATCCTCTTTTGATATATTCATTAATAAAGTAATTCATAGGATTATATGTTTAAATTAATATTTTCAATAAATTTATTTAGTATAATATATTATATTGTATTATACAAGTAATTTATCAAATATTTTTTCAGTTTTTGTGACAGTTTTTTCCCAATCAAAACTTTCTAGTCTTTTTTTGCCATTCTTAATTAACTTATTTTTCAAATTTTTATCTGATAAAATTTTTATCATCCCTCTACTAATTGATTGTACATTGTTGGGATTAATTAGTAAAGCTCCGTCTTGGGCTATCTCTTTCATAGCACCAATATCAGAAGTTATTACTGGAAGATTATTAATCCAACCTTCTAAAATAGGTAAACCAAACCCTTCATACAAAGATGGATATGCTAACATTTCTGCATTTTGTAATAAATAATTTACTTCATTATCACTAATATATCCTAATAATTTAACTTGATTTTCTAACTTTAAATCTTCGATTAAACCTGGCAAATCAGGGATCAATGGATTTTTAAAATAATTACCAGGAATATATAATTTTAATTCTGGATATTTTTTAGATACTATCTTAAATGATTTAATTAAATTAACTACATTTTTTCTTAAATCAAGACCTCCTAAGTACAATATAAACTTATCTTTACTCTTTATTAGTTCAGATTTTAATTTAGTTTTCTTAGATAGTAATTTTTTAGTGGCAGCTAAATAAGTTATATCTATTTTTTCTTTCTTAATATTTAAAACTGATGATATTTCTTGTTTGCAAAATTTAGAAATTGTGATTATATGTTTCGCTTTTTTAATTGAGATATTTAAAAACTTAAAATAAAAGCTATATTTCCAATTAGGTATATATTCTTTAATTCTGTTAGGAATTACATCATGGACAGTCATAACATGAGGAATATTCCTAATAATACTAACTGATTGATATGGACTCCAAGCCAAACTAAATGTATGATTCTGAAAAAAATAAGGAAAATAAAAATACTCCCAGATAAATTGTTTTAATAAGTCATCTCTTTTATAAAATAAATCTATAACTAAACTATTATCTTGAATAATTTGTGGGAGATCTTCTAATGATAATGTATTTAACTTTGGTATATAAATAATATAATTATAACTATCATTTTTAAGTAACCCACATATTATATTTAAATTATATTGTCCTATACCAGTTTTCAACTTTGCTAAAAAAAAACCATTCACACAAATTTTTTTTTTATTTGCCATAATCTATTTTTTAGATTTAGATTTTGTATTATCTTCAAAAACTAATTTTCTTTCTATAGTAGAGAGAAGTTTATCTATAGGAACAACTTCTTGATTATCACTAAACTGATCTTTGATAATTGCTGTATTAGTAATTGCTTCTTTTCTTCCTATTATAACAGTAACGGTTGCTCCTAATTTTTTAGATTTAGATAATTGCTTCTGTAATGATTTAATACCCAAATGCTCTTTTACAACAAGACCACTTTTTTGCATTAAAGATAATATTTTTAATGCTGATTTCTGTCCATCATAACCTATAGAAGCTATAAACACTTGAGGTTTATCTTTTTCGAGCATATCTTTCTTTTCTTCAAAAATTATTTCCATCAAATTGTCTACATACATCTCAAATCCAACCGCTCCTAATTTTTTATCAATTCCAACTAACTTCAAAATATTATCATGATTTCCACCCCTGACCAAAATTTTTTCTGGATTATCCTGAGAATATATTTCAAAATAAGTATTATCTTTAAAACCAATAGAACCTGACATTTCTGGATTAAGAACATAAGGAATATCCAAAGAATCTAAGAAGTCAAGCACCTCTTTGAAATAAACAGAATTATCTTTATCTAGATAATCAACAATACCTGTTAAAGGGATGTTCATCTCAGTATTTTGTTTTAAAGCTTCTTTATATAAGTTTATTGGATTTTCAATATTATTTTTGCATAATCTTTCGAATCTTTTATTAAGCTTGGAATACAATTCATCATAATAATTTTTTCTGACTGAATCATCACCCAAACAATTAACATTAACCATTATATTCTTAACTCCTATATCTTCTAATATTCTATATGCCATAAGAATAGATTCAGCATCCCTAAGAGAAGATTTTTCTCCAACAATCTCTGATTTAAAGATATGCATTTGTTTTGGATCTGTTTGTACATCATTATCATGATCTACAAAAGCCAAACCATAACTGTATACTTTTACAATATCATTTTCTAAAAGATTATTACTTTTTATAAGATTAAATATACTAATTGGCCCAGGAGGCATCATAACAAATTCTGATTTTTGTAATATATGTAGGGAATTTTTATCTTTTATGTTCAAAGCATCTAGAGTCTTATTATCAAAAACTAAACTTGATTCTCCCAAAGGTAATGTTAATTTTAAATAATCAGCACTTTTGAATAAATCTTTAATTTCATCTACTACATAATTCCAAACATCTATTTTATTTGATAAAATATTATAATTACCTTTTACATTATCAGATTCTATATTACGATCAAATAGATTTTTCATAGTTTATTTATCTTTTATAAACACTTCTTTTGTATACAGTGTAAGATCTTGAAATGGATATAATCTTACAAAAGGTTTCCCTAATATATTGTCTTCTGGAAGATACCCCCAATATCTAGAATCGGAACTATTATCTCTATTATCCCCCATTACAAAATATTGATTATCTTCTAATTTAATATCTATTGGTTCTGGAGATTTTGTTACTGTAAATTCATCTAAATATTTTTCTTCCAGCACTAAACCATTTTCATTTTCACTGTTAAATATAGTAACCTTATTATCTTTAACGGTTACTCTGTCTCCTGGAAGACCTATAATTCTTTTTATATAATAGCCCTGCTTATGAGGATATTCTTCTATAAATTCAGTATCAAATATTACTACCTCGAATCTCTGGGGTTCTCTCAGCTTATAAGAGAGAACATCTACTACGACATAATCTCCATCATGAAAATTATTCTCCATAGATTGTCCTTTAACTAAAAAAGGTTGTGCTAAGTAATTTTTAATTAAAAAATAGATCAATAACAATATTATTAGAAATTTAAAAAAATCTATAATTTCTTCTCTTAATGTATTTTTTTTAGAGATTTCTTTTTGGTCTGATGATTCGCTTTTATCAAATATATCATTCATAAATTTCTTTTAATTATAATATATTATACTGTATTTTTTTCAATTAGTAAACCTTTTTATAAAATGTTAACCCAGATTATATAATACTTTTGTAAGTTTTTTTTGTAATAATAATATGATCTAATAAAGGTACTGACATTATATTACCTAAATTGATAATTTTTTTTGTCAAATCTAAGTCTGATTTACTTGGTGTAGTATCTCCTGATGGATGATTATGAACTAAAATAACTGCTGATGCTGAATGAATAAGTGCTGGAGCATATATATCTCTTGGATGTGCAATACTCTGATCCACTGTTCCTATAGATATAATTTCATCATGAATAATAATATGTTTTGTATTTAAATAAAGTCCTCTCAAATATTCTTTTTTTAAAGAATACATATCTGAAACATATTTCCATACATCTTCTGGTGAATGTATTTTTACTAAATCGCTCTCTTTCTTATTATAAAGTCTTCTACCTATCTCAAAACAAGATATTATCTGACAAGCCTTAACTTTAGGAATATTAAAATCTCTCATTATATCCTGAACACTTTTATAACTCATTATTGCTTTAGAACCATAATCTGATAGTATTCTTTGAGATAAATCTAAAACATTCTCACCTTTATATCCAGTACCTAGAAAATAGCTAAGAGCTCATTTAACTCCATAGCATCCAAACCAAATTCTAATAATTTTTCCCTAGGTTGTTTATTTGTAGGAAGATCTTTAACTTTAGTTTTTATTTCATATTCCATTTTATTTATAGAATCCTTGGATTAATCTTATTTTTATAATAAGAGTATCTAATAAAACTTGAATATAATCATTCCATTTCACATTAGATCGTTCATCATTTTTCCATATAACAGCTACCTCTTTTATTTTATACCCATAATATTTAGTTAGAGTTAGAATTTCTATGTCAAATGACCATTTCTTCATAGATAAAATTTTAAATACTTTGATAGCCACTTCTCTTTTGAAAAATTTAAATCCACATTGAGTATCTTTTATACCACCTATTAATAATAGTTGGATCCACAAATTTCCAAGATCTCCCAAGATTCTTTTTAGTATGTTTTGGGAAACTATTACTTTACTTTCTGGTAAATCTCTAGATCCAATTATAACATCATATTTATCTTGATATGTAATAAATTTATCTAATTCTTTAATATTCGTAGAATTGTCTGCATCCATAAATAAAATCCAATCTCCCAAAGATTCCAAGACTCCTTGTCTAACAACAGCTCCTTTACCTTGATTAACCTCATTATCTATCAATCGAATTTGTGGAATATCTTGTTTAATTTTATTAATTAAAGTAACACTATTATCTTTAGAACCATCATTAACCAAAACTATTTCTGATTCATTTTCTAAATTATTTATTTTCAAATAATCCAAAATATCATATAAAGTATTTTTTATTCTATATTCTTCATTATAAACTGGGATTACAATTGATAATTTCATATTATTATTTAGATAACCAATCTTCTAAAATTATTCTAGCAGATTCAACATCAATACTAGATTTTTTTGCTAAATATTTTTTTGCTAATGCACTTGTCATCCTTTCATCTAATAACTCCACTTTGCCTTTAAATTTATTCTTTAAATTATCAACAAAATTTCTGACTTTTTTAGTTTGGATTGTATCAATTGATTCTAAATTTAAAGGTAATCCAACTAATATCAAATCTATTTCTAACTCTTGTATTATAGACACTAAATTATTAAAAAGGTTCTTATCATTATAAATCATCTTCAAAGGTAGTGCAATATTTAATCCTGAATAACTATGAGCTAAGCCTATCCTAGTATCACCATAATCAATAGCTAGTATATTCATTTTTACTGAAGACTATCTGTAAACTTCTTTATCTCTTCTTCAGAAAAAAAGTTAAGTGTCATAATATATCTTTTACCTTTTTTTCTAATCTCAACTTTGTTATTTAATTTTTGAGAGAAATTATTTACCAAAGATTTAATATCACTACTAATTATATTCAAAGATGAATTTGGTTCTTTCTTTACCACTTTTTCAGTCTGCCTGACATTGAGAGCATTCTTAACTATATTTTCTAAAACTGCTTCTTGATCTAAAGGATTATCTATACCGGCAATAATTTTAGCATGACCTTCAGTAATTTGACCATTAGTAAGTGCTAATTGAACTGAAGGAGGCAGAGAAAGATACCTTAGTATATTTGCTACACTAGATCTGCTTAAATTCAACTGTTTTGCTATTTCTTCTTGAGTAAAGTTAAATTTTTCTTGCAAATCCTTAAATCCCTTAGCTTTTTCTATTGGATTTAGATCTTGTCTTTGAATATTCTCTATTAAAGCTAACTCGGCTTTTTCTTGATTAGAGATTTTATTCTTTATAATTACAGGAACTTCTAATAGCCCCGCTAATTTTGCTGCTCTTAGTCTTCTCTCCCCTGCAATTAACTGATATTCACCTTTTTGCTCATCAACTGAAACCATCAATGGCTGTAGAATACCTTTTTCTTTAATTGAATTGGATAAATTTAATAGATCATCTTCATCAAATATACTTCTTGGCTGAAAAGGATTCGCACCTATTAAATCAATTGACAATGTAGTCTGATTTGTATCTTTAACTGAATCAATATTTTGTAATATTGTTTTGTTTGGAATAAGAGATGATAAACCTCTCCCTAGAGAACTTTTGTTGTTGTTCATATAAAAACTTTTATAATTTATACTATTATAATATCAAAATAATGTCTAATTAACAATATTAAATCTCAAAATTTATATTATTATCAGAATTAGTAAATTTCCAAATACTATAACTCTGAATTTCTAACATAATTTGTTGTTTTGTAATTTTCTTGTAATATTCTATTGTATTTATAAGAAATTCTCTTTTACTAAGTTCTATATCATTAATTTCATTTTTAATTAAAGGTATATATTTTCTATTTCTATAATCAAAATCATTCTTAGCAATTAATAATATCTTTCCCTCTTTCTCGAGTTTATCTATCCAATCTTCAAACCCTAATATAATAAAACTATTTTCATTTTCCTTTATATAATCCAACTTAAATAATCTCTTTTTATTAAAAATAAAATATTTATAATCTAATTGAAAAATTAATAATCCTATAAAGTCTATTCCTATTTCAAATTTAGAGATCAATTCTCCTAACAAAATTATAAGAATTTCTTCCAAAAACTTGTCTTCTATATTTACTGATCTAGATTTATAATTTTTGTTACTATAAATAGATTTTTTTTCTTCTATCAAATTTTCATTATATTCTTTATATAAAAAATTTTGATCAGCTAGATTTTTTATATTTATTTTGTATATATCAGATAAAGTTAATGCCTGATCCAATGTTAAATACCTTTCTCCTTTTTCTATCAAAATATAAGTTGGCCTTGAAACTCCTAAAGTCTTAGCAATCTGTACTTGCGTCATATTTTTCTCTTTTCTTAACTTCTTTAAATATTTCATTCTTTCTATATCTATAGACTAATACAACTTAAATACTATTTTTGCATATATATTTTACAAAAATTATGTAAAATATATTGGCACTTATTTTTTATTATGTATAATATTATTATACTTTAATTATAAAGCTATACATCAAAATTAAAGTAAAATAAATCTTAAATATAAATTTATGTTCTACCAATTATACAAAGATAATAAATCTCTTTTTAGATGGAAACTTTTGGCTTCAAATAATCATGTTATTGCTATATCTAATCAAGGATATATATCAAAAGATACCGCTATTAAATCTATTATTCTAACTCAAAGTTCAAAGGGAGTAAGAATTGATGATCTTACTTAGTTTAATGTCACATATTCATATTATCATATTTTTAGTCTAAAGTATATGTTTAGTCACTCTGATTAAAAATTATTATTTCTCTTCACTTAGGTGAGGGGATTTTTTTATATACTTTATATTGTACAAAATTATAATTTAAGATATCATTTAGATAAGAGTTAAAAATCAAACTCTAAAATTTTTATAATTAACTAATAAATATGAACTCTATTTTAAATTTTATAAAATATATAGGTAAAAATATATGGTCTTTGATCAAGTTCACTATATCAAAAATGTATACTGTATCTATAGTTACCTTAGCTATAATTCTACCAATTCTAATATTATCTATACCAACCACTCCCACAAGTGATGGAGAAATGATAGCTAGCGATACTTCTACATTAGAATTTTCTTATTATTCTGGGGAAAAAGAATCTGAAGATAAAATTGCTCGTATTGACATATCTGGAATAATTTTAAAAGAAAGTCTCAATAATGATCCATTTTCTTTTCTCAATGAACAAGCTGTAGATGCTAATAGAATAAAGAAAACTTTGAAGAAATTAGCTGATGAGAATGATGTAAAAGCTGTTTTATTAAATTTAGACACTCCTGGAGGAGATCCTGAAGGTGCAAAATTAATCACTGAGGGGATTTTATACTTTAAAGAAAAAACCCAAAAACCTGTTTATGGATATATTAATAGCATCTCAACTTCAGCTGGAGCTTGGATATCTGCTCCATTAGATATGATTATTGCAAAAGACTATGCATTGGTTGCAAATGTAGGAATTTCTGCTGGAAAAATTGTAAAAGCTCCTTCTATAACAAAATATGTTGGTGGAGAATTTATTGGAGAAAGTAAAGAAGAAGTGAAAATAATTGAAATGTATAGAGGTAAATATAAAAGATTTGAGAATCCACTAAATCCAACTGATGATGAGATTAAAAATGTTTATGGTGATTTACTTGATGGAATGTATGATGAGTTCATAAATCATATGGCAACTTATCGAAAAATAGATCAAACTGTTCTAAGAGATGAAATTGGGGCAAAAGTATTGTTTGCAAAAGATGCTTTGGAGTATAAATTTGTTGATGAATTAGGAAATGAAGAATTTGCATTAGACACATTTTCAAAAAAAATAAATTCTAGTAGTGATGTAATTATCCTAGATACCAACCTATCTAGTGAGTTTGGATTATTAGAATCATTATTTGGTATGACAAAATCATATGTAAACACAAAGTTAGGGAATAATACTATTCAATCTTCCTACATTTGTAATCCTGAACAAATTTTATCATTTTATGGAAATATAGATAATTACTGTAAATAGATCTTGATATTTAATTTTATTTTGATAAACTTAAATTAGTACTTTTATAAAATTGAATGAGGTATCTGTGATGTTAAAACAAAAACAAGATACAGAAACATTAAAGGCTTTTGTAATTCATAAGAATTGTGGATTGTCATTACACATCTCTCCAAACGGAGAGATGTACCAAAACACAGTACATGGGATGATCAAAATACCGAATCCTCCTGTAAAAATTTAAATTAATAATTGAGAAAGGATACATTTAATTATGTGTCCTTTTTATTTTATAACAATCCTAAAAATTTACTTGACAGTCCCCATTATATACATTATAATGTATATAAGTGGTGATTAGTGGTGAATAATGTGGATTAAAAGATTATAATTTTATAGTTAATATATGTTTATAGGTGAATTTAATCATTCATTAGATATAAAAGGAAGAATTGCTTTACCAAAAAAGTTTAGATCTGACTTAGAAAAGGGTTTAGTGATTACAAAGGGGCTTGATAATTGTCTCTGGATTTATACTATGGAAGAATGGAATAATTTAGCTAAAAAACTAGTTAATCTTCCAATTAGTCAATCTGATACTAGAGCTTTTAGTAGAATAATGTTGGCTGGAGCTATGGATGTGACTTTGGATTCACAAGGTAGAATAGTTATCCCTGAATATCTTAGGACATATGCTAATATTAATAAAAAAGTAATTATAGCTGGATTATATGATAGATTAGAACTTTGGGATCAAGAAAAATGGGATGAATATAAATCAAAAACTGAAAGTAAAGTTGATGAATTGGCTGAAAGATTAGGTGAGCTAGGCATATAAATTAATTATTATTATGAATACCAAGTGGGAACACATATCTGTAATGAAACAAGAGTCAATTGATTTTTTGAATATTGATCCTGAAAAAAATTATGTAGATGCCACTTTAGGACTAGGAGGACATTCAAAAAAAATAGTAGATAAACTATCTACTGGCAAATTAATTTGTATTGATACAGATGAGGAAGCACTTACTTTAGCACAAAAGAATCTGAAAGAATTTGATGAGAAAATTATATTTTGCAATGATAATTTTGCTAACATCAAAAATATTATTAAAGAATTTAATTTTGAATCTATCTCAGGTGGTATTCTTGCAGATCTAGGTGTATCATCAATGGAATTAGATAATTCTGAAAGAGGATTTAGTTTTCTAAAGAATGCTGATTTAGACATGAGAATGAATAGAAATCAAAGTTTAACAGCAAAATATATAGTTAATAATTATTCAATTACAGATCTCATAAATATATTCAAGATTTATGGTGATGAAAAATTTCCTGGTAGAATTGCAAGAGCAATATGTGATAGGAGAAGAAAAAAATCAATCAAAGAGACTCTAGATTTGGCTTCAATAATTAAAAACTCTGTACCTATAAAATTCCAGAATACAAAAATTCATCCAGCAACCAAAGTATTTCAAGCTCTTAGAATAGAAGTGAATGATGAATTAAATGTGCTCAAAAAATTTTTGTTAGATTCAATAGATTTATTAGAAAGTAAAGCGAGACTAGTAATAATATCATTTCATTCTGGTGAAGATAGAATAGTGAAAAATGTGTTTAGAGATAAATACCTTGAGGGAAGTGTTAAATTATTAACAAGAAAGCCTTTAACTCCATCCGAATATGAAATTAATGAAAATATTAGATCAAGAAGTGCAAAAATGAGAATATTAGAAAAAATTTAAGCTAAAAATTTATGAATAATCCATCCATTAATACTAATTTGAATAAATTTATTTACAGTGTATTATCAATACTAATTTTACTTTGTTTAGTTTATATCAATGAGACTAGCTCTCTCTCTACTCAAGGATATGTTATTAGTGATTACCAAAAAAATCTTTGGGAAGCTGAACAATCTCAAGTTAACCTAAATACTAGCATTGCACAACAAAGCTCAATTTTAGCATTAAATGAGAATGCCAATCAAAATTCAATGGAAAAATCTAATCCTATATATATAAATAATGTAGATACTGTTGTAATCAAGTAGGGATTTTATAATTTGTTATGATGAAAAAGCTAAATTACAAAAATAATATTTATCATGATAAAAATGAAAATAATGATAATAATAAATTAAGTAAATGGAGATTAATAATTTTCGTACTTATAGTGATTTCAATATTTCTAATAATGATTATTAAATCATTTCAAATACAAATCTTAAATTATGATCTTTATTCTAATTTAGCCGCTTCACAACATTTTAAAGAATATATTATAAATGGGAAAAGAGGATCTATATTTCTACAAGATATAAAAAATCAATCTTATTTTCCAATAGCAATAAATAAAAAAAAATATGACCTTATTATTGATCCTAGTCTTCTTTCTAAAGAATCTTCTGAGTATGTTAATTCAGTAAAACAAATTTTATTTAAAAAAATACCAGGAATCGATCCTTTAAAGTTTGATGATCAGCTTTCCAAATCAGAGTTAAAATGGCAATTAGTTCAAAAAGATATAGAAGAAGAAGTTGTAAATGAAATCAATCAAAAAAAACTTAACGGTATTTATTTTGAAGAAAAAATAAGTAGATTTTATCCAGAAAAAAACTTAGCTTCCCAAGTAATTGGATTTGTTCAGAAAGATAATATAGGAGAAGGTAAATATGGGGTAGAAGGTCACTTTAATAATATTTTGAAAGGTGAAAATGGATTTAAAAAACAAGAAACTGATATAACTGGTAATTGGCTTGCTTTTGGAGAATCTAACAATATAGATGCTGTTGATGGTGCTGATATTGTACTTACTATTGATCATAATATTCAATACAAATTAGAATCTACATTACAAAAATTACAAGATGAATTTAAACCAAAATATTCAATGGGATTAATTATGGATCCAAAAACTGGAGATATTCTAGCTATGGCTACACTCCCCTCCTTTGATCCTAATAATTATAACTTAGTTTCAGATATAAATATTTTTTCTAACCCAACTATATCTAATTTGTATGAACCTGGATCAATATTTAAACCTTTCACAGCTGCTATAGGGCTTGACACTGGAGCATTTTCTTCAGAAACAAAATTTACTGACACAGGTGAACTTACATTAAATGGATTTACAATAAAAAATGCTTTAGAAAAAAAATATGGAGAACAAACAATGACCAATGTTCTGGAAAAGTCTATAAACACTGGGACTGTATTTATGCAACAAAAAGCAGGAAAAGAAGCTTTTGTTGATTATTTATCAGATAAATTTAATTTCCCTAATAAAACTAATATTGATTTACCTTCTGAGGCTACTTCTAATATCTCTAATATTACAAAATCTATAAGAGACTCTAGGGATATAAATTATGCTACAGCATCTTTTGGACAAGGAATCTCAATGACTCCTATAAGATTATTATCCTCATTTAATTCTTTTGTAAATGATGGTATAATTATGAAGCCTCAGATTGTGAAAGAAATTAAATTAAGTAATGGAGAAGTGAAAAAAAATGAACCAATAATTGAATCACAGGCTTTATCTAAAGAAAGTTCAGAAGAATTATCTAAAATGCTTGTTAGTGTTGTAAATAATGGACATGGATCAAAAGCCGGAGTAGAAGGATATAATATAGGTGGAAAAACAGGAACAGCACAAATTGCTATTAAAGGAGGCTACGGAGAAGACACATTTCAATCATTTATAGAATTTGTCACACTAGATGATCCTAAATACACATTATTAATCTCATTAGATTCTCCGAAAGATGTAAGGTTTTCCGATACTTCAGTTGTTCCAGCTACAAAAGAACTAAATGAATTTTTGATCAATTATTTTGAAATTATACCAGAATCTAATTAACCTAATATGAAACATTTTATTATTAACATTTTAAAGAGATTAACAAAAAAAATACTTACTAAAAATAATGTTCAAATTATTGTAATTACTGGTAATGTTGGAAAAACTAGTGCTAGAAATAATTTAGTTGAGTTTTTATCTCAATACGATACAGTTGGAACTAATCTTGATAACTATAATAGTGATATAGGGGTAATATTATCAATACTAAAAGAAAAATCTCCTAAGAAAAACCCTTTCTCTTGGCTTAGAATAATTCTCAAAGCATGGATTATGTCAATCTCCAAACAGAAGAATTTTCCTTCTATTTGGGTATTAGAATTAGGGATAGATTTCCCAAAAGATATGGATTTTTTTGTAGATAACTTTCTAAAATTTGATGTAATTATATTTGGATATGTTGGTAAAAATCCTGTACATTTAGGTAATTTTAAAAATAGAGATGAACTTATCTTAGAGAAATCTAAAATACTTAGAGGGCTAAAACCTGATGGACTCTTGATTATAGATGGAGATGATTCTTATTTAAAAAAATATTACAATAATAGATCTAATGTTATTTCTTATGGATTTTCTGATTCAGTTGACCTTAAAGCTTCAGATTTTAAAATTAAACTCACAATTGATAATAATAAAGAAACTATAGAAAAATTTTATTCCAAAATTGTACCAAAAGGAAGTTTCAAAATAAGCTATAAAGGTAGTAATATTCCTTTTCATGTTGATTATTTATTAGCAGAACACCAGATTTATGCTTTATTATCAACTATTGCTTTTGCTATTCATACAAATATAAATCTAGTTGATATTTCTAAGCAAATTACCTCCATAAAACCTTTAAAAGGTAGGTTAAGAATAATTGAAGGAATAAAAGATAGTTTATTAATGGAAGATACTTATAATTCAGCTCCAAAAGCTATGGAATCAGCAATCAAAACTTTATATGATATAAAAATTCCTAATATCAGAAGAGTGGCCATTTTAGGATCTATGAAAGAGTTAGGAAAAGATTCTGATAAAATTCATAAAAACATAGGTAAACTACTATCTCAAAATGTAGATTTATTTATTGCTGTTGGAGAAGAAATTAAACCCGCATTTCAAGAATTTAATAAATTGACCAAATCCAAAGAAAAATCTATTTGGGTTCCAAATTCTAATTCTATTTTAGAAAGAATTACTGACCTTATTACTTCTAATGATTTGATTCTAATAAAAGGATCTGAGTCTTCTAGGATGGAAAAAATATCTGCTAAATTATTATTAAATCAAAAATTTAGTAAAGAGCTTTTACCAAGACAATCCAAAGACTGGTTAGCTAAAAACTAAATACAAAAAATTTTATAAACTTTATCTAAACTATTAAAAAATATTTCCAAATCTTGTTTAGTTGTGTATATACCAAAACTAATTCTAACACTTCCATTTATATTTAATAATTTTGCTAAAGGTTCAGCACAATGAAAACCTACCCTAACACAAATACCATCATCTGCCAGAATTTGTGCTATATCATGCTGATGAATACCTTTTATATTAAAAGAAATTAAAGTTTTTCTGTATAAATAATCTTGACTTCCATAAATAGTAATATATTTTCTTCTCCCCAATTCCTGAATAGCATAAGCCATCAAAGATTTTTCATCTTCCATAATAGTATCAAATCCTATTTTTTGTACAAAACTAATTGCTCTTGCAAGCCCTATAACTTCTGCTATAGAAGGTGTTCCTGCTTCAAATCTTTCTGGAATAGTAGTTAATTGATAAGAATTATAATTAACCCTAGAAACCATTCCCCCACCAAGCTGATTTGGGATTAAGTTTTGTAATAGCTTATATTTCCCATATAAAACTCCTACCCCAGTTGGCCCATATAATTTATGTCCTGAAAAAACCATAAAATCTATGTCTTGCTGTGTAACATCAATTGGAATATGAGCAATAGACTGACAAGAATCTAATACTACTAAGGCTTGATTTAGATGAGCTTTTTTTATGATTTTATCTAAATTTAGAAGTGTTCCTAATACATTAGAAATATGAGTGAGAGCAACTATTTTAGTTTTAGAGGTTATCAAAGTAAGATAATCCTCTTCTTTGATAATTCCTTGATTAATATCTACATACTTTATTATTACTCCTTTCCGCTCGGCTACTCTTTGCCAAATAAGAAGATTACTATGATGTTCTCCGTAAGATAAGATTATTTCATCACCTTTTTCTAGATTATCAGAAAGCATCAAAGCTAATTGATTGATACCATCTGTACTATTCTTTGTTATAATTATTTCTTCCCATCTCTTGGCTCCAATAAAATCGGCTATTATTTGTTTACTTTCTAGATATTTTTGATTTGTCTTAACTGCATTAGGATATATATTACTATGCAAATTTGCTCTATAATCATAATAATATTCGTTCATTGCCTTCACTACACAGTCAGGGGAAAGGGTGCTGGCTGCAGAATCTAAATAACAAAAATTTTCTTTTTGTAAGATTCTGAATTTAGATTTTAAGTTCATAGGGAAAGAATTATTCATTAATATCCTGATTATACTATATTTCTTACAAAATAAAAAGAACAGATTTCTCTGCTCTTTTCTTTTACTAGAATATCAGCTCATCATCTTCCAATGTTTGTTCACTACTTAATTCTTTTGGAATTTGGTCTATCTCTTATTTATATACTATTGTTTAAATTCATATTCTAATGCTCTTGGTATTTTTCTATTATTATATATTTTCTCACATTTTTGATACTTTATTTATTAAATTATGGTGCTGGACATGTTCCCCATAATGGCTGAATAGAATTAAATGCACCAAAAGACCATGGATTTGTTATATTATTTACACACCATCCACTTAAATCTTGAGTAAAATTATCTGCACCATTAAACATCCCATCCATATTAATTACATTTGATACATTCCAATTTCCTATTGGCTGATTAAAAGAGGTTAAATCTGTAGGGTAACCGTTTACATACAAATTTTCCCAAAGATAATCAAACATCCAGCTCATATCTGTTACACTAGATGTATTCCAACCACCTATCGGCTGGTTAAATGCTAAGGCATTACTAAACATTGAGCTCATATCTGTTACATTACTTACATCCCAACTACCTATAGACTGATTAAATACCAAGGCATAAGTGAACATTCCATCCATATTAGTAACACTTGCTGTGTTCCAATTCCCTATTGGCTGATTAAATGATATTGCGCTATCAAACATAGATCTCATATTCGTAACACTTGATGTATTCCAATTCCCTATTGGCTGATTAAAGGCTTTTGCATTACTAAACATACCACCATAAGAGAAACTACCATCACCCCCCATATTTGTTACACTTGCTGTGTTCCAATTTCCTATTGGCTGATTAAATACTAAGGCATTACCAAACATACCACTCATATCTGTTACACTACTTACATCAAAACTTCCTATTGGTTGATTAAAGGCTGTTGCAGAATTAAACATATTTTCCATATTTGTAACACTTGATGTATTCCAATTTTCTATTGGCTGATTAAAGGCTTCAGCAGAAGCAAAGACCCTTGACATATTAGTTACACTTGATGTATTCCAATTATTTATATTTGAATTAAATAATATTGCACTAATAAACATACCCTCCATATCTGTTACTTGACTCATTCTTGGAATATCTGTACTACTTATATATTCCATGGCACTAGCTCCTGCAAATGCATAACGAAAGCTCTTAAATTCTATTGTTCCCCATTGTTCTACTCCTTTTAAAGCTCCTTTTGATCTACTCCATGCATAGCTCGAATAATCCCAATAATCACTTGTATATGTCAATCCTGGAAAATTTCCTACTATTGAGATAAAGGTATTTGGTGGGGGAGATATATATTCTCTAGTTAAAGTCATACTATCTCCTGCATTCTTGGTTATTCTTTGTGTATTACCTGGATCTAGACTATCATCTCCCCATCTTATTATAAAATCATATTCATATTCATCGTACAATCTGATATCCAAAAATCCTCCATTATAGCCTGCTATCTCCAATCCATCCCATTTTGTAATGAAAGCTCTATGGGTTTTTGTTGTTATATTACTTGGATTACTTGTTTCTACTATCTCTATATTTATATCTGGTAATGGATCATATATATTTGTTGTGACTGTATCATAATTTGGATTAAATCCTATATTACAAGCTTGGCTACTTGTATTTCCTAGTATCTCATAATTACATGTATAGTTCTCTGGGTTTGTTATATTAGGGCGAATTGTTCCATCAGGATTTATTATTATCTCTTGTTGTACTACTACACCTCCTCCACCAGAACCAACTACCACTCCACTTCCAACAGGTACACCTGCTATTACACTGACATCTCCTAATATTATCTTTGCTATTATCTCTTGCCCCACATCTCCTGCTTGTATTGGATAGGTTGTTCCTCTTCCTACTTCTATCTCTACTCCATTGGTATCTACTCTATACCATACTATTTCCCATTCTGTCAATACAAATCCAGCTGGGGTTAAGTTTGCTGTTAATGTATCTCCTTCATTTGTTCCTCCTGATGAATCTATAGTAACTCCTAGTGTCATTGGGTTTAATGCTACTACATTACCCAACCCTGAATTCTTTGCTACTATACTTACTTTATTATTTGTTGTATTTATTCCTACTAAATACCCTGTTCTGTCTTGGGGTGCCGCATTTGCTGTTTTATAGAATATGTTTTCTCCTATTCCAAACTGTAACCCTGAGTCTTTTGGTATTTCTGCTACATAGGTTGGCACTAATACTCTTAAATCTATTAGACCATCTGTTGCACAATCTACTCCTTCATTTGCTAATATTGCATTACTATCTAACTTTCCTGTATTACATACTTCTCTATATGTTCCTTCTGTGAATCCTACTTGTGTTAATGCATCTGGATATTTACCTTCTGCTATATAATATTGCTCTATTGCTTTATTTAATTGATTTATTTCACTTGCTCTTTCTGCTTGTCTTACTTTTCCTATCTGTCTTAATGGATTTATAGCGACGATTACTATTCCCGCTAATATTCCTATTGCGGCGATAACTAATAATATCTCTAATAATGTGAAGCCTTTCTTTATATCTTTTTCAATTATTTTATTCATATATTTTTACTTATTCTTATATT
>Ga0100393_10001003_pt1 | contig 29326 bp, 21 predicted proteins | sample CryGeymeta201517_FD_81546 | JGI IMG/M metagenome (GOLD analysis project Ga0100393, IMG submission 81546) | Groundwater microbial communities from Crystal Geyser aquifers in Utah, USA - Crystal Geyser metaG 2015-17 | ecosystem: Environmental > Aquatic > Deep subsurface > Groundwater | place... | reverse complement strand
CTGGTTGTACCTCATGAACAATCCTTAGCGTTGCGTAATGTCCCATCGCCATTTTACCAGTATTGACAACTGAAATAGTAATATATGGTTACCACATCACATCATCGGGGCCGGATTATTCCCTGCAATGAACAGGGTTTCTCCGGATAAATCAGACTGGTAATTACCCGCAGAATACGTTATCAGATACACAGGAATGCTAAGGCACCTCTGAATAATTCTGCACAGCTTCGCGTGAGTGCTGCAGAGTGCTTTGACGGAGAGCGTTTATGTTCGAATTAGAGACGAATTAGTAAGACATCGCCCACTCTCACAACTTACCTTAAGAATTAGTGCCAGATATAACAGAACCCTAATGGTGTTTTCTATCTCAAAAAGAACCCGCCACTTACTTCAGCCAAACACATTCTGTAACACTCACGCGAAGCTGTTCAGAATGATGAATAGCCTCCCAGTACAAGTCATTCTTGCCAAATAGTACGCATAACCCCTCATAAATTTAATTTCCCCTATTTTGGGGAAGCCTGATCAAAGCGTCAGGAATACATTGCAGCCTGAACTGATCGTAAGGGCACATACAATGAACACTGACGTTTTAAAATCTCTATTAACCACGGCGATCGCAGCCAGCACACTGACCTTAACAGCCTGTGGCGGCGATTCCGGATCGGGTGGTGGCAGTCCAGCCGACAACTCTGGTAACAACCCAGGCGACAACAATCAGGGTGGAAATCCGGTCACATTAACCGACACCGGCTGGAGTGCCGGACAAGATCGTATTCTCGGTCTGAGCTACGGTGGCACCAAAGACACCCCGGTTATCTCACTGCTCAAAGGCAAACCGGTAAGCACCCAGGACGGTGATGAGTTTTCATTCCAGTCGCTCACCTATCCACAAACCAGCTTCAGCGAGATACGCAATATCGATAACCTCAATGACCGTCAGGATTATCAGGAATTCGATATCATTACCGCCAATGGCAAAGACTATGTGATCGCTTGTCAGGACGGTAATAACTCTACGGGTTATGAGCAGCCAACCAAATTACATATCTGGGAAAGTACAACACCAGACGATGTTGAAAGTATGTTGCTGGCCGACATCAACAACTTCTTTGTTGTTCGGGGCTGTAATGGCTTAGACGCACATTTTACCCAAGGCTCCAGCACCGCCATGACCGCTGAGGTTTATGTGGTCGGTTACAGTGAACCCGTAAGCTCAGGTATCAGCGGTGATCGTTTGGTTAAGGTGACACTAGAGTTTGATACCACCAAAACCATTGATCAAGGTGCGGTTTCAGTATCCGCAGGTACGGAAAGAGCTGCAGCGGAAAGCCTGTATCAAGCAGGCCCGAATGACAGTATCGATGCGGTAGCCGCCTATGGTAATAACGCCTATATCTTCACCTACCAAGATGACGACGCCTACAATACGCTGTATTACATCAATACCGCACCTGAGAACCCAACTCCAGTAGTGGTTTCACAATCGGTTAACGATGTGTTTGTGGGTGTTGCTCAGCCGATGTCTGTAAAAGATATGACCCTGGTTCAGGGCGTGAATAATCACGACCTGATTTATCTGGTGTCTGACTCCGATGCCCCAGGTATTGCAGTGGCCGGTTATCGTCCTTTTGTGAATGTGCCAGCACGTACATTAACAACAACATCAGACACACTGGCTCAACGCTGCAGTGATGCTATTACCGCTAACCCGGCCAATGGCTACGGCCAGAAGATGTGGTGCTATGACTCGACCGATGCCGGAAAGATCATAGAGCTTCAAGCGCCCATTTATCCATAACACACATATTTTTATCGCTCTTTACGCCGGATTCCTTCAGCAGGAATCCGGCTTTTTCATGTCTGAAAAAATGATTTTTTAAATGTAAAAAATTATTACTCCAAAGGACTTTCCCCCATACAGGGGAGGCCTGATCAAGGCGTCAGGAATACATTATCACCCGACGACTTGATAAGGATAACCGAGATGGAAAACCAAGGTTTAATAGAGAATTTAGCAAAAAATTCAGCAGCAAATTCCGCGACGAATTCTGCAACCGCCCAGGTATTTAAAACCGTGTTAAGCAGTGCCATTCTGGCCACGGCATTAAGCCTGAGTGCCTGCGGTGGCGGCTCAGGTTCCGGCTCCGATACATCCCAGGTGACTGATGGCAATAACTCAGGGGAGAACCTGGATACCACCCCTGACAGCATCAGCATCACACCGTTAACCGATGTCACAACCGACGATTTTATCGCGTTCGCTCCTGTTACTCTGTCTGGCTTTGACGGTGAGTTAACCTTGACCGTTGAAGAAGGTGGTGCCTTTGCTTTCGCCCGGGATGTTATTGAAAAACCGACCAAAGACGATCTGAGACAAACAGCCTTGGTCAGCGCGGGTGATGAAATTATTTTCCTGCACAACACCTCAGAACAATATGAAACCAGTGTCACAACAACGGCAACGCTGTCGGCCGGTAACACAGTTGTTTATAGCTTCAGCTTTACTTCCACAACAGAAGCGGCTGCGGATATACAGGCACAATGGTCCACTCCGGCGGCACTGGAAGATGGCTCTGTTGCAACCTGGCCGGTACTGATGGATGGCGCAGGCAATAAGCCCATGATGCTGTATGGAAAAAATAACGCCCTATATACCCGTGAATTTGATGGCACGAGCTGGAGCACAGCTGGCCTGTTTGTACTCAATCATGATCCTCAGGACCAATTGGTGTGGGATATTAACAGCAATGGTAAAGCCATCATTGGTCGCTCGGAGAATACCGTCAGTGCTGCCACCGGGCACATTGAGTGCATACTCAGATACCACCGCTACGATGGCAATAACTGGGCTGGCTTCACCAATGCACGGATTTTGGCCAATCCAACTACCGAATATTTCTGTAATAACGTAGAAGATCTCGATATTGCCTTAGCCGGTGATAACAGTATGTTAATGACCTGGCGACGCCGTGATTTAGGCAATAGCCGGTATCAGTATTGCGACAGCAGCGACCTATGCAATTCGCAGCCGCGAAACTCTGCCAGCTCGTTCGGCAGCAACCGTCGTGTTGCAGCGATTGGCCTGGGCAGCGATAGCGAAGGTAAGGTATTAACTTTAAACACCTCAGATGCCAAGGGTGTCTTTATTTCAGAGTTTGATACGCAAGCAGGCCTTGCTTCCGCAACCAATATTGCCTCGCCTCAAGGTACTAACAATATCGCGAGTATGGCTCTGAATGATACCAAGCACAGCTTAACGGTATTCAATGAAAGCGCTGATTTAAAAGCCCGCTTCCATAACGGCAGCAGCTGGTCGCTGGCAACTACACTGGACCAGCAACTCAGAATCGCCACTCTGACACTGCAAACCTATTTAAGTGATGGCGCCGATTATGGCCTGACATTGTGGTCGGTGCTGGATAGTAACAACAATGCCGAGCTGCATACGAATCTCTCCGATGCCAGTTCATTTGCAGCAACCAGCACCCGACATCAGAACGGCGGTGAGCTGGTCGCCAGTAAGTTTGTTGGCGACATCAATGATAATGGTAAAGCCGTTATTGCCTGGGTTGGTTATACCTTTGACCAGGCCACTAACACGGTTGGACGCGGCACGCTTTACAGCCGCTTTTACGATGGCAGTAACTGGTTAGATACACAAACCGTTGATAGCGATATCGATGTCAGTGAGTTTTTATCGATGAAAAGCAGCCTTAACGTCTATCTCGATAATTCCGATGAGGTAACGCTGGTTTATACCGCCAAAAAGGGCACGCAAAACAATAATGAAGCTCAACTGTTTTATAGCCGCCGCGGTAACAGCAATACCCCAAACAGCCAGGCGCGGCTGTTCGATAGCAGCAAAGAAGAGGCTGAGCAAATTAAAGCTGAGCTTGAAGGCACCGGTGCGGAGGTGGAAGTAAAATAACGATTACTCCCGGTATAAATTACTCCCGTTATAACGCTGCTTCAGTGTTATAGCGGTGATTTATCATGGCGATTGCAGCTCTTGGAAATTCTGCAGGTGGCGCTGTAAGCCAACGCTCTGATTTAACTGCGCAACCAGCTCGGAGCGGTTGCGCAGTGTTAGTTTCTGATAGATGCGGGTAAGCTGGTTTTCGACCGTCTTAACCGATATTCCAAGCGCCCCGGCAATGGCGGCATTCGAGAAAAACTGACCAATTAAAAAAGCCACCTGAATTTCCCGGGCCGTTAAGCAATCGGCATAGGCCGACATATCGGTAATGCTGGCCAGCAAAAATTCTTTGCGTTTATCCAGGCTGATGATCAGCCCGTTATCATAGTGATACTGGCATTCACTGTGCTGCAGCCGTGTTGCAATCACATCGCTTAATTCCGGAGCCAGCTCAGCCAGGCAGTCATCGCTGTACAATAAATCCCCCTGATGCGAAAACAACAGCTGTGCACCAATAAAGCGTTGCCGGGCACAGGTCCCGGATTCGTGTTCAGCCGCTTGTGTATTGCTCATCGCCAGCAGCTGACCAATGGCCTCATAACGCGAATTCACCGCTAGTATCTGATACAGCTCTTTAACGTAATCGTTCACGGTATCCAGTGATAAATGCAATTCGGCGGCGATGGTTTTATTCGGATGGCCCAGCGCCAGCAAATGCGCCAGCTGTAATTTTCGGGCACTGATCAATTGATCCAGCGGTGGCTGATGCAGTTCCAGATAAGCCAGACTAGCTTCCTGGCGTACCACCAGCTGAAAATAGCGTTTGTCAGCCAAACGCTGCTGCAAGACATCACGACAGATGGTGCCCTCAGCATCCAGTCCCAGATGCATGATCGCGGTGTTAAAGCGTGGGCTGGCTTCAATGATATGTCCGTGTTTATCCACCACCGCACGCAGCACCCGATCGCGTTCCGAGCGCTGCATACTGTGAATGGTATTAATCCGCTCTGCTTCCACCATGTGCGGCACAAAACGCTGTATTAACAAACGCTGTTGCTCTGAAAATTCCGGGTTATGGGCGTGCCGGTTGAGGGAAATGGAAGCAATCATCTGATTATGATCACTCGGGTACAGGGTCATAATGGAGTGTTCGATATCGTATTTTTTGCAATGCAATAAATACATATCACTGCTGAGCCACTGCTCCTGCGGGATAATGCTTTTCACATCAATGGTGGTACCGATATTTTCCATCAGCACCCGGTTCAGCTCCAGTGCTTGCTGCAGCACTGTTGGGTGGCGAATGTAATTGTCCTGCACGTCCGGCGGCAGATTGTAGGTATAAGTTTCCTCCGCCACGTAAGGGGTATCTACCTCGCTGCGCGTCATCCAGAACGCGGTATCTAACGGCACCACTTGCTTAAGACGTTGCAGTATCGCGGCCTTAAAGTTTGCTGCATCCACCTGCCGGGCGATCTGATAGGTATCAACTAACAACGCATGAAAGGGATCATGGTACTCCATTAACTTCTTCTCCATGACATGGATTTCCCCCAACTTCCCCTATATGGGGTAAAGCTACCCGCAGCGACAATATACCCCAGTTAATGGAACAGGCCTATTGATCGTGAACGCACTTGTTAATGCCGCCGCACTGCAACGGTTACCACTTGATAACGACCCCAGGCTGGAACGCTTATTGGACGAGCTGTACCTTGGGGTCTCCGACCACGGCGGATTCAATCCGTTTCTGGCTCTGTTACAACAGCAGTTCCGCTGTCAGACCGCTACCCTGTCGATTCGCGAAACCCGCAAAAGCCAGGTAATTGGTGGCTGGTATCAGGACATGCCCGAAGCCGATGTGCAGTGGTATATCTCACACCTGGCCTGGCGTGATCCTCTGTTTCATCTGGCCAATCGCCAGAGCGGTTTTTGCAGCGCTTTCATTAATCATCAGCAAACCCTTCAGGATCCACTGATCAGCCAGTGGTGCGCACAAGCGGGGCTGGTCGATGGCGCCTGTGCCATCGCCTACCGCGACGACCAGTATTGCGTCGCCCTGACGCTGGGACGTGGTGCTCAGCACGGCCACTTCAGCGCTTCTGAATTACAGCAGCTCGACCAGTTGCTACCGCACCTGCGACGCGCCATCAGCCTGCAACAACTGGCCCATCAGCGCCAGCAAACGCCGGCCTATCTGGCTGAAGCACTGCACGCGATGACCGTACCACTACTGGTCATGTCGCCCGGGTTACAACTGCAATTCGCCAATCAGGCGGCGCGTCAGTGGCTGCAATCGTCACCGTTAGTCAATGCCAGCGAGCCATCGTCAACCAACCTGACCCTGCAGTTCAGCGACCATCGCCACAACGCCAACCTGTACGCCGAGCTGCACAAACTGCAGCGCAAGCCCAGCCAGCCGGCCACCAGCCTGGCCTTTCGCGATGCCGCACAACCACTGACCCTGACATTGACGTCGTTGATAAACCCTGTGGCAGAGAACAGGCCAATGCTATCAACACCCGGCGTTCTGATCAGTGTTCACGACTGGCAACAACATGATATGCCACAACCGCGACACATCAGCGAACTGTTCGGTTTATCACAGACCGAGGGGCTGATATGCAGTTACCTCTGTCGCGGTGACTCCGCCGACATGATTGCCAGCACACTCAACCGCGAGATATCAACCGTGCGCAGCCATATAAAATCCATGCTGCGCAAAACCGACACACGCCGGCAAACTGAGCTGGTCGCGCGGGTTTTATCCACCACGCTGAAACACAGTCTGTACTTGTAACCTAAGGCATCGAGGAACCATTCTGAAAAACTTCGCGCGAGTGCTGCAGAGTACTGGTGACAAGGCATCTATTGAGGTGAATCGTGACTCCTTTTTGAGGTCGACGACACCATCGAAATACTCAGGAGCTCTCCCTTTCCTCGGACTTGCTGAAAAATCCAGCTTGGTGTTATCACGCTTTGAGGTAACCTGTTTTGCCCTCAGCATGGTGCCTTAATCTGAACGCTCTCTGTAAGCCGAAGCGGGCACAGAATTATTCAAAGCCGCCCTGGTTTTTAAGCATGAGCTTTTGTAGCTGAGATCGTTAACAACAAAGCCTTCAAACAGCCAATAGCCGTTTTTTTATGTCTTCTCCCTGAGTTTTTGCCGTTAAAGGCTAACTTTGAATGGGCCTGAATTCCCGCTGTGCGAACATAATGCAGGTATACAGAGCAACCATCCTGCAGAGAGGTATCTGATGCATCCACTGATTCAAACCGCCCTGCTTCTCGTGTTAGCCATAATGACAGCAGACAACACACGGGCCGAAGGGAATACATTCGCCCTGATCGCCAAAAACACCAGCGATGAAAATTTTATCGAGGTCTGGCGGGGATGTGAGGCGGCGGCACAAAAGAATCAGGATCATTGTGTACTGCTTGGCCCTGAGCAAGAGGCCAGCGCCCGCCTGCAGTCACAAGCGATTGAACGTGCTATCAACAGCCGCCAATACCGTGCCATGGCCATATCGGTGACTAAATCCAGTGTCATTGCCGGTGCTGTCTCGTTGGCTGAGATTCCGGTAATCACCTTTGATTCCCCCTTCGCGGAACCTGAGCGGAGTTTAAGCCTGAGTTATATCGGTACCGACAATCAACAGTTCGGGCGCGATCTCGCCAGACAAGCCAAAGCCCGCCACCCCAACGGCGGTTCGGTATGTTTAATGACGGCGGAGCACGATACCAACCTGGCTTTACGGGTATTGGGAGTCAGGCGGGAGCTGAGCGGAAATCCAGACTTTGCCGATGGCCAACCTCTGCGCGGTGAAGGTGGCTGGCATGAACCTGAACGCTGCCTTTGGGACAGCGGTGACAGCAGCCAACGCGCACTGGCGCAAATACGCATTACGCTTGCAGAGATAAAGCCCGATGTGATGCTGTCGGTAGGAAGCTGGCCGCTGATCAACCCCCAGGCATACCGGAACACCCTGCTGCCGTTCCAGGAAGAACTGCGTAAAAATAAGCCACTGATGATTATCGGTGTTGGCAAAATATTACCCGAATACAACCAACTGATGCAGGAGCAATTACTGCACGCACTGGTCAGTATCGATTTTTTTCGCATTGGCGAACTGACGTACAACAACATGCTTAGCAGCATTAACAAAAAACCGTTAAAAGCCGTTGTCTATACGCCCAACACTATCATCACCGCCGACAAACCTGCCGCCGGGCAGTGAGATTTATTAGTTTTAGTCCGGCTTCAGGGCTGCGCCTGCAACCAGAGAATCAGCTGCGTGCGTTCGCTGTCGGTCATCGCGGTAATATTCGCCAGTGGCATATAACCGGTTTGCAAAGCGCTGAGCATGCGATCTTTATATTGCAGTAATTGCACTTCATTGCCGAGCACGATACCCGCCGGTGCGCTGGTGAACATATCACTGGATGGCGATTCGCTGTGGCACTCAGCACAGCGCAGCTGGGTAATATGCAACGCCTGTGGTGTAGTAATCACCGTTTCACCTTGCGCTAACTGCGGCGTACGCGGAGCCATGACCGCCGCCAGCCCCAGCATCAGTATCAGTGCTACGACTAAAATCCAGGGTTTAAAAATGCCCTGGGTTTTCAGATTAAAGAAGTGACGGGCAAATGCGCTGATAAAGCCGATAGCTGCCAGAATTAACCAGCCATATTCATGGCCATAGGTCATCGGGTAGTGATTGCTGATCATGATAAAAATCAGCGGCAGAGTGAAATAGTTATTATGGGTAGAACGCAATTTGGCCAGCTCGGCAAACTTAGCCTGCGGCTGTTCTCCTGCTTCTACCGCTCGCACCAGTTCACGCTGGGCCGGCATAATACCAAAGAACACATTGCCCGCCATAATGCTGCCAATTAATGCACCAACATGCAGATACGCCGCACGATCGGAAAAAATCTGATCCAGTCCCCAGGCCGCCAAGACCAGCAGAGCATAAAGAATAATCGCAAACGATTTATTATGCGCCCGCAGCGGACTTTTAATTAACGCTTCATAGATAGCAAATGCACCGGTCAGAAATACCAGGCTGATCGCAATCGCCTGCCATTGGCTAAGCGCCATTTTCGCCGGATCAATCAGGTATTGATCCGCACCCCAGTAGTACATCACCGACAGTAAGGTAAAACCGGTCAGCCAGGTGGTATAAGCTTCCCATTTAAACCAGTGTAGGGTTTGCGGCATTTTTTCCGGCCCTAACTGATATTTGGCAACCTCATAAAACCCGCCACCATGAATGGCCCACAAATCACCTTTAATACCTTTATCTTTTTTCCACTGCGGTGGCTCACGCAAGCTGAGGTCCAGCCAGACAAAATAAAAGGAAGCACCAATCCAGGCGACACCGGCAATGACATGAAACCAGCGAAAGAACAGATTCAGCCACTCAAAGATATAGGCTTCCATCAGCAATGCCCCTCTGCTTTATGCCACTGTTTCTTGCCGGCCACCCAGGTTTCGGCAACAGCACGGTCATCACCGAGAATCATCAGGCTGAATAAGGTTTCATCCAGCGTTTTACAGATGGCCTGACGGCGTTTCATTAAATCAGTGCAGCCAAGATCAAACACCACGAAGTCGGCTTCTTTACCGCGTTCAAAATTACCAATGTTATCGTCCAGCGACAGCGCTTTGGCGTTACCCAGCGTCATCATATAAAACGCTTTCTGAGCCGACAGGCTGCTGCCCTTTAACTGACAGATTTTGTAAGCCTCATTCATGGTCTGCAGCATGGAAAAGCTGGTGCCGCCGCCGACATCGGTGGCGACACTGACATCAACCGGATGCGGCTGATTTTCCAGCGAAAATAAGCCACTGCCTAAAAACAGGTTAGAAGTAGGACAGAAAGAAATCTTACTGTTGGTTTCGCTCATGCGGCGATAGTCTTCATCATCAAGATGCACGCAGTGGGCAAATACGCTGCGCTCCCCCAACAGACCGTAATGATCGTACACATCCAGATAGCTTTTACGTTCCGGAAAAAGCTCTTTCACAAAAGCAATTTCATCCAGATTTTCGGCCAGATGTGTTTGCATATAAACGCCCGGATTAGCAGCCAGTAATTCCCCCGCTGCGGCTAATTGCTCAGCGGTTGAGGTGATGGCAAAACGCGGCGTAATGGCGTATAGCTGGCGACCGTTATTATGCCAGCGGTCAATCAACGCCTGGCTATCCGCAACCGAGCTTTCCACGGTATCGCACAAACCTTCCGGTGCATGACGATTCATCATCACCTTGCCACAGATCATCCGGGTATTGCGTTTTTCACTCTCGGTAAAGAAGGCATCAACGGAGCCTTTATGCACAGTACCGAAAACCAGAGCAGTGGTTGTACCGTTTTTCAGCAGTTCGTTCAGGAAAAAACCGGCGGCATCGGTAGCAACTGCCGGATCGGCAAAGTTAAGTTCGGTCGGAAAGGTGTAATTATTCAGCCAATCCAATAACTGCTCTCCATAGGAGGCAATCACATCCACCTGCGGATAATGCACATGGGTATCAATCAGGCCGGGGGTCAGCAAAGCGTTGTCATAGCACGTTACCGGCAATTTCGGGTATTGGGCCAGCAGCGTCTGGGCATCATCACATGCGACGACGGTGCCGTTATCGGCATCAACAACCAATAATCCGTCGGCAAAATAATGTGCAACCGGCTCGGCGCTGTTGGCAGTACTGGCTGGTGCATGGGTGTAATGCAGAATCGCAGCGCGATAACCCTGGTAATTCATGGTCATGTCTCTCGTTCAATAATTAATCAGCTAAGTGAATGCTGATATCCCAGCGTTCCGGAAAGAAAAATTCCTGCAGATTATTACCCGGCCCAAGCCGGTCTACGATCCAGAAATCGCTGATTTGATTTAACGCCAGCAACGGATGATGCCAGCAATTTGCTTTGTAATTAATGCCAGCACCTTCTGCATAAAACAGTGTCAGCGTGGCCGGGTCAGGTTGTTCTTCACCATCCACCGTTTTACTCAGACACACCAGAATCAGATAAGGCTCGGCGGATGCTGGTAAAAAGGCCTGACTGCCCAGTGGATGGCGCTCCATCATGGTAATGGGCATAGGCAGCGATCGCGGCTCGGCACGGAAAATACTGATAATGCCCTGCCCGGCTTGCGGGGCATCGCCCAGCGTGACCTGCGCCAGATTATGATAACGCTCGGTTGTACCGTTATTAATCATAATCGGCTTACCACGCGCGCTGACAAGCTCGCCAAACGGCGCAAAACGTTCTGCGGTCAGCGGTTGTGGCGTCAATTGTATTGTCACATCCGTCGCTGCCATATCAGGAACCCCGGTAAGTCGAATAGCCATTGGCTGAAAGCAACAAAGGAATGTGGTAATGCTCGTCCGGCGCATCAATTTCAAACACTATCTCAACCTGAGGATAAAGTGTGCTCAGCCCCTGCCGCTGGTAATAATCGCCACAGGCGAATACCAGACGGTATAACCCTTTTTCACGCTGCTGATCGCCCAACCAGTCGATGATCCGGCCATCGTCATTGGTGCAGGCGGTTGCCATGTGCTGCCAATCAGGCGCACTGATATCAGCACCGGCAGCACGGTACAGTGTTACTTCAACGCCCACCGCCGGACGACCGCGCTGAGTATCAAGAATATGAGTGGTAATCACACTTTTCTGCATTACGTTGTCCTTTTCAGGCATATGTTCAGACGGATGTCTGGCCAGGGGTTTTCTGGCCAGAGCTTTATCCGCCAACCAGCCCCAGCAATTTTTTTAAGCGCAGGTCGGTAATCTGCATCTGATTATCCGCTGCGTTCTGAATTTCCTGAGCGCGGCTATTTGGCAGGCGCTGCTGTAATAGCTCCAGCATCTGCCCGGCACTTTTACCGGTCGCAAATACGATAAAGATAAAGCCAAACTTTTCTTCATATTCGCGGTTACCACTGGCCAGCGCCAGCAATACCGACTCGCTGGCGCTCTGCGCACCACTCTGTTCATTCGCGGCCAACGCTTTGGTATTGGCATATTTTGCGCGTAATGATTCCACATCACCAATTTTCGGGTGGGCGGTAAAAGCCTGCAGAAAATCACTCTCTGCCATGGTTTGCCAATGGCTGTGGGCGGTTTTCAGCAGCTCGTTAGTATCGGAAAAAGGACGGCTGGCGACCATCAGATCAACCCAGCGTTCAGCGGCACAGCAACTGGTAAAGGCTGCCGCCGCGTCAGCGGCGCTGAGATTATTCAATTCATCCAGAGTCATAGTTGCGCCTTTATTCACCATTACTGATAAAACCCAATACACGCAAACGGCTGATACCACCATCCGGGTACATATTCAGCTTGATATGGGTAAAGGTCTGCTCGCCACTGATCACTTCATCTTTGTAGAAATGTTCGGCATCGGCGGTCAGTTTCTGACGTTCAATCACCGGCACCCACTCAGAGGTTTCCTGCGGATGCTCACCTTCCGGCATGGTAATGCCCAGCAGTGAGAAACCATCCGGATAATTGCCTTTAAAGTGTGCGGTATCCACCACCACTTTTTTAATGGAACCGGTTGCTGCCAGCTTAATAATGATCCAATCGCATTCACGGCCACCACGGCGGCGTTTGGTTTCCCAGCCATCGCCCATGTTCACGCCACGGTCGGGCATGATCAGGTTGCTCATGGAGCTGAAAAACATATCGCTGCACGACACCGGACGTGCACCGTTTTTCACAAAAGCCAGATCCACAGGCTCGCCTGGCAGGAACCAGTTACTGTCCATTACCGCTTCACCATAAACACGTAAACGGGCAATACCGCCGTCAGGGAAGCTGTTGATGCGTAAATGAGTCCATACACCAGTGGAATCACAATCAATAAAATTATTGCTGTCCGGATTTACATCCTGCTGCGGTACGATCATCGTCCACTCAGTGCTGTTATCCGGTGCCGTTTTGCTGTTGCAGGCTTCAATGGATACCTGTTGTGGTGCATTACCGGCAAAGTGTGTGGTGCATACGTTAAAGCCTTTAATGCGCCCCTGATTACCCAGTTTAAGGATGGCCCAGTCGTAACCCGCAACGCGTTTACGGCGGCTTTCCCAGCCATCCATCCATTTGCCACGATCGGTGTATTTCCCATCAATAAACACCGGAGCTTCCGGTTTGATCAGGTTTTCCATCTCGGCAAAAAAATCATCACTGCAACTCAGCACCTGTCCACCCAGACGACGGTTCGCCAGGTCAATCCATTCGCTGTAAGGATGCACTTCGTTTTTCATATCGGTTCTCAACATTGTTAGACTGAATCGTTTGCATGAATCAGTTGACTGAATTATTGGACGAAACTATTGGTCGCCAGACCATGACACACTACTTATTCAAATCCACTTGCGGCTGCAGAGAAGAGTTACTGGCCAGTCCCTCCTGCATGTGTTTCCAGCTCAGACCTTTACGGCGGCGTTTATCGGTATCAATTCCGGCGGATGCCTGCGCGGTTTTACGCGCCGATACCTGCGCGGTTTTGCGCGCCAATAACTGCGCGGCAATAGAGACCGCCACTTCCATCGGTAACTTGCCACCGACTTCTGCCAGACCGATGGGCATAGTCAGCTGTGCCAGTTGCTCAGCATCGAAACCGGCATGCTGCAAACGCAGGGTAAAGCGTTCTGTTTTAGTCGCCGAGCCAATGCAACCGACAAAAGCAAAATCATCACGGTTTAACGCGGCCTGTAATAAATCAAAATCGAGCTGATGATTGTGCGTCAGAATCATCAGCTCGCTACCGGCCGGGAGCTCGGCGATAATACTGACCGGATCAGCCAGACAGCGACAATCAATATTGTCTGCCAGATCATCCATTGCCGGGAACTGCTCAAGACGGTTATCCACCCAGATGACGCGCTGCTCCAGACCGCCCAGAATATTCATCAGCGCCTTCGCTACGTGCCCGGCACCGAATACCACCAGAGGGGCCGTATCCAGTACAAACATTTCTAACAGCACGCTAACACTGCCACCGCAGCACTGTCCGGCTTTGGCTGCCAGAGGAATTTTTTCCATTTTCTGCGAGCAAAACTCTGCTCCGGCAAGCACGCTATCTGACAGCCAATGCCGTGCTTTTTGAATTAATTGAAATTCAAGCTGACCGCCGCCCAGAGTGTCAAACTGATCCTGTGCCGTGATCACCATTTTACTGCCCGGATCACGCGGTACAGAACCAGCACTGCCCATCACCGTAGCAATCACATAGGATTCACTGCGTTGCTGGCAGCGTGCAATGGCTTCATACCAGCGCACAAATTTCATGCTTTGCTCTCCTGCTGACAGAACATCACGGCATTTAATACCCGCTCTGGGGTTGCCGGTGTATCCAGCGGCGGACTGATTTTATAATCCGCCACACTGGCGACGGCATCACGCAGAGCACACCACACAGCAATACCGTGCATAAATGGCGGCTCGCCCACAGCCTTGGAGTTATAGATCGTATCTTCGGCATTGGCGCGGTCGAACAACTGAACATTAAAGTGCTCAGGAATATCAACCGAAGTCGGAATTTTATAGGTCGCTGCGGAGTTGGATTGCAGACGGCCTTTATCGTCCCACAATAATTCTTCTGTGGTTAACCAACCCATGCCCTGAATAAAGGCCCCTTCTATCTGGCCGATATCAATCGCCGGATTCAGCGAGCGGCCAACATCGTGCAGAATATCGGCGCGCAGTACTTTGTATTCGCCGGTCAGGGTATCGACTTCCACCTCCGCACAACAGGCGCCAAAAGCAAAGTAAAAAAACGGACGGCCACTGGCGGTATCGCGGTTGTAATGAATTTTCGGTGTGGCGTAATAACCCGTGGTGGAAAGCGATACCCGGTTTTGATACGCCAGCGTGACGAACTCGGCAAAAGAAATCCATTGCGCACTGTCATCATCGCTGCCAATCACTACATGGTTATTGATAAAGCGTACGTCACTGGCATTCACCTGATAATGCTGTTGCGCAAACTGCACCAGCCGCGATTTCAGAATCTGACAGGCATTCTGTGCCGCTTTACCATTTAAATCCGAGCCGGACGATGCCGCTGTTGGCGAGGTGTTCGGTACTTTATCGGTGGCCGTTGCACTGGCCTGAACCATATCAATGTCGATATCAAATTCATGGGCAACCACCTGCGCGACTTTGGTGAATAAGCCCTGTCCCATTTCGGTACCGCCATGGTTCAGATGAACCGAGCCATCGGTATAAATATGCACCAGGGCACCGGCCTGATTTAAAAACTGAATGGTAAATGAAATACCAAAACGGATTGGTGTTAATGCCAGCCCGCGTTTTTTCCAGTGGTTAGCGCGGTTAAATTCTGTAATGGCGGCACGGCGGGCACGATAATCACAATCCTGCTCCAGCTGCTCAACTAATTCCGGCAGATAAAAATCTTCCACCGGCTGGCCGTAATGGGTACTGCCGCCATTGCGGTAAAAATTGGCTTTACGCACATCCAGCGGATCTTTACCCACGTTACGGGCAATATCATCCAGCATGGCTTCGGCAAAAATCATCCCCTGTGGCCCGCCAAAACCCCGGTAGGCGGTATTGGATACGGTGTTGGTTTTACAGCGGTGGCCGATAACCCGCGCGTTATTCAGATCGTAGGCGTTATCCACATGGAACATCGCACGATCAACAATGGCGTCGGATAAATCCGGCGAGTATCCGCAAAAACCGGCCAGCTCAATATCGGCCCCCAGAATCTTGCCGCTCTCATCAATACCCAGACGATAGCGGTTATAAAAATCATGGCGCTTACCGGTTAATACCATATCGTCCTGGCGGTCGAGACGCATTTTTACCGGGCGGTTCAGACGTCGGGCAAAGACCGAAGCAATACAGCCCCACTGGGCGGCCTGGGTTTCTTTACCACCAAAACCGCCGCCCATACGCCGCACTTCAACCTGCACATGGTTAATCGGCAGGTCGAGTACTTCAGCAACCAGTTTCTGCACTTCCGATGGATGCTGGCTGGAGCAATACAATTTAATGCCACCGTCTTCGGCGGGCAGGGCGTAACTGATTTGCCCTTCGAGATAAAAATGCTCCTGACCTTTAACATACAGCTCGCCACTCAACTGCAACGGCGCGGAATTAATGGCTGCCGCCGCATCGCCTTTCTGCATGCTGTGTGCAGGACGGACAAAAGCGTTTTGTTGCAATGCCTCTTTAATGGTTAACAGCGGCGGTTGCTCTTCGTAACTGACCTGAGCCAGCAATACGGCGCGCTTTGCCTGTTCAAAGCTTTCGGCCACAACGGCAAATAAAGCCTGACCGTGAAATTCAACCACGCCATCGGCAAATATCGGATCGCCTTTAAAGACCGGGCCAATGTCTTTTTCGCCGGGAATATCATCCAGCGTTATAACATCCACCACACCCGGCGCATTGCGCACGGCGGTTAAATCGAGCGACAGGATTTTTCCATGGGCGATGGTGCTTTTACCCACCGTGGCAAATAAAGTGCCCGCTAATTCCGGCATATCATCAATGTAAGTCGCAGTGCCCAGCACGTGCTTTTCGGCGCTTTCATGTGCCAGCTTACTGCCGCTCTTACCTTTGGCCGGACGCTGACGACGCGCTTCCCAGGGCGTTACTTTTGAAGAAACGTGACTCATGCGGCATCTCCTGTCTGTCCGGCGGTTAATTCCAGATAGCTTTTCAGCAACAGATTACGCGTGACCTGCAGACGATATTCTTTGCTGGCACGGACATCCGACAGCGGCTGATAATCCTGATCGATTAAGTTCGCTGCCTGTAAAAAGGTATGCTCAGAAAACGGCTGGCCAATTAATGCCTGTTCGGTTTTTAACGCACGTAATGGTGTGGCCGCAACACCGCCGCAGGCCAGACGCGCTTTCTGAATAATGCCGCTCTGTACATCCAGATACAGGGCAAACATCACCGCTGAAATATCGTCATCGTAACGTTTACTGATTTTATGCAGCGTCAGCGATTCACTGCTCTGTAATTTATTAATGCGTATGGCGCGTAAATATTCACCGGGCTGCAGCACGGTCTGTTTATACCCCAGATAAAAATCATCAATGGCAACGTCGCGGCGGCCATGGTTTCCGTCAATTTCCAGCGTGGCATTTAAAGCTAAAAAAACGGGGGGCGTATCACCAATCGGTGAAGCATTAGCAATATTGCCCCCCAAAGTGCCCATATTGCGGATCTGGCGTGAGCCAATTCGATGCAAGAGCTGAGCAAACGAAGGAAAAAGATCAGCCAGCTCATGCTCAGCCTGACTGTAGGTAACACCGGCTCCCAACCATAACTGCTCGTCCAGCGCCTGCGTCTGAGCAAGTGCAGTGATGCGGTTAAGACAAATAATGGTGTCGAATTGTTTAAAGCGTTGGGTAATTTCCAGACCCACATCGGTACCGCCGGCCCACAGGCAAGCGTCCGGATAATCCTGTAGCAGAGCTTTCAGTTGCTCTTCGGTTAATGGCATGAACAAACGCCGACCATCAACGTCCTGCAGGGCCTGCTGCGACGCTGGCGATAAAGATTCCACCTGCGGGTTAAACGTTTGTACGCCACTGCGGGTAGAAATGTCGCGTACATCACAGGCTGGCAGTTCTGCCATTTTATGTGCCGCTTCGATAATCGGACGATATCCGGTACAGCGGCACAGGTTTCCGGACAATGCGGCGTGAATCTGCTCATCGGTTAATGCGCTCTGCTGCGCATGCAGACCCGCCTGCTGATACAGGTTGGCCAGCGACATAACAAATCCCGGAGTACAGAATCCGCATTGTGAGCCATGGCAATCGACCATTGCCTGCTGTGCCGGATGCAATTGTCCGGCACGGCCAATACCGGAAGGCGTTAACAGATAGCGTTCGTGCGCATTGGCCATTAACGCAATGCAGGCATTCAGTGTGCGGTACTCAATACCACGCTCTGTCATTTCGCCCAGCATCAATGTGCAGGCACCGCAATCACCCGCGGCACAACCTTCTTTTGCATCAGGTTGCATCATCGTGGTGCGCAGGTATTTCAGAATGGTACAATTTGGATCAATTTTATTGTCTTCAATCCAGCGACCGTTTAGGTTAAATCGAATCACGCTTACACCTGTTTTCTGCCCGACAGCTCTGTTTATCCGTGCGGCCTGTACGCTTTAAAGGCGTATTCCCGGCAGCATCGCCCGACATAGCTGAATTTCAGTAGAGAATTCTGTCCGGGGAATGCTTTGCAATTTCCTGACCAACTGGTCAAGCATATAACAAAACATGTTGAAATGTGCAGCAGCAGCATGTGGCAAGCTAATTGCTAACGATTTGTCCAAGTGGTCAGCTTTTAAATTTGAGGAATCTTAGTGCCAGCACAAGAATCAACCATGCGCCTGCATCTGAGCGGTATCCGCAAAGAGTATCCGGGCTGCCTTGCCAACGATGATATTGAATTGTTGGTGAATGCCGGCGAGACCCACGCCTTACTTGGGGAAAACGGCGCCGGCAAGAGCACCCTGATGAAAATCATCTACGGCGTTATCAAACCCGACGCTGGTAAGATTGTCTGGCAGGGAGAAGCCATTCAGATGAACGGCCCGGCTCACGCGCGCCAGCTGGGTATTGGTATGGTGTTTCAACATTTTTCATTGTTTGAAACCCTGACCGTCGCCGAAAACATTGCCCTGAGTCTGCCGGCGGAAGAAAGCCGTGACATGGAAGCACTAAGTAAGCGCATCCGTGAAATTTCTACGCACTACGGAATGGCACTGGACCCTGATCGCCATGTACACACCCTCTCGGTCGGTGCTCAGCAGCGGGTGGAAATCGTCCGCTGTTTACTGCAAGACATTAAGCTGCTGATTCTCGACGAACCCACTTCGGTTCTTACCCCACAGGAAGTGCGCGAACTGTTCCGCACCCTGAAAACCCTGGCTGCCGAAGGCTGCTCCATTCTGTTTATTTCGCACAAGCTCGATGAAGTCACCGAGCTGTGTAATGCCGCCACCGTACTGCGTAATGGCCGGGTTACCGGCCGCTGCAATCCACAGGATGTCAGCAGTGAAGACCTGGCGCGGATGATGGTGGGTGAAGATACCCCGCTGAATCAGAATTATCAGAAAGCCGAAGGCGGAGAGACCGCCCTCAGCCTGAACAACCTCAGCTTTGCGCCGGAAGATCCGTTCGGCGTGACCCTTAATAATCTGAACCTGAAGGTAAAAGCCGGCGAAATTCTCGGCATCGCGGGTGTTGCCGGTAATGGTCAGGATGAACTCTGCGCTCTGCTCAGCGGTGAAGAAATCACCCGCGCCGACAGCATTGAATTACTCGGTCAGAATATCGGTGCCATGAGCCCCGATCAGCGCCGTCGCCTGGGTTTTGCGTTTGTGCCTGAAGAACGTCTGGGGCGCGGTGCCGTGCCCAATATGTCACTGGTTGAAAATACCCTGCTCAGCAGCAGTCATCGTGATTTAAAAGCCAACGGTTGGATTAACTACCGCAAAGTACGCGAATTCGCCCGCGATATTATTGAAAAATATAATGTGAAATGCGCCAACGAATATGCTCAGGCCAAAAGCCTGTCCGGCGGTAACCTGCAAAAATTCATTATTGGCCGCGAAATAGAACAGCAACCGAAATTGCTCGTGTGTTCTCACCCGACCTGGGGTGTGGATATTGGCGCTGCCATTTTAATCCGCCACGCACTGATTCAACTGCGTGACGAAGGTGCCGCCATTATTGTGGTATCGGAAGATATTGATGAGCTGTATCAGATATCCGACCGCATCGGTGCTATTTGTGATGGGCAATTGAGCCCGGTAAAACCAACCCAGGAAGTGGGCATTGAAACACTGGGTCAATGGATGGCCGGTCAATTTGGTCACGACAGTGCCAATCCATCCGCTGTGGAGAGCGCACATGCTTAAGCTTGAAAAACGTCAGGCCGACTCACGCCTGATGAGTTATGTATCCCCTCTTATCGCTATTGTGCTGACCCTGCTGGCCGGTGCACTGCTGTTTTCGGTGCTGGGGCATGATCCGCTGCACGCGCTGTATACCTTTTTTATCTCGCCACTGACCAATACTTATGGCTGGACTGAACTGGGAATAAAAGTAGCGCCGTTGTTACTGTGTGCGATGGGTCTGACATTATGTTACCGCGCCAAAATCTGGAATATCGGTGCCGAAGGCCAGTTTATTATGGGTGCTCTGGGCGGCAGTATGGCCGCACTGCAGTTTCTTGATGCCGAAAGCCGCTGGGTATTAGTACCGATTCTGATTGCCGGCAGCATCAGTGGTTTATTGTGGGGAGCATTGGCAGCGTGGCTGAAAACCCGCTTTAACGCCAACGAAATTCTGACCACCATCATGCTTAACTACATTGCACTGAATGCTCTGCTGTACGCCGTACACGGACCGTTACGCGATCCGGCCGGGTTTAACTTTCCGGAATCCGCCATGTTTGCCGATGCCGCATTACTACCCTTATTCAGCGACGATTACCGTCTGAATATTTCCATTCTGTTTGCGCTGTTTTTTACCGTGGTTATCTGGACGGTCATGGCCCGTAGCTGGGTTGGTTATCAGATTCAGGTGTTGGGTGAAGATGCCAAAGCCGCACGTTATGCCGGCTTCAACACCAACCGCCTTACCTGGGTTGCCTTATTAGTCTGTGGTGCCTTGGCGGGCCTTGCCGGTGTGTCTGAAGTCACCGGCCCGATTGGTCAGCTTATCCCGCATGTTTCTCCTGGCTATGGCTATGCGGCCATTATTGTCGTCTTTTTAGGCCGCATGCAGCCCTTCGGTATTCTGCTGGCCAGTATGCTGCTGGCACTGACATTTATGGGCGGGGAAATGGTGCAGATCGAAATGAGCCTGCCGAAATCCCTGACCGGTTTATTCCAGGGAATGCTGTTGTTCTTCCTGCTGGCTGCGGATCTGTTGATCAGTTATCGCATTGTCTTTCAACCTCGTACTGCCCGGGCCTGATTCATGGATATCGATTTAATTACTAACATTCTGTTTGCAACATTCAAGACCGGCACTCCGCTTATTCTGATTGCACTGGGTGAAATGGTCTGCGAAAAATCCGGCGTTCTGAACCTGGGTCAGGAAGGTATGTTATTGGTGGGTGCGGTGGTCGGTTTTATTGCCGCATCGGTAACCGGCAATTATTTCCTGGCAACCTTCTGCGCCATATTCGCCGGTATGGGCATGGCTTTTCTGTTTGGTTACCTGTCAATCACTCTGGCTTCCAATCAGGTGGCAACCGGTCTGGCGCTGACCATTTTTGGTGGCGGTCTGAGTGCCTTTCTGGGTACGAATTATATTGGTATCGGCCTTGAGGGTATTCAGGTCTGGTCGGTTCCGCTGCTCAGCGATATTCCGGTAATCGGTAAGGTGCTGTTTCAGCATGATCCGCTGGTGTATTTAACTCTGACATTGTTCGCTCTGGTGTTCTGGGTATTCCGCAGCACCCGCCTGGGTTTAAAAATCCGTGCCGTTGGCGAAAATCCGGAAGCTGCCAATGCCATCGGTATTAATGTTCAGCAGATCCGCTTTATGGCTGTGCTTTTTGGTGGTGCGATGACCGGCCTGGCTGGTGCGTATTTGTCATTGGTTTACACCCCGATGTGGAGTGACGGCATGTCTGCCGGGCGTGGCTGGATCGCATTATCACTGGTCGTATTTGCCAGCTGGAAAGCCGAACGTATTCTGCTCGGTGCTTACCTGTTTGGTTTTGCCAGCATTCTGCATCTGGTACTGCAGGGCACACGCTTTGAAGTTCCGCCAAACATTATGGCTATGCTGCCTTATGTGGCGACTATTATTGTGCTGGTCTGGCTGTCATCCGATGCCATTAAAACCAAAATGAGTGCACCCAAGTCTATTGGCCAGCCTTACCGGCCACTGGCTTAAAAACTAGGGTCTGTTGACACTAAGTAAATCCAGCCTGCTGAGAGCCAGTTTTTCTCAGAACAAGGAGAGAGGAGTGATATTAGCGGGCTAAATGAATGACGAACGACGATGTTAATGGGGAAAACTGGCCTCAGCCCGAAGGGTTATGGCTAAAAATCCCTCATCCTACGTTGCTGTTCGCTCGCTTAACCCGTTAGGCCACACTCTCAGCGCCTTGCCTGAGAAATTTTTAGCCGATAACAGGTCTGTTTAATTAGTGTCGACAGACCCTAGAAGATACTGGCCTGATCTGCTGTTTACAGAACTGCAGACAGGCCCGATTCTCTGGCATTAATTCAGAATAAAATTATTTCTGAATACTGCAGAACCATTGCCCGGATAACTTTCCGGAAATGATAAAAAGACCAAAATGGTCAATGTTAAAAATAATAGGGAATTTATCTGCAAGCAGATGAAAAAAAAGGAATTGATTGATAGATTAGGTGCGTTGATTAAAACCAAAGTTTATACAACTTATTAGAAATAACACTTTGTTAAATCTGGAGAGAAACATGAAAAAGCAACTTTTAGCTATGGCAGTTATCGCTGCCGCATCAAGCGCTGCTCAGGCAGAACAATTCTGGGCTGACAACAGCGTATCGGTACTGTACGGCTCAGACTATAAAGTCGATGGTCCTTTTAACGGCGACCTGCAAGACGATACTTTCGCACTTACCACCTACACTCTGGAACACGTTTCCGGTCATAGCTGGGGCGGCTTATTCTACTTTATGGATCGTCACGTAGGTGAAGATGGTTTTACTGCCACTTACAGTGAATTTTCACCTAAAGTAACCCTGAAATCTTTTGAGGGTGGCCTCGTTAAAAACGTTAATGCTGCATTCACTCTGGAATCCAGTTCGGGCGGCTTTGATAACTACTTGTATGGTGTTGGTGCCGACCTCAATATCCCAGGCATGAACTTCGCCAGCGCCACGGTATTCTATGCATTGAACGACAATACCGCAGACGATTACCAGCTGACCCTGACCTACGGCTGGTCTGCCGGTGCTTTCAATATCGACGGTTATATTGATTACTCCACTCAGGTAGAAGCCGATGGCAACCGTGGTGGCAGCAAAGCCAACCTGCACTTCAATCCACAAATCACTTACGATCTGGCACCTGTCATCGGAAAAACCTTCAGTAAAGTGAAAGTGGGTATCGAATACAGCTACTGGGGTAACAAGTACGGCATCGAAGGTGTTGACCAGAACGTTGTCAGCGCTCTGCTGAAAGTACACCTGTAAGACTTGCTTGACCCAAAGGGAGCTTAGGCTCCCTTTTTTGTCCCTGCCGCAAACGGCAGATTACTTATGTTATGATTGCCGTTCTTCAGGGATTCCACTGAATGGAATACACATGAGCACACAGAAGTACAAAACCGGCGCCATTCGCGAGCGCAATAACGAAAATATTCTTGCCGCCGCCGAGCAGGAGTTTGTTCTGCATGGTTTTAAAGGCACCAGTATGCAGGCCATTGCTGATCGTGCCGGCGTTCCTAAAGCCAATATTCATTATTACTTTAAGAACAAGGGCAATTTATATCGTGCCCTGCTGGAAAATATCCTGACCACCTGGAATGAGGTGCTGTCTGATATTAATTCCGACAGTGATCCGGCGCGGATTCTCAGTCTGTTTATCCGTACCAAAATCCGTCTTTCTTATACTCACCCGAATGCTTCCAAGATTTTTGCCATGGAGATTATTCAGGGTGCGCCTTACCTGAAAGATTATATCAGCGACGCAATGCGCCAGTGGGTCAGGGAAAAAACACTGGTTATTCAAAGCTGGATTGATGCCGGTAAAATACGCGCGGTTGATCCGACCCATCTGATTTTTATGATCTGGTCGTCAACACAGCATTATGCCGACTTTGAAACCCAGGTTCTGGAAGTGACCAATAAGCGTCAGTACGAAGAAGACGATATCCTGCGTATTGGGGATTTTCTTGAAGATATGATCCTACGTGGCTGTGGTTTAACCCCTCCTGGGCGGGCAGCGTATCTGGCACTGGTCGACGATCAAGCTGCAACAACGGATAGCACCGGTATAACAGAGGCCTGAATAGCCTCTGTTATACATGCATCAGTGATTATTAATCACCAGCTTTAAGCCCTGTTCATCCATTGTCCGCTCATAACGGTCAAGATCCAGCGGTATACGCAGGTGAATTTCTGCGCCCTGGTTTTCCGCACCCTGACGGCGCTCGCGCACTTCGATATTGCCATACAGAATGCGAGTGACCAGATTGTAGGCAAGGTGCATCCCCAATCCGGTTTTACCGCGACTGCGTCCGGTGGTAAAAAACGGATCAAAAATACGCTGGCGCACTTCATCACCAATACCAATGCCATCGTCTTCATATATCAGTGTCAGCAGGTTGTCGGTTGTATCAACCGTAGCATGCATCTGAATATGGCTGTCTCCACCCTCGGGATAGCCATGATCCAGCGAATTACCAATCAATGCGGCTATCACCAGTCCCAGTGTCTGACGACAGGTATTCATAATAATGGGTTGGCTGATGTCATAATCAATCCGGCAGTTATTTTCTTCGACGATAAAGTCTTCATTATTACCGGCAAACTCCTGCAAAAATTCGTCCAGCGAGAAACGTGAGCGGAAATCACTTTCTTTATCCACCGCCAGTGATTTAAACGTTCGCACCAAACGGTGGGAGCGGTTCAGATTTTCATCAATGAGTAACAGTCCTTCTGAAATATTATTAAGCTGAGCCGAGAAGGTATTTTTGTCTAACTTACCCTCTTTTATCCGTTGCTGAATCAGCAATACCGAATCTTCAATATAGCTGCGCGCGGTCACACAAATGCCCAAAGGGGTATTTAACTCATGCGCAACACCAGCAACCAGATTGCCCAGTTGCGCCATTTTTTCATTTTCTACTTGTTCGTGGCGACTTTCCTGCAGGTTATCAATCAGATGGTTCAAGGACGCAATGGCATTGTTCAACTCCCCCGTGCGCTCTTCCACCCGCTGCTCCAGGTCGCAGTTAAGCTGATGCAGCTCACTGTCTGAGCGGTCCCGCTCGGCCATAATCTGTTGCAGCTGAGCACACAAATCATTGATGGTCCGGGTAACCTGAATCAGCTCATCATCCTCTTCCGGCCCGTATTCCAGATGCACTGGAGTGCGTATATCGCCGCGCTCCGCCCAATCGGTAATACTCTGCCAGTGCGCGCCGAAATAACGCCGGAACAGACGGTTTAACAGCCATAACAGAAATGCGCTGACCGCCAGAATATTCACAAAATGCATGACCAGCAGCGTCGGTATATTTGCCATTACCTGCTGCAGCATGGCCGGGGAATCGAGCTGCAGTTGCAGCTGACCGACCAAACGGCTGCCCGTGCCTGTGTTGTAATACAGATCAAACTCTCTCAGCCATTCCTGACTGGCTGTTGGCAGATGACTGACCGGGTCGCCGGCCGCTGTTGCGTTATCCATAAAACCGGCCGATAGGTATTCACCATTCCCAATATCCAACCCGGCATAACGGATATAAGGGAAGTGAGTTAACGCCTTCAGCTGAGATTCAACCTGGGGGATATCAAAACTCCACACGCTCTGTGCGAGTGCGGGCAGATAGCCCTTTTCGATCTGTTGCAGCAGGTGATTGCTGTTGCGGGATACGTTGCGGTAATCGATGTAAACAGCAACCGCCACCGACAGCAAGGTAAGCGCCAGACTGAATGCAAACACACAGGCCAGCAAGCGCCGCCCTGAAACACTGCGCCACTGAAATGCACTCATATTCCCTCTCTGCATATATCCTCCCTGAGTGTTCCGTGTGCACAGGTGATATCAGTGTAGAAAGCCAGCGGTTTATCGCCAATCAAACAGGAATAAGAGCGTAAAACAGTCTGTGCACCACGGTTGATATGCTTGTTATTTATAACTGCATCACACCCGTGGCCTGAGTCACATTAACGCGGGAATACTTGTCTGCCAGTAGCATCCTGCTATCATCAGCGCCGGCAGATTAACACTTGGTCACTGCTAACGTTCACCGCGCACCTGTGCGGTTTATTTTTTGTTCGTTAGCGACCGGTGGTGAGAGCCTATCCTCTGCCTTCTGTGCCGCTGCGGATTTTTTGCGGAGCACACCATGAACACACTCTGGATTAAAAACCCCCGCGCCGTATTTAGCGGAAACCAACTGGACGCCAGCGGCGGACTGGTTATCGCCGACGGCCGCATTGTTGAAGTGTTGGCACAAGGCCAGCAGCCGGCACAACCGGTGGCGCAAACCTTTGATGCCAGCGAGCACGTTGTATTGCCCGGTCTGGTGAATACCCATCATCACTTTTATCAGACCCTTACCCGCGCCTGCCCACCAGCACTCAACAAGCGCTTATTCCCCTGGCTGCAAACCCTCTACCCGATCTGGGCCGGGCTGACCCCGGCACAACATGCGCTGGCGACCGAACTGGCGATGGTTGAGCTGTTGCTGTCTGGCTGCACCACGGTGGCGGATCATCATTATCTGTTTCCGGCCGGGCTGGAAAATGCCATCGATATTCAGGCCGAAACCAGCTTAAAACTGGGCATGCGCGCCACCCTTACCCGCGGCTCGATGAGCCTGAGTGTGGATGATGGCGGCCTGCCACCGCGTTCGGTGGTGCAGACCGAACAGGTGATTCTGGATGACAGCAAACGTCTGATCGAGCGCTGGCACCAGCGCGATGAACACGGTCTGCTCGAAGTCGCCCTGGCTCCGTGCTCGCCGTTTTCCGTCACGCCGGACATCATGCGCGCCAGTGCGGAGCTGGCGGCACAATACGATGTCGGCCTGCATACTCATCTTGCTGAAACCGAAGACGAAAATAATTTTTGCCTGCAGATGTTTGGCCAACGCCCACTGGATTATCTGGATTCTGTTGGCTGGCTTAACAGCCGCACCTGGCTGGCCCACGGCATTCATTTTAATGACGAAGAAATTCAGCGCCTGGGCGCGGCTGGCACCGGCATTTGCCATTGCCCGTCATCCAATATGGTGTTGGCTTCCGGCATTTGCCGGGTGAATGAATTGCGCGCCGCCGGCAGCCCGGTCGGGCTGGGTGTGGATGGCAGCGCTTCCAACGACCACAGCAATTTAATGCAGGAAGTACGGCAGGCGTTATTAATTCAGCGCCTGCGTTATCAGGCGGATGAGTTTACCCATCTGGATGCTTTACACCTCGCCACCAAAGGTTCGGCTCAGGTTTTACGCCGGGATGATATTGGTGAACTGGCGCCCGGCATGCGCGCAGACATCGCCTTTTTTAAACTGGATGAACCGCGCTTCAGTGGCGCCCATGATGCACTGGCAGCCCTGGTGCTGTGCGGTGCCAGTCAGGCCGATGCGGTGATGATTAACGGCGACTGGAAAGTACGCGATAAACAATGGCTGGGCGGCGATATCCAGCAGCTGATGGCCAACCACCAGCAGGCCGCCAGAGAACTGTTTAGCGAGCATTGAGTCCGCACAGGGGTCAGCAGGCGGCGTCATGTCTGCTGACCGGTTTTCTCTTCACGCCGCCTTTTCTTGGCAGGCCAGCGCTGCTCACATCCCCTTACACAACCCCTGCTTTTGTTTACCATTTTGTCATCTGCAGGTCATGCAGCGTCGGCACTATACGCCGACTTATTCTGTTTGGTTTTGATATGGCGCCCCATCTTCTGCAACGCAGTCTGGACGAGCTGATCAGCAAGGAAGCCATTCACACTGTGCTGCAACCCATAGTCGATCTGAGCCGTAACCGCGCTCTGGGCTATGAAGCACTGACCCGCGGAGCTCCGGGTCATTTACTGCAACGCCCGGATCTTATGTTCCAGGCGGCGCATCAGTTTGACCGCATTCCGGATCTGGAAGTGCTTTGCATCCGTTCTGCTGTCCGCCATTTTTCGCGGCAAAAAAGCGATGGGCTGCTGTTTATTAACATCTGTCCGCAAAGCCTGCTCAACTATGCTAAAGAAACCCCGGCCAAAGAAACCTCGGCCGAAGAAACCTATGGCGAAGAAACCTATGGCGAAGAACTCAGCGAGCTGACCGAACGTTTAGGTCATCACGGTCTGCAACCAACCGATGTTGTACTGGAAATTTCCGAGCGTTTTCCCATTGATAATACCAGCCGGTTTCTGACTCTGATCGGCCACCTGAAAGAGCTGGGCTATGGCATCGCCATTGATGATTTGGGCAGCGGTTACTCCGGCTTAAAACTCTGGTCCGAAATTCGCCCAGACTATGTAAAAATTGACCGTCACTTTATCGACCGCATTGATCAGGACACAGTAAAGCAGGCCTTTGTTACCTCGGTGGTGCATCTGTGTGAACAACTGCAATGCGAAGTGATTGCCGAAGGTATCGAAACCCAGGGCGAGCTGAATTTAATCCGCAGCATGGGCATTCATATCGGCCAGGGTTATCTGCTCGGCAAGCCGCAAAGCAAAGCGGAATTTCTCACGCCCGAACAGAGCATCCCCCCTACCCGCCCGATACACGCCAATGGCGTTGAGCAACCCATCGGCAATCTTTGCCAGCCGTTGGAAACCATTGCCGCCTCCGTGCCGATGCGCGAAGTGGATGAACGGTTCCGCGACAATCCCTTACTGATGTCATTACCGGTACTGGAAAAAGAACGCCCGGTCGGTTTACTGCACCGGCGTAAATTACTGGAATTATTCGCCCAACCTTATGGCCGCGCTTTGTTTGAACGCAAAACCGTTGGTCACTTTATGCAGCAGAACCCGCTGATCGTCGATTGCGCCATGACCCTGGAAGCAGTCAGTAAAGTGCTCACCGACGATGATGACGAAGACCTGCGCCAGCATCTGATTGTTACCTGCGAAGGCCGCTATCAGGGCGTGGTAAACAGCAAGGACCTGCTCAAACACATTACCGACAGCCAGATTCAGAAAGCCCGCTACGCCAACCCGTTAACCCTGCTGCCGGGCAACGTACCGATCGACGAACATATTGAGCAACTGCTGCGCCAGCAAAGCCATTTCTATCTGCTGTACCTCGACCTGAACCACTTCAAGCCCTATAACGACCAGTACGGCTACCGTCAGGGCGATGCGGTATTACGCTGGCTCGGCCGCTTGCTGCAACAGCACAGTTCGGCGCTTAATTTTGTTGGCCATATTGGTGGCGATGATTTTGTACTGATCAGCCAGGAAGCGGATTTTTATCCGCTGTGTGAGCAACTATTGCAGGCATTTAACCAGCAGTGTTCGGAGTTTCACCGCAACGAGGACTGGAGTCGTGGCTATCTTAACGCCCATGACCGCAGCGGCCAGCTGAGCCGGATTCCGCTGCTCGGTTTAGCCATTGGCGTGGTGCCCTCAACGCTGATTGAAAATCAGGATCCGCAAAGCCTCGCGCAACTGGCGGCACAGGCAAAACAACAGGCCAAGCAAAAAACAGGCAGCGCCTGGCATTGTCTGGG
>Ga0100393_10000963_pt1 | contig 29905 bp, 26 predicted proteins | sample CryGeymeta201517_FD_81546 | JGI IMG/M metagenome (GOLD analysis project Ga0100393, IMG submission 81546) | Groundwater microbial communities from Crystal Geyser aquifers in Utah, USA - Crystal Geyser metaG 2015-17 | ecosystem: Environmental > Aquatic > Deep subsurface > Groundwater | place... | reverse complement strand
GTTGGCCGCTGGCGAGTTGGTGACCACCCACCAGCACCTCGGCCACGGCGGCGGCATCTGGCACCGAGCGCGCAAACACGCCCACTTGGTCCAGCGACGGCGCACCCTTGAGGATGCCACCGTTAAAAATCAGGCCGCGCGATGGTTTGAAACCCACCACGCCGCAAAACGAGGCGGGGCGGATCACCGAGCCGTTGGTCTGCGTGCCCACAGCGGCCGGCACCAAACCGGCGGCTACAGCGGCAGCCGAGCCGCTGGACGAGCCACCCGGCGTGTGGCCCGGCGCGCGCGGGTTTTCGGTGACCGTGGGCTGCATGTAGGCCAGCTCGGTGCAGTGCGATTTGGCCCAGACCAGGGCACCGGCCTGGCGCAATTTGTGCACCAGAAAGGCATCGACACTGGGCGTGCGGCCACTGGCCGGGGCATAACCCCATTCGGTGGCGTAGTCGCAGGTGTCGATGTTGTCCTTGAGCGCAATCGGCACGCCAAACAGCGGCGGCAAGGGCGCGCCCACCTGGCGCAGGCCGTTGAGCCGCTCGGTTTGCAAGGCCACAATATTGGCGTCGTGGTGGGCGAATGCCTTCACCTCGGGCTCCTGCGTCCGACTGAATTCCAGCATGGCGGCCACGTAGTCCAGCAAGGGCAAGCTGCCTTGCTTGAAGTGCCCGACCAGCTCGGTCACACCTTGCTCGTGGGCCTGTTTTTGTGAATCTGTCATGGGTCTACTCTGCTTTCTTTACGGGGCTGTCGCTGCCGCCGGAAAAGAACGACGGGTCAATCACCGCGTCGGCCTCTGGCGTAGCGGCATCAGTCGGGGTATCAGCCGGGCTGGCTGCAGGTGCAGCATTGTCCGGGCTGGCTTCATCAGCACCGCCGCCCATCAAAAACGCCGGGTCCATGGACTCGCGGTCCACCGGGCCATCGTTGGCTGGCGCGCCGGACTGCGACGGGCTGTTGTACATCAAGTCGGGCAACCAGTTGACCAGCCGCGGCTGAACATAGAGCAGCGCCAGCGTCATCAGCACCATGCCAAGGAACGGGAAACAGCCCTTGAAAATGGTCCAGAGCTGCACCTGCGGCGGCGCCACCCCCTTCAGGTAATAGGCCGACATCGCCATTGGTGGCGTTAAAAACGAGGTTTGCAAATTCACGGCGATCAAAATGCCGAACAGGATGGGATCCACGTTGAAGTGCTCCAGCAGCGGCAGGAAAATGGGCACAAAAATGATGATGATCTCGCTCCACTCCAGCGGCCAGCCCAGCACAAAGATGATGAGCTGCGTCACGATCAAAAACTGCCAGGTGTTGAGGTCCATCGACAGCATGAACTCCTTGATGACGCTCTCGCCCCCGAGGTAAGAGAACACGCTGGAAAAGGTCCAGGAGCCAACAAACAGGTAGCACACCATGGCCGTTGTTTTGGCGGTCAAAAACACCGCTTCGCGCAGCCGCACCCAGGAAAACGCGCGGTACACCACCGCCAAAACAATACCGCCAGCCGCGCCCATGGCCGCCGCCTCGCTGGGCGTGGCCAGGCCGAACAAGATGGAGCCCAGCACCGTCAAAATCAGCAAAGCCAGCGGCAAAAACGCGGTGACCAGCATGTAGGCACCTTGCCAAAAGCCAATACTTTCAAGGTCCTTGGGTTTAGGCGCCAGCGATGGGTTGATGATGACGCGGCCCAACACATACAGCAAATACAGACCAGCCAGCACCATGCCCGGGACCATCGCCGCAGCGTAGAGCTTGACGACCGAAATACCCGCGGTGGCGGCGTACACAATCAGCATGATCGAGGGCGGAATCAAAATGCCCAGCGTGCCGCCCGCCGTGATCACGCCGGTAGCGAGTTTTTCGTCGTAGCCGGCCTTGAGCATGGACGGCAGCGCCAGCAGGCCCATCAACGTGACCACCGCACCGACAATGCCGGTGGCGGTGGCGAACATGGTGCAGGTGATCAGGGCGGCCACCGCCATTGAACCCGGCACGTGGCGCAGCGCCACTTGCAGGCTCAGGAACAGTTTGTCGAGAATATTGGCGCGCTCGATGATGTAGCCCATAAACAGGAACAGCGGGATCGAAATCAGCACATCGTTGTTCATGATGCTGAAGGTGTTCTGGGTGAACAGGTAGAAGATGTTGTTGTCGAGAAAGCTCTGGTCAGGCTGGTAGTAGGCGTAAAAGCCAAACAAGATGCCCATGCCCATCAGCGTGAAGGCAATCGGAAAACCCAGAAAAATGCAAACAATAAACAGGCCCAGCATCAGCAGAGCGATCATCGGGTCGCTCATGCGGCACCGCCTTCTTTGTGACCAAATTGTTTTTGCAGCGCTACTTCGAGCTCCACCACGTCTTCATCGCGGCTCATCCAGGCGTTGTCACGGATGGCAATCACGCAGCGGCACATTTCGGCCAGGCCCTGCAAAAACAAGGCTACGCCCACAACAAAGATGACCGACTTCAGTTGCCAGATCGGCACGCCCACCGGGCTGTTGACGCTGGCCTCCTGAATGTTGCCCGACTTGAGGGCATAGAAGAAACCCGAGAACACCAGCGCCAGCACGCCAGGCATGTAAAAAATAAAGTACAGCGCCAAGTCCACTTTGGCCTGAGTGGCAGGACTCCACTTGCGGTAAATAAAGTCGCCGCGCACATGCGCGCCCTTGGACAGGGTGTAGGGGCCAGCCATTAAAAACAGCGTGCCGTACAGGATGTAACTCATGTCAAAAGCCCAGTCGGTGGGGTCGTTGAGCACATAGCGGCGGAACACCTCGTAACAGGTGCCGGCCGTCAACACCAGCACGGTCCAGGCAAAACCGTGGCCCAGGGCTTCTGAGAGCCTGTCAATGCTGCGAATAAATTTTTCCATACGAGCTCACAAAAAAATCGCCGCCACAGGGGCGGCGATGTGGTTGCCAAAAACAGGGTTTAAACCGGCAGCTTGGTCTTGAAGACGTGCTCAAAGGCCGACTTGTAATCGGCTTCGTTGTAGAAACCGTAGTAAGCCACGCGACGTGCCCAGTCTTTTTGCGACTGCCATACTTTCTTGAAGAACGGGTCTTCGGCTTCGAGCCTGGCCACAATCACGTCCCAGGCTTCAATTTGTGCCTTGAAGATGGCCTTGGAGGTACGCGACACCTTGACCTTGTCCTTGACGATCAACTGCTGCAGGTCGCGCGAGTAGTTGTCTTGTGCGGTCCAGGTGTTGGCCGAAGAGGTCGCCTCGGCGGCGTATTCCAAAATGGCTTTGAGGTCGGGCGGCAAGGCGTCGTACTTGGTCTTGTTGAAGATGATCTCAAAGAATTCCATGGCCTGGTGGTAGGAGCCCATGGAATAGTACTTGGCCACGTCCTGCGAGCCAAAGCGGCGGTCGGAGGTGGGGTTGTTGAACTCGAATGCGTCAATCACGCCACGCTCCATGGCCGGCACAATTTCGCCGCCGGGCAACTGGGTGACCTTCATGCCCAATTCCTGCATCAGGTCGGCGGCCAGGCCCACGGTGCGGTACTTGAAGCCTTTGAGTTCAGCAGCAGTTTTGGGCGGCGTGTTTTTAAACCAGCCCAGCGGCTGGGTGGGCATGGGGAAAGCAAACAAGCCTTTCACGTTGTTGCCCAGTTTCTTTTGCAGTTCGTCATAAAACGCCATGCCGCCGCCACGCTGAATCCAGCCCAGTGCCTGCTCGGCATTGGCACCGGTAATGGGGCCTGAGCCAAACAGCGAGGCCACCTTGGACTTGCCGTACCAATACACCGCCACTTGGTGACCAGCATCAAGCACGCCTTTGCTCACCGCGTCGGTGATTTCAAACGCCTTGACCACCGCGCCGGCAGTGAGGTATTCGATGCGCAGGCGCCCACCTGCCATCTCGTTGACGCGCTTGACGTACTCTTCGGCCATTTCGTTAAAAATATCCTTGGCGCCCCAGGCGCCCTGCATTTTCATCACGATGGTGGAAGGCTTGACAGCCACAGCCGGCGCTTGTGCGCGCACCGCCATTACGGGGGCGGCCGCCGCAGCGGCGGCAACAAAAAATTTACGGCGTGTGGGGGTTGCCGGGGCAGCCGCCGCAGTGGCAGTGGCAGTGGCAGTGGTGTCATGCACAGTCATGTTGTTTCCTTTAATTTGGTTCTGATGAACAATGATCCGTTGAATTAGATTTGCGGACCTCGATAAGGTACCCTGAAGCGCCACCTTAAAAAGCTAGGGGAAACCCTGAACAAGTCGCCTAGGTGTCAGGCTTTTTTGTAAAAACAATGGTGACTTGCAGGTAGGCAATCGGCTCGCCGCGTTACATTTCAGCCTTGTCACACTGTTCAGTCCATGCAGCCATGAAGCCAATTCAACTCTTTGACACCGCCTCAAGCACCTTCACGTACGTGCTGTTTGACACGGGCACCCGCGACGCTGTCATCATCGACCCGGTGGACGCGCAGCTTGAGCGCGACCTGCAAGTGCTGCGCGACTACGGCCTCAAGCTGAAGTGGGCGCTTGAAACCCACGCGCACGCCGACCACATCACCAGCGCCGGGATGCTGGCCGAGCTGGCCGGTGCCAAAACCGCTGCGCCGGTGGACTGTGGCATCAGCACCGCCGCTGTGCAGCTCAAGGATGGCGAAACCTTGAGCTTTGGTGCCGAACAAATCCGCTCCCTGCACACCCCCGGCCACACTGCGGGCAGCATGTGCTTTGTCTGGCGCGACCATGTCTTCACCGGCGACACGCTGCTGATCAACGGCTGTGGTCGCACCGATTTTCAAAGTGGCAGCGCCAAAGAGCTTCACCACAGCCTGACCCAAGTGCTGTTCAAGCTGCCCGATGACACCATCGTTTGGCCGGGGCACGACTACAAGGGCAAGACCAGTTCGACCATCGGCTTTGAAAAAGCCAGCAATGCGCGCGTGGCCGGCAAAACCGAAGCAGAGTTTGTGGCCACCATGGACGCGCTGAATTTGCCGCCGCCCAAGCGCATTGACGAGGCCGTGCCGGCCAACCTGCAGGGCGGACTGCGCCACGACGCGCACCCTGGCAACAGCCTGCAGGTGCAGCTCGCGCCTGACTACGCGGGAGACATCAGTTGTGCCCTGGCCTGGGCCTGGGTGCAAAGCGGCGCTGGCGTGCTGGTGGACGTGCGCACCGACGCCGAGCGTGCCTGGGTCGGCTTTGTGCCCGATGCCTCGGCCGTGGCCTGGAAGCAGTGGCCCGGCATGGTCAACAACCCCAACTTCGACGACGAGCTGAAAGCCGCCGTGCCCGCTGGCAAAAAGGCGCTGCTGCTGTGCCGCAGCGGCGTGCGCTCCATTGCCGCCGCCAAACGCGCCACCGAGCTGGGGCTGGAGGCGTACAACATTCTGGAAGGTTTTGAAGGCGACCCCGACGGCCAAGCGCAGCGCGGCCGCAAGGGAGGCTGGCGCCTGAGCGGTCTGCCCTGGCGCCAGAGCTGACAAGGCCACCATGACTTTTTTGGCCATTGATGTCGGCAACACCCGACTGAAGTGGGCGCTGCACGCCGCACCGCACCGCACCGCGCCGCTGCTGGCGCAGGGTGTCGAGTTTCTGGAAAACATCGACCGCCTGGCCAATGGCGACTGGGGTGGTCTGCCGCACCCGGCGCGCATGCTGGGCTGCACCGTGGCGGGCGACGCCGTCAAGCGCCGCGTCGAAGAACAGATGGAACTGTGGGACGTGTCCGCCAACTGGGTGGTGGCCAGCAGCCATGAGGCCGGTCTGAGCAACGGCTACGACTACCCGTCGCGCCTGGGTGCTGACCGCTGGGTGGCCATGATCGGCGCCTGGCACCGCACTTTGGCGCAAGGCCCGGCGCGGCCACTGGTGGTGGTGATGGTCGGCACTGCGGTCACGGTGGATGCCGTCGACACGCAGGGCAAGTTTTTGGGCGGCATCATCCTACCCGGCCACGGCATCATGCTGCGCGCTTTGGAGTCCGGCACCGCCGGGCTGCATGTGCCCACCGGTAATGTGTGCCAATTTCCGACCAACACCAGCGACGCCCTGACCAGCGGCGGCACCTACGCCATTGCCGGCGCGGTGGAGCGCATGGTGCAGCACCTGCGCCAGCACTGCGACGCCGAGCCACGCTGCATCATGACCGGTGGCGCCGGCTGGAAAATGGCGCCCAACATGTCGGTGCCTTTTGAGCTGGTGGACAACCTGCTGTTTGACGGCCTGCTGGAGATGGCAGCGCAACGGTTTGGCTGACGCTCACCGCTTCAGCCACGCCTGTGCCAACCGCACCCAGTAGGTGGCCCCCAGCGGCAACAGGTCATCATTGAAGTCATAGCTCGGGTTGTGCAGCATGCACGGCCCGCCGCCGTGGCCCATGGCGCGGTGGTCGCCGTCGCCATTGGCAATGAAGACATAGCAACCGGGCTTGGCTTGCAGCATGAAAGAAAAGTCTTCGGCACCCATGGTCGGCTCCTGTGCCAGCACCTGCTCAGCGCCCACAATCTCGGCCATCACCTGGCGCGCAAAGTCGGCCTCGGCAACGCTGTTAATGGTGGGCGGGTAATTGCGCTTGAACGCAAAGTCGGCGCGCAGCCCTGATGCCGCGCAAATGTGCTCGGTCATCACCCGCATGCGCTGCTCAATCTGGTCGAGCACCGCCAGCGAAAAAGTGCGCACTGTACCTTGCAGTTCGCAGCGGTTGGGAATGACGTTGGTGGCCTCGCCGGCATGGATCATGGTGACTGAAATCACGCCTGCATCAATCGGTTTGAGGTTGCGGCTGATGATGGTCTGGAAAGACTGCACCAGTTGGCAGGCCACAGGCACCGGGTCGAGCGCGTTGTGTGGCATGGCGGCGTGCCCCCCTTTGCCGTGCAGGGTGATCTTGAACTCGTTGCTGCTGGCCATCACCGGGCCCGCGCTGGCAGCAAACTGGCCTAACTGCATGCCCGGCCAGTTGTGCATGCCAAACACCGCGTCCATGGGGAACTGCTCAAACAAGCCGTCCTTGATCATCTCGCGTGCACCACCACCGCCTTCTTCAGCCGGCTGAAAAATCAGATATACCGTGCCGTCAAAGTTGCGCTGCGTGGCCAGGTGCTGGGCTGCGGCCAGCAGCATGGCGGTGTGACCGTCGTGACCGCAGGCGTGCATCTTGCCGGGCTCGGTGCTGGCGTGGGCGAAGGTGTTGGCCTCTTGCATCGGCAGCGCGTCCATGTCGGCGCGCAAACCAATCGCCCTGTTCGAAGTGCCGTTTTTAACGATACCGACCACGCCCGTGGTGCCCAAGCCACGATGGATCGGAATGCCCCACTCGGTGAGCTTGGCGGCCACCACATCGGCTGTGCGAAACTCGTTGAAGCACAGCTCTGGGTGGGCGTGCAGGTCGCGGCGCAAGACCTCAAGGCGGCTGCGCTGCTGGGCAATTTCAGGGATCAAATGCATGGTTGTTCCTACAAGACTGACGTCATTGCGAGTCGCGCAGTGACGAGATTGTTACGTCACAATCATGCCTCAACTTGCAAAGCCACCATGACCACTACCACTTTGCCAGCCACTGACACCGTGCAGATTTTGGGCGCCTGCCCGCACGACTGCCCCGACACCTGCTCACTGCTGACCACGGTGCAAGGCGGCGTGGTCATCAAGGTGCAGGGCAATCCGGCGCACCCGCACACGGCGGGCAGCCTGTGCACCAAGGTGTCGCGCTACCCCGAGCGCACCTACCACCCCGAGCGCCTCCTGTATCCGCTCAAACGCGTCGGTGCCAAAGGCAGTGGGCAGTTTGAGCGCGTGAGTTGGGATGCTGCCCTGAGCGACATTGCCATGCGCCTGCGCGCGATTGCCGCGCGCGACCCGCAGGCCATCCTGCCCTACAGCTACGCCGGCACCATGGGGCTGGTGCAGGGCGAGAGCATGGCGGCCCGCTTTTTCAACAAGCTGGGTGCCTCCCAACTGGAGCGCACCATTTGCGCTGCGGCCGGTGGCGAAGGGCTGGTGCACACCCTGGGCGGCAAGGTCGGCATGCGAGTGGAATTCTTTGCCGAGTCGAAACTCATTTTGATTTGGGGCAGCAATTCCATCAGCAGTAACCTGCATTTCTGGCGCTACGCAAGCCAGGCCAAACACAACGGCGCCAAGCTCATTTGCATCGACCCGCGCAAGACCGAGACCGCCGACAAATGCCACGAGCACATCGCCCTGCTGCCGGGCACCGACGGCGCGCTGGCTTTAGCGCTGATGCACGAGCTGATTCAAAACGACTGGCTCGACCACGACTACTTGGCGCGCTACACGCTGGGCTGCGAACTGCTGCGCGAACGCGCCCTGTTATGGCCACCAGAGCGCGCAGCGGCGGTGTGCGGCATTACCCCCGAACAAATTCGCGCCCTGGCACGCGACTACGGCACCTGCGCCCGCAACGGCCAGCCCGCTGCTATCCGCCTGAACTACGGTATGCAGCGTGTGCATGGCGGCGCCAATGCGGTGCGCCTGATCGCCAGCCTGCCCGCGCTGATTGGCGCCTGGCGCACGCGCGCTGGTGGCCTGCTGCTATCAAGCTCGGGGGCTTTTCCGGTGCAGCGCGCCGCGCTACAGCGCCCTGATTTGCTGGCCGGGCGCCATCCGCGCAGCATCAACATGGCCACCATTGGCGACGACCTGCGGCGCCCGAGCTGCCCGACCTTTGGACCGGCCATCGAGGCGCTGATCGTCTACAACAGCAACCCGGTGGCGATCGCGCCCGAGTCGGCCAAGGTGGTGCAGGGCTTTGTCCGCGACGATTTATTTACCGTGGTACTGGAACAGTTTCAGACTGACACGGCAGACTATGCCGACTACATCCTGCCCGCCACCACCCAGTTGGAGCACTGGGACGTGCACAGCGCCTACGGCCACACCGACGCGCTGCTCAACCGCCCGGCGATTGCACCGCTGGGCGAGGCGAAACCCAACGCGCAGATTTTTCGGGAACTGGCCGCTCACATGGGCTTTGCTGAGCCGTGCTTTGCCGATAGTGACGAAGCGCTGTGCCGCCAGGCTTATGGCGATGCGGTCGATTTTGAGGTGCTGCTGGCGCAGGGTTTTGCCACCTTGCCCACGCCCGAGGCCCCGTTTGCCCAGGGCAACTTCCCGACCCCGTCGGGCAAGTGCGAGTTTTTCAGCGCCCGGCTGGCGGCGCAGGGTCATGACGGTCTGCCCGACCATGTGCCCAACCATGAGGCGGCGCACACCTCGGTCGCCTATCCGCTGGCCTTGATTTCGCCCCCAGCGCGCAACTTTTTGAACTCAAGCTTTGTCAACGTCGAAAGTCTGCAAGCCACAGAAGGCGAGCCGCTGCTGGAAATGCATCAACTTGATGCGGCCGCGCGCGGCATTGCCGACGGCGCTGTGGTGCGTGTTTATAACGACCGCGGCACCTACCAGTGCCGGGCCCGCCTCAGCGCGCGGGCGAGAGCGGGCGTGGTCAACGGCCTGGGCGTGTGGTGGCGCAAACTGGGGCTCAATGGCACCAACGTGAACCAGCTCACCAGCCAGAAGCTCACCGACCTGGGCCACGGGCCGACCTTCTACGATTGCCTGGTTCAGGTTGCCCTGCTCGACACCCACACCTCGTTAAGCCAAAAATCGGCCCCATAGATCGCCTGATTCATAGTAAAGTAGCGTTCTTTTAATGCCCATTTTCTTCGCAAGATGAACGTTTCTGCTGCATCTCCAACAGCAAATTTCTACGATCCAATCAGCAAAGCCGATCGGACTGCCGGTGCGCCGCGCTCAGAAGTAAAAACTGAGCAGCGCCAGCCGGGTCAAAAGCTGACGCCACAGGATTTGGCTGTGGTTCAAGAACTCAAGGCCATTGATCAGTCGGTTCGCGCCCATGAGGCAGCGCACATGGCTGCTGGCGCTGGCCTGACTTCCGGGGCAACATTTACCTACCAGCGCGGACCCGATGGCGGCAATTACGCAGTGGGTGGCGAAGTGCGCATCAACAGCTCTGGCGGGCGTACACCCGAGGTAGCGCTGCGCAATGCCCGCCAGATCAAGGCCGCCGCCCTGGCCCCGGCAGACCCCTCGGGTCAGGATCGCGCCGTTGCAGCATTGGCAACAGGCATGGAACAAGAGGCAATGGCCCAGATCGCGCAGCTAAAAACCGAAGCAGCGAACGACCAAGCCAGGCCAAAAACGTCTGCGCTTGCGCGGGCTTATGGCGCCATGGACGATCGCGTCGGGAAGCTGTTAAACAGTTACGCCTGAAGCACCTCAGCGACGCTCTCACCCTCAGAACCGGCAGACGCTTTACAAGCCGGACGCAGCAACGCGCACGTATCCAAAATGGCTATCCGTGCGTCGATTTGACTGACTTCCATGCGTGGCTTGGCAAGCCAACGCCATGAACTGCCAGATTCACACTCGGGTTGAGTCAATGGGCGGTCCTTTGAAAAAAATGCCTTGAGCCAGGTCGAGACAACGTTGAACACCAGCAACGTGTCGGTCGATATCACGGGGGTTATTCCTTCAAGGGAGGTAGACGACAAATAAGCAAGTGAAGCGGGGATCGAATCCAAGACTCTTGGAGACAACCAATTTTTCCGAACTGTCTTTTCCGAACAGCTGGAAGGCTAGTCCTCTCGCCTTGATAACGTGATGCCGATTCAGTCAAAACCTGATCCAATTGGCGGAGTGAAATGTGACATATTTTGCTTTCATGCAAATACGCACAGCGGCATCCACACTAGTGATTGGCCTCGTCAGTCATTTGAATTTCGGCGTGCCAAAGCCTGGCACAGCAATTCGTTGAACATCAAATTATTCGTCTTCCTCAGAATTTCCCCGCAGCGCAACCGGGTCTGCCGTGATGGGACGGTAGATTTCAACGCGCTGACCTGGCTCCAGGCGGGCTTCCAAAGCAACAGTTTTGCCAAAAACACCTACCTTTTGAAGGTTGAGGTCAAGCATTGGGAATGTCCGAATGATGCCGCTGGCCTCAATCGCATCACGCACCGTTGCTTGCTCAGGTACATCGACCTCTAGCCAAGCCTGGCGGTCTGGCAAGGCATAGGTGACGCTGACTTTCATGATGTGGCTGCCCCAGGTAAAACAACTTCAACCGGTGCAAGTTTTGATCGTATGGATGGTTTTCGCGCGTCCATCACGCGATTGGCGGCAATCATCAGCCCCAGCACGATAAAACCACCCGCAGGCAAAATCATCACCAAGGCCCCGCCGCCGGGATACACCCGCATCTCCGGAGACCCAAGAGCGGGCCCAAGCAAAATAGCAGCACCGGCAAACATCGTGCCGCTCCCCGCCACCTCGCGCAGGGCACCCATCAGGGTCAAGGCCAAGGTCAAGCCGACCCCCATCGCCAAGCCGTCCAGCGCCGGCAGGGCCACACTGTTTTTGCAAGCAAACGATTCGGCGCGCCCCAAAATCAGGCAGTTCACCACAATCAGCGGGATGAACAGTCCCAGCACCTTGTGCAGCTCATGCAGCCAGGCGTTCATGGCCAGGTCAACCAGGGTGACCAGCGTGGCGATGATCAACACAAACGCTGGAATGCGCACTTCGTCGGCGATCAAGCCGCGCAGCAGCGCCACCAGCATGTTGGATGCCACTAGCACCGCCAGCGCTGGGCACAGCGACAACATCTGGCTGAACACCACGTTGTTGCGCCACAGACCGTCGGCAAGAATGTCTTTGGTTTGACGGTTCGCGGCAAACAACCGCAAAACGAACAAAGGGGATAACCCAGCGGAGATGGTGGAGGAAAGGGGCGCAGCCAAGGGAAACGTCAGCAAGAACCCCGCAGCCCGGACACCGAGTCGGGACAAACCTGTGCCGATGGGACTTGAGGGCGTACGTATAGCAGCGAAACGGGACAAAAAGTTGCGATTCACGGCACTGCTGCACCACATCACACCAATGCTACTGATGGAGAGCTTCTGCGCACTCAAGCACGACGCAGCGGCAGGCGTGGACGCAGTGACGTGGCAAGACTACGAGGAAGGACTGCATGAGCGAGTGCAAACGCTGCACCGGCAAATCCACGTGGGTGGTTACCGGGCAACACCATCACGGCGGGTACTCATCCCCAAAGCTGATGGCAAACAGCGCGCACTAGGCATTGCCTCATTGGAGGACAAAATTGTGCAACAGGCGGTCGTGACCGTCCTGAACATGATTTATGAAGAAGACTTCCTTGGATTCGCGTATGGCCACGCGCTCAAAGGAAGTTGTCGCAATGACATCGCAGCCCTTCGGCTCATCCAAACTGGTACGGTGTGGCCAGCCCGGCTTTGGCCTCTTCGCGCGAAAGCAGCGTGTCTTGAATCAGGCGCAGAGGCATTTCAGGGTTTTCCAAAACAGCCTTGCCAATACGGGCCCCATACTCAATTTGTTTGGGCACCGACCGGTGCTCTGCCGCTGCATGCGGTTTGGCATCTTCTACCAATCGCTCTGAAAGTTTTAATGCCACGGCCATCACGGTTCTCCTTTAATCACGCGTTTTTTTATGACGTGACTTGCAACCTTTTGCAACCAACGAGTCGACTAATGTCTGTAATTTGGCGGGCCAATCGTCAAAACCAACGCCCGCCATCAGCCGAACTAGCCAAACGTTGCTCCAAACGATGCCCATAGCGTTTCGGCAACATCACCGCTGATACACAAAATTATTGCTGTCAGCGCTTATTCAACAAGTGCCGGGGGTCTATTTGCTAAAGAAAAAGAGGAAAGCAAGGCTCCCGATGTGATCGTGCCCAAATTGTGGCGAGTCGTATTTTTTTGTCCAAACCCTGCATGAGATTGAGCGCATCAAAATGCGGCACAGAGCGGTTGCCGTCAACCGCTCTGTGCCGGTGGCCGCCTTTGCGCTGGCTAAGGCTTGACTGGGTGGGTTGGGCAGTCATACAACTTACAAGTCATTTACCCCGCTAGCGACCGTCCAGCAAGCGAAAGCCGGACTTTGTCCACCTGGTTCAAGCTGTTGTTGCGCCGCAAGCTACCACAACAGGCTAAGGCATCCGATTTGTAGCGTTCCCTCCAAATCAACCAAATTTCCGGCCTAAGCCAACCAATAGCCCGCCAAAGCACCCCGTTGCCCCCCTTTGCCCGCCGTTTTCACCTGGCATTCAACTTGCAATAACAAGGCTTCCCACCCTATCAGGGGCGTTTCATGTCAACAACCCTCAAGGCGCGCATCGCCGATATGTTTGATGAGCAGGGGTGCGACATCAACCAGGGCAAGAGCGACAAAGACCGCAAAAAGGGTTGTAGCAAACAACTCTTGCCCGGTGCGGCGGCGGGCGGATGCGCTTTTGACAGGGCCAAGATTGCGCTGCAACCGATTGCCGACGTGGTGCACCTGGTGCACGGGCCGATTGCCTGCGAAGGCAACTCGTGGGACAACTGGCACAGCGGCTCGTCGGGTCCGCAAATCTACCGCACCGGCTTTACCACTGAGATCAATGAGCTTGACGTGATCTATGGCGGCGAAAAACGCTTGTTCAAATCGATCCGCGAGGTTCTGGAAAAGTACGACCCGCCCGCAGTCTTTGTCTATCAAACCTGCGTGCCCGCATTGGTGGGCGACGACATTGAGGCGGTCTGCAAACGCGCCACCGAGATGTTTGGCAAACCCATCATTCCGATCAACGCCCCCGGTTTTGCCAGCACCAAAAACCTGGGCAACAAGCTGGGTGCCGAGGCGCTGCTGGACTATGTGATTGGCACGCGCGAGCCTGCATTCACCACGCCTTGTGACATCAACATCATTGGCGAATACAACCTGGTGGGCGAGCTGTGGCAGGTCAAACCGCTGCTCGATGCTTTGGGCATCCGCATTCTTGCCACCATTGCGGGGATAGGCGCTACAACGACATTGCCAGCGCGCACCGCGCCAAAGTCAACATGATGGTGTGCTCCAAGTCGATGATCAACCTCGCCACCAAGATGCAGCAACGCTGGGGCATTGCGTATTTTGAAGGCTCGTTCTATGGCATTGGTGACATGAGCGACTCGCTACGTCAAATCGCCAAATTGCTGATTCAACAAGGCGCACCGGCTGACTTACTGGACCGTACCGAGCGCTTGATTGAGTTCGAAGAAGCCCTCGCTTACCAGCGCATTGCCGAGTTCAAGCAGCGCCTCTCTGGCAAGCATGTGCTGCTCTACACCGGCGGCGTCAGCCTGCCCCTTGGGGTGAAGACGGCGAAACGCTGGGCGCTGCGCCTGTCGCTGTGGGTGCCTGACCATGGCCAGCGTCATTGAATCCAAAAAAGCCTGTGCGATGAACCCGCTCAAGATGAGCCAGCCGCTGGGTGCCACACTGGCGTTTTTGGGACTGGATGCTTGCATGCCGGTGATGCACGGCTCGCAAGGCTGCACCTCATTTGGCCTGGTGCTGCTGGTGCGCCACTTCAAAGAAGGCCACAGAATTTTCAGATTTTGGGAGTGACTATTGGCCCCTTTTGGGCTTGACGTCTCAAATGACGATTGCTCTGTTCAACAAAGATGCCTAAAACATCAATTTGAATAGCATCAAATAATTGACTGGTGCGGCTGGCGGGGATCGAACCCACGACCCTCGGCTTCGGAGGCCGATACTCTATCCACTGAGCTACAGCCGCAACTGGGAGTGGCGATTGTAGGTGTTAAAAAATACCCAACCCTATAATCCAACGCTGCCCTTCGCACCTACCAATGAATCGAGGCCACCATGAGCGACCCACATCACACCACAGACCACGACGCACACGCGGCGCCCAGCGCCAGCGGGCTGAAAAAGATTGCCACCATTCTTGTCTTGCTGGGGCTGCCCGTGTTGGTGGTTGGCTCACTGGTGGGCTATTACAAAGCGCAAACCGGCGGCCAGATGGCGTCCGATATGTCTGAACATGCGGTTGCCATGCGCATTCAAAAGGTGGGCCGCTTCCAGTTGGGTGCCGCTTCGCGCGAGCCCAAGACCGGTGAAGAAGTGTTCAAGGCGCAATGCACTACCTGCCACACTGCCGGTCTGGTGGGCGCACCCAAGTTTTCTGATGCCGCCGCCTGGGCGCCGCGCATCGCCACCGGCTATGAAGCGCTGCTGAACTCGGCCCTCAAAGGCAAGGGTAACATGGCGGCCCAGGGTGGCGGCGCCTTTGCTGACTTTGAAGTCGGTCGTGGGGTGGTGTACATGGCCAATGCCGCCGGCGCAAAGTTCGAAGAACCCAAAGCACCAGAGTCAGCTGAAGCAGCGGCGCCTGGTGCAGCCGCGTCTGAAGCCAAATAAATTCAAACCCCTGCGGTTACTTTTTTTGAAGTAACTGCGGGCTTTTGACAAAGCCGAAGCGCGCGGGCAAGTCGCGCTGCAAAACTTCTTGCGGCTGCCACCGGCCGATCTCCACGGCGTCTGCGGCCAGGTCCATGTCCTGGGTGTGCACCAGCCCCAGCCCGGCCGATGACGCCAAGTACAAACAACCCGCTTCATCCAGCCAGGCCTGCTGCACTACGGTGGCCCGGCCCAAGTGGTCCTTGACTGTGTGGTCAGCTTGCACGCGCCAGATCAGCGGCGTGGCTTGCAGCTCCGCATACACGCGCTGCGGGCCGTTCTGAAAAAACCACTGGCCCTGTGCATCGGGCTGGTAATTGCGGGCGATGAAGTCGCGCAGTTTCTCATGCGTCAACAAAGCGCCCTTGCTGCCCGCCACACCACTTTGAAAACTCCCCGCGGCTTGCGCGCGGTCGTCGCGCAGATACCAGTTGCCGCGCGCATCCAGCCCGAGCCAGCCATAGCAGTCGGGCACGTTGGGCCATTTGACCATGGCTTGTTTGACGATGTCTTCCATTGCGTTTGGTCCTTTCAAAGGTGTGCCTGCAGCCAGCCGCCCACGGTCTGCGGCAGCTTTTGCAAATGGCCCGGTGGTGGCCCTGCTGCAAAGCCGACATGGCCGCCCTGCGCGGGTTGCCACAGGGTCACCTGTGCGCCAACCTCGCGCTGCTTTGGCAGGCTGGCTGCCGGTACAAACGGATCGTTCAGGGCGTTGACCACCAGGGTCGGCAGGCGAATGTCGGCCAGGTGCGGTTTGGCCGAGGCGCGCTGCCAGTAGTCACGCGTGTTTTTGAAGCCATGCAGCGGTGCGGTAAATACGTTGTCGAAGTCGTACAGGTCGCGCGCTTTTTGCAGCGCCTGGGCATCGAACAGGCCGGGGAACTGGGCCAGCTTGCGCATGGCCTTGGGTTTCATGCTGGCCAGGAACATGCGGGTATAAACCTGCCGGTTCAGGCCCCGGCCAATGGCTTGGCCGCTGGCTGTCAAGTCCACCGGCGCTGAAATACTGGCCAGCGCCTGCACTACGCTGTCCGCCGTGCTGCCCGCCTCCTGCGCCCAGCGCAGCAAGGCGCTGCCGCCAAGCGACACGCCCACAGCCAGGAGCGGCCCGGCGTGGCAGGCGGCAAAGCGCGCCAGAATCCAGCCAATTTCTTCAAAATCGCCCGAGTGATAGGCGCGCGGGGCAAGGTTGATCTCGCCACTGCAACCGCGAAAATGTGGCACGGCAAAACTCCAGCCTTGGGCCTGCGCCCATTGGCCCAGCGCCAGCGCGTAGTGGCTGTTTGATGAGCCCTCCAGCCCATGAAACAGCACCAGCAAAGGCGCGCCCGGCGCCCCAAGGGGGTCGATGGGCGCATCGCGCCAGTCCACATCGACAAAATCATCATCAGGCGTGGCCCAGCGCTCGCGCCGGTACGGCAAGGCAGGCAGGCGGTTGATGCGGCTGTGCAAGGCAGGCCAAATGGTTTGGGCATGGCCACCGGGCAGCCACCAGGGCGCGTTGTAGTGCATGACCACGAACCCTAATGCAACACGGGTGGCGTTTCGGTCACATCCTGCGGCTCGCGCGCGTTGCCGGGGCTGGCGTGGTGTGCCACCAGGCGCCAGCCTTGCGTGGTCTTGTGATAGACGTTGGTGGCAATCACCACCGCTTCCATCGGGCCCTCGGGCGTGAGCAGCTCGATGCGCTCGCGCACGCTGTGCACGGTGCTGCCCAGCGCTTCAATCTTGCGCACGCCTTCAGCGCGCACACGTACGCTGCCGTTGTTGAACATGGCCTCGAACGCTGAGCGAATGGCGCCCAGCCCGATCATGCGCGCGCCGCCCGGGTGCACGCACACCACCTCGTCGTCATCGGCCCAGCAGGCCATCAGACGCTCGAGGTCGGCGTTTTGCAGCGCCTCGTAAAAGGCGGCTTCCACTTCGTCGGATGATCCTCCCACGATGGCAGCAATATTTTGTTTGGCTTTGGACATGGCGCGACCTCTTTGAGTGTGAGCCCGATTTTGCCAGCCACCCGCCTGATGGACAATGCCGCTCTCATGCGCTTGCTTGCTGTTGTCCTCCTCATCACGCTGCCCTGGCTCAATCCGTTTTCGCCCGGGCCGACGCCTGCCATGGTGCCGCTGTTGTTTGCCTGGAGCTGCACAGTCGGCTTGTTGCTGCTGTGGGCCAGCGCCGACCCGCAGCAGCAGCGCGCCGACTGGGTGCGCGCCATGGTCGGGGCTTGGACTGTGGCCGCAGCCATAAGTGCAGTGATGGGCTTGCTGCAATACTTTGGCGCCACGGCGTGGTTTGGGGTGTGGGTCAACCACCCGGAAGTCGGCGTGGCCTATGGCAACTTGCGCCAGCGCAACCAGTTTGCCAGCTTGATGAACATCGGGCTGGTGGCCTTGTTGTGGTGGGCGGCGCAACCGGCTCGCCCCGGATTCAGGCGCCACGCCGGCCTGATCGGGCTGGCCGTGCTGCTGAGCGCGGGCAACGCGGCTTCGTCGTCGCGCACCGGGTTGTTGCAGTTGCTGATGGTGGTGGTTTTGAGCCTGTACTGGCAGCACCGCTTGCACCATGACGACGCCAGCAGTCAAAACGGGCAAGCGCTACAGCGCGTTTTACTGGCCGCCGTGCTGGTCTACGCGGTGGCCACCTGGGCACTGCCGTGGCTGGCCGGGCTCGACCCCATGCACAGCGGCGCCTGGGCCCGGCTGCGCCAAGGCGACGCGGTGTGCGCCAGCCGCCTCACGCTGTGGCGCAACGTGCTGTTTTTGATCGCGCAAAAGCCCTGGCTGGGCTGGGGCTGGGGCGAGCTGGACTACGCCCACTTCATCACGCTTTACCCCGGCGCGCGCTTTTGCGACATTCTGGACAACGCCCACAACCTGCCCTTGCATCTGGCGGTGGAACTTGGCGTGCCGCTGGCTACTACGCTATGCGGCGGCACGCTGTGGCTGCTGTGGCGTGCCCGGCCCTGGCGCGCGTCAGACCCCACACAGCGCATGGCCTGGGGCATTTTGGCGGTGATTGGGTTACACAGTCTGCTGGAATACCCGCTCTGGTATGGCTCATTCCAGATGGCCGCTGGCTTGTGTATTTGGCTGCTGCTGCCGCACCGCGCGCCATCCAAAAGATCGCTAGCGCCCTATCTGCAGGCGGCGTGCGCTGCGGTGTTGCTCAGCTTTTGCGCGTTGGCGGCCTGGCAATACCGGCTGGTCAGTCAAATCTACTTGCAACCCGACAAACGCGCCCCGGCTTACCGCGTCAACACGCTCGCCAAGACGCGCCATGCCTTCATGTTTAAGGCTCAACTGCGCTTTGCCGAGCTCACCACGACCAAGCTGACGCCGGCCAACGCGGCACAGATGAACCAGCTGGCCAAAGACACGCTGCATTTTTCGCCCGAGGCGCGGGTGGTTGAGGTCTTCATCAACAGCACGCTACTGCTGGGCCGCGAAGCGGAGGCCAACTTTTACCTGGCGCGCTTGCAAGCCGCCTTTCCCGAAGCCTATGCCGACTGGCGAAAAGCGCACGGAGTAGTTGACCAATAAGCCGCCAGCAGGCTCATGCTATTCTCGCCAACTCAGTCGCCTCAAACCAAAACCAATTCGGTATGCCAACTTCCACCGCAAAGCTCAATGAAGTCAATCGCCTGGAGGAGTTGCATACCTTGCAGTTGCTCGATACCGTCGCCGAGCCCGATTTTGACAACCTGGCGCTGTTGGCCAGCGAAATTTGTGACACGCCTGTTGCCCTGATTTCGTTGGTTGATCAAGACAGGGTCTGGTTCAAGTCCCGGGTAGGTTTTGCTGACGCTTACGCGCGGCGCACGCAGTCTATTTGCAGTCGTGCCATTGCAGACGTTGAGCCCCTGGTGGTGGAAGATGCTGGCGCAGACCCGCGGTTTCAGAATTTGGAAGTTGTTCTGGCGCCTCAGGGGGTTCGTTTTTATGCAGGTGTTCCGCTGGTGCTTGCCTCTGGCGCTGCGCTGGGCTGCTTGTGTGTGATCGACCACACGCCAAGAACGCTTTCAAGCAAACAACTCAACAGCCTCAAACGGCTTGCTGGCCAGGTTGTTGCCTTGATTGAAGCAAGACGTGCCCAATTGCGATTGCTGGCACAAGAGAAAAATCGCCTGGAAACTGAGCAGCGCCTGAACTTTGCACTGGATGCGGCTGACATTGGTGACTGGGACATGGATTTGCGCACCAACGTGGCCCGCCGCTCGCTGTTGCATGACCAGTGTTTTGGCTACACCGAGCCAGTGCCAGTATGGGGCTATGACACTTACCTGGCGCATATTTTTGAAGCGGACCGCACCCGCGTGGACGACTGCTACCAGCGCGCCATGGCGGGTGATGGCGCCTACGACGTTGAATTCCGGGTGGTTTGGCCCGATCAAACCTTGCATTGGTTGTGGTCAAAAGGCCGTTTTTATTTTGATGACCACGGCAAGCCCTACCGGGTGGCTGGCATACTGATTGACATCACCGAGCGCAAGCAGGTTGAAGCTGCGCTGCAAGCCGGCAACACCCGGCTTCAGTTGCTCGAAACCTGCGTGTCACGCCTCAATGACATTGTGCTGATCACCGAAGCGGAGCCGCTTGAACAACCCGGGCCGCGCATTGTTTTTGTCAATGATGCGTTTGTCCGCCGCACAGGCTATTCACGCGAAGAGGTTATGGGGAAGACGCCGCGCATCTTGCAGGGCGAGAAAACCCAGCGCAAAGAATTGGACCGCATATTCGCTGCGCTCAAACGTTGGGAGCCGGTGCGCTCCGAGTTGATCAATTACACAAAAACGGGCGAAGAATTCTGGCTTGAAATGGACATTGTCCCGGTGGCAGACGCCACCGGCTGGTACACGCATTGGGTGGCAGTGGAGCGTGACATCACGCAACGTAAGTTGGCCGAGGTCGCGTTGAATGAGAGTGAAATACGGCACCGCAGCATGTTTGAAAACAATCCGCATCCGATGTGGGTGTACGACTGCGAAACACTCGTATTTTTGTCGGTGAACGATGCCGCAGTGTCGCAGTACGGCTACACCCGTGAAGAATTGCAGCACATGAGCTTGCCCGATATTCACCCGGTCGAAGACCACGCCACCCTGCATACGCATCTGGCTATTGACCTCAGAAGCCGGGTGGCAGCCGCTCAAGTTTGGACAAATTTACGCAAAGACGGCACCCGGATCAAGGTGGAGGTATCTGCCCACGCCATGGACTACCAGGGGCGCTCTGCCAGACTGGTGCTGGCGCACGACATTACCGAGCGCATGCAGTCGCAGGCCAAAGTGCATCACCTGGCTTTTCATGATCTGCTGACGGGCTTGCCCAATCGGAGGCAATTTTTGAACCACGCCAATCAGGTGCTGTGCAAAACCGAACCCGGCAGCGATGTCAGCGCCTGCATCTTGCTTGATCTGGACAACTTCAAGCGCATCAACGACCACTGGGGTCACCGCTGCGGCGACGAATTGCTCAAGCAGGTTGCCCTGCGCATACAACAATGCTTGCCCCCATCAGGATTTTTTGCGCGCTTGGGCGGCGATGAATTCATTGTGTTCTTGACCGACATCGGGGCCGATCGGGCTGCGGCGTCACTGGCCGCACAAGGCCTTTGCAGCAAAATTTTGGTGGCCTTGGCAAGAGGCTTTTTAATTGACAACCGGGAGCACTTCACGTCGGCCAGCCTGGGCATTGCTTTGTGTGGCGATGCTCAGATTACTGTGGATGAGTTGTTGAGCAGGGCAGACTCCGCCATGTATTCAGCCAAAGCCGATGGCCGCAACGGTTTTCGCTTTTTTGACGGCCTGTTGCAAGCCCAATTGGTGGCGCAGGCCGAGCTTGAGAGTGACTTGCGCCAATGCCTTCAAAACAACGAATTGCACCTGGTCTATCAACCTCAGGTTGACCGCAATGGGAATATTTTGGGTTCGGAGGCGCTGCTGCGCTGGACCCACCCGACACGTGGCCTGGTGTCACCGGCAAACTTCATTCCTGCCGCCGAAAGCAGCGGCTTCATCCTGCAAATTGGGCAATGGGTGCTGCACACGGCTTGCCTAGCTTTGACCGACTGGCAGTCAAGTGCGGCAACGGTTGGATTGGCTGTGGCGGTCAATGTCAGTGCCAAGCAGTTCCACCACCCGGATTTTGTCAGTCAGGTGCTGTCTGAACTGGATTTGACCGGTGCCAACCCGGCACTGCTCAAGCTGGAGCTGACAGAAAGCCTGCTGGCGCAGGACCTTGACGGCATCGTGCAAAAAATGAATGCGCTCAAAGACCGGGGCGTGAGGTTTTCGCTGGATGACTTTGGCACCGGTTACTCGTCGCTGGCCTACCTCAAGCGTTTGCCGCTGGACCAGCTCAAGATCGACCAGGGTTTTGTGCGCGATGTGCTGGTGGACAACAGCGATGCCGCCATTGTGCGCACCGTCATTGTGCTGGGCGACAAGTTGGGCCTCAACGTCATCGCAGAAGGCGTGGAGACGCAAGAACAAAGGCAGTTTCTGGAGTCCAACGGCTGCTTTGCTTACCAGGGCTACTTGTTCAGCCGCCCGTTGAAAAAGAACGACTTTGAGGCATTTTGCGCAGCGCAACGATGCGTGCGCAAGCCATGAGTGGCTAACGCTCATGACATCAAGGCATTGAGATCGTCCACCATGCGCTGCATGCTGGCTTGCGACAAGCGCGGCATTGGCAGGCGAGCTTGTGCCATCAGCAGAAAAAGATCTTCGTCACTGTCGATGCCCAGCAGCTTCATGGCCGCCAGGTCGTCCACCCGCCCCAGGGAAAAATCAAGCAAGGTGCGATAGTTCTGGTTGCTACTGGTCTCGGCCGCTTCGAAAGTGTCCACCAAGTAGCGCAACTCGGCGTTGAACAGCGTATTAATCGACGTGTCAGATTTGGCCGCAATGATCTTGGCGAGCCTGAGCAAGTCACGATCAACCGCACCGGTAAAGTTGACGTTGGCCATGGCCTTCTTCTGAGTTACACATCATTAAATGTAATAGGCCATGAATTTGAACGCCACCAGCACCGTAAAACCCGCACTGCGCCAGGCCGCCGCAAAGCTGTTGGTGCTGACAGCCGTTACCATCCATAACCATCGCACATCTATGTTAACCACCCGAGGAGCTAACGCATGTCCCATTCCTGGAAATTCGAAACCAAATCTGTCCACTCGGGCTACAGCCCCGACCCCACCACCAAATCGGTGGCGGTGCCCATTTACCAAACTGTCGCCTATGCCTTTGACAGCGCTCAGCACGGCGCCGATTTGTTCGACCTCAAAGTGGCGGGCAACATTTACACCCGCATCATGAACCCGACCAATGACGTGCTGGAGCAGCGCGTGGCGGCGCTCGAAGGCGGTATTGCCGGGCTGGCGCTGGCATCGGGTTCGGCAGCGGTGACCTATGCCATTCAGACCATCGCCGAAGTGGGCGACAACATTGTGGCGAGCAATGCGCTTTATGGTGGCACCTACAACCTGTTTGCCCACACCTTTCCGCTTTCAGGCATTGAGGTGCGCTTTGCCGACCCCAGCGATCTGGCGGCGCTTGAAGCCCTGATCGACGACAAAACCAAAGCGGTGTACATCGAATCCATCAGCAATCCGCAGGGCCGTGTCACTGACATTGCCGCGATTGCAGAAGTAGCGCACCGCCACGGTGTGCCGCTGATTGTGGACAACACCGTGGCCACGCCGTATTTGCTGCGCCCGATCGAGCACGGCGCTGACATTGTGGTGCAATCGCTCACCAAATACCTGGGCGGCCACGGCAACAGCATTGGTGGCGCCATCATCGACTCTGGCAAGTTCCCTTGGGCCGAGCACAAGGCTAAATTCAAACGCCTCAATGAGCCCGACCAAAGCTACCACGGCGTGGTCTATACCGAAGCGCTCGGCCCGGCCGCCTATATTGGCCGCGCCCGCGTGGTGCCGCTGCGCAACACCGGCGCGGCGCTGTCGCCGTTCAACGCGTTTCTGATTTTGCAAGGCATCGAAACGCTGGCGCTGCGCATGGACCGCATCAACGACAACACGCAAAAAATTACCGAGTTTTTGCAAAACCACCCCAAAGTGGCCTGGGTCAGCTACGCCGGTTTGCCCAATCACCCCGACCATGCGCTAGCTCTTAAATACATGGGCGGCAAGGCCAGTGGCCTGTTCACCTTTGGCATCAAATGCGAAGCAGGCCAAGGCCGCGTGGCGGGCGCTGCGTTTCTGGATGCGCTGCAATTGTTCACGCGCCTGGTCAACATTGGCGACGCCAAGTCGCTGGCCACCCACCCGGCATCCACCACGCACCGCCAGTTGTCACCGGCGGAGCTGGCCAAAGCGGGTATTTCAGAGGACGCCGTGCGTTTGTCCATTGGCATCGAGCACATCGACGACCTGCTGGCCGACCTGACGCAAGCGCTGGCAGCGGTGTAGGCAAGCTGGAAGATGACGCTCACCCCCACGTCGCCTACCCCAACGCCACTGGCGCGGCGCAAGCTGCCCATTGGCATTCAGACCTTTCGCGAGATCATTGAAGAGGGCTACTACTACGTTGACAAGTCCGGCTTTGCGGTAGAACTGGCTGAGACTGGCAAATATTATTTTTTAAGCCGCCCGCGCCGCTTTGGCAAGAGCCTTTTTATTGACACCTTGCGCGCCCTGTTTGAAGGACAGCAAGCGCTGTTCAAAGGCCTGCTGGCAGAAAGTCTCTGGGACTGGAGCAAACAGCACCCGGTGATTCGGGTGAGCTTCTCAGACGGTGTGCTGCGCGACCGCGCCGAGCTGGATCAGCGCATTACCGATGTCTTGCGTCAAAACCGCGTGGCTTTGGGCTTGCCACTGCCGCCGGGCTTGCCAGAGTCCGACACGGCGGGTAACCTGGGCGACCTGATCCGCCAAGCGCAGCAAAAAAGTGGTCAGCGCGCCGTGGTGTTGATCGACGAATACGACAAACCGATTCTGGACAACATCACCAACAGCGCGGTGGCGCTGGAGATGCGTGAGGGTCTGAAAAACCTTTATTCGGTGCTCAAGGGTGCTGACGAATACCTCAAGTTTGTATTTCTGACTGGGGTCTCGAAGTTCAGCAAGGTCAGCCTTTTTTCTGGCTTGAACAACTTGACCGACATCACGCTGGAAGCGCGCTACAGCGCCCTGTGCGGCTACACCGATGCCGATGTGGACACCGTGTTTGCGCCCGAACTGGAGGGATTGGATCGGGAAGACATCCGGCGCTGGTATAACGGTTACAACTGGCTGGGCACACCGGTTTACAACCCGTTTGACTTGCTTCTGCTGTTTCGCAGCCGCGAGTTCCGGCCCTACTGGTTTGAAACCGGCACGCCCAGTTTTTTGATCAAACTGCTGATGCAGCGCCAGCAGTTCACGCCTGACCTGAGCCGCATCGTCGCCCCCGAGACCTTGCTTTCCACCTTTGACGTGGACAACATCCCGCCAGAGGCTTTGCTGTTCCAGGCAGGCTACTTGACGGTGGACTCGGTAAGGCGCATTCCCGGATTGATGCAGATCAGCCTGCGCTACCCCAACCTGGAGGTGCGCACCAGCCTGAACGCGGTGCTTCTGCAAAGCCTGACGACCAACCCGGCGCAGTACGGCGAGCACGCCACCCGGCTCCATGACCTGCTGCTGGCGCAGGATTTTGTTGGCCTGAAAGTCCTGTTCCACGCCTTTTACGCCAGCATTCCCCACGACTGGTACCGCAAGAACGAGCTGGCTAATTTTGAGGGCTATTACGCCAGTATTTTCTACAGCTATTTTGCCGCGCTGGGGCTCGACATTCGCCTGGAAGACAGCACCAGCCACGGCCGCATTGACATGGCGGTGTTGTTTGCTGGCCAGGTCTATTTGTTCGAGTTCAAGGTGCTTGAGCTCACCCCTGCCGGGCAAGCTTTGCAGCAGATCAAGACCATGGGCTACGCCGACAAGTACCGCGCCCGGGGCGAGCCGATCCACCTGATTGGCGTGACCTTCAGCAAGGCCAGTCGCAACATTGTTGAATTTGACGTTGAGACAGTTCCCGGCCAGTAAGCCGCGGCACACGACATGGCAGGCGCAATAACCAATTAACCAGCGCTGCGCCGGTTCAACAGCGCGTACAAAACAATGGCGCCGAAAGTAGCGGTGCCGATGCCGCCGAGCGCAAAGTCGCCAAACTTGAGGGTGAAATCCCCGGTGCCCAAAATAAGCGTAATGGCGGCAACAATCAGGTTTTTGTTGTCAGAAAAATCCACCTTGTTCTCGACCCAAATGCGCGCACCCGCCACCGCAATCAGACCAAACACCACGATGCTGACACCGCCCATCACCGGCAGCGGAATGGCCTGAATCACGGCGCCAAACTTGGGACTGAAGCCCAGCACAATTGCCAGCAGCGCCGCCACCAGGAACATGGCGGTCGAATACACCTTGGTCGCCGCCATCACGCCGATGTTTTCAGCGTAAGTGGTGACCCCGGTGCCGCCGACGCTGCCGCTGACCATGGTGGCCACGCCGTCGCCGATAAAGGCGCGGCCCATGTAAACGTCAAGATTTTTGCCAGTCATCGCCGTCACGGCCTTGATGTGGCCGAGGTTTTCAGCCACCAAAATGATGGCCACTGGCGCCATCATCAGCATGACTTTGGAATCAAATACTGGCGCCGCAAAACCGGGCATGCCGACCCAGGCAGCGCTGAACAAGCCGCTCAGGTCCATCGGCTTGCCCAGACCCAGGCCGTTGGTCAGCAGGGCGTACAAAACGCTGGCCACCAGCAGCCCGACCAGAATCAGCAGGCGCTGCAACATGCCGCGGGTGAACACCGCCACCAGCGCCACGCAAACAAACGTGGCGGCCTGCATCCAGCTGTCAAAGTTGCTGGCCGCCATGTTCTTGATCGGCACTCCCGCCAGGTTCAGGCCAATCACCGCCACCACAGAACCGGTCACTACTGGCGGCATGAGTTTTTCGATCCAACCGGTGCCCACCACCTGCACCAGCAAGCCAATCGCGGTGTAGAGCGCGCCGCAGGCGATGATGCCGCCCAGCGCCACGCCAATGTTGGCGTTCAGGCCCGGGCCGGCGTAGCCGGTGGCCGCAATCACCACGCCAATGAAGGCAAAGCTTGAACCCAGGTAGCTGGGCACGTTACCACCGGTGATGAAGAAAAAGATCAGCGTGCCGATGCCGCTCATCAAAATGGCCAGATTGGGGTCAAAACCCATCAGAATAGGTGCCAGCACCGTGGCGCCAAACATGGCGATGACGTGCTGCATGCCCATCACGGTGGTTTGCGCCCAGGGCAGGCGCTCATCGGGGGCGATCACGCCGCCCTGGCGAAGTATTTCAGGGCTTTTTTCAGTCCAGCTAAACAGGCTCATGGGGTTCCTTGGTTGAGGCGCTTCATAGGTTTGAATTGTGGCACGCGGTATGGCGGCACAGCGCGTTATCATCGCCTTCACGATCATGGCAAGCGGCGTCATGGCCACAGATTTTCAATTCAAACCATGAACCCATCTGCAGTTTCACCCACCAGCACAGCGCCGGGCATGGCCTCACGCAGACCAGAAAAGTTGCGCTTAGGCGATGTGATGGTTCAGCAGCGCCTGATCTCGCAAGAGCAACTCAAGCAGGCGCTTGACCTGCAACGGCAGAACGGCAAAAAAATTGGCCGGGTGCTGATTGAAAGTGGTCTGATCACCGAGGAGTTGTTGGCCAATGGCCTGGCCCGGCAGCTGCGCATTCCGTTTGTCAACCTCAAGACCTTTCCGTTTCGCGCCGAATTGGTCAAGTTACTGCCCGAGGCGGCTGCGCGCCGCTTCAGGGCGCTTGTTTTGGAGGACAAGGGCGAGTCCTTGCTGGTGGCCGTGGCTGACCCGCTGGACTTGTTTGCCTTTGACCAACTCACTCTGCTGCTCAAGCGCAACATCTCGATGGCAGCGGTACCCGAGAGCCAACTGGCGCTGGCCTTTGACCGGCTCTATCGGCGCACCGAAGAAATCAGCGGCTTGGCGCGGGCGCTAGAAAAAGACCTGGGCGACACGGTTGACTTTGGTGAGCTCACCGCCAGCGTGGGCACCGAGGGCGCGCCGGTGGTGCGCTTGCTGCAGTCGGTGTTTGAAGATGCCATCCAGATGGGCGCGTCTGACGTGCACATTGAGCCGCAAGAGACCGGCCTGCAAATCAGGGTGCGGGTTGACGGCGTGCTGCAAACCCAAACCCAGGCCGACAAACGCATTGGTGCACCCTTGGCGCAGCGCTTGAAATTGATGGCAGGGCTGGACATTTCTGAAAAACGGCTGCCGCAGGACGGGCGTTTTAGCGTTCGTTTACGCGACATCACCATCGATGTGCGCTTGTCCACGCTACCCACCAACTATGGCGAGTCTGCCGTGATGCGCCTGCTCAAGCAGGGTGCCGGTATGAAGCGGCTCGACGACATTGGCATGCCGCCTGACATGCTCAAGCGCTTTCGCGAGGTGCTGGGGCACAGCGCCGGCCTTGTGCTGGTCACGGGCCCGACAGGTTCGGGCAAAACCACCACGCTGTATGCGGCGCTGGCAGAAATCAATGCCGCCGAGCTGAAAGTCATCACCGTGGAAGACCCGGTGGAATACCGTCTGCCAGGGCTGACCCAGGTGCAGGTCAACGAAAAAATCAACCTGACTTTTGCCCGCGTGCTCAGGTCGTGTTTGCGGCAAGATCCAGACGTGATCCTGGTGGGGGAAATGCGCGATGAAGAAACCGCAGAAATTGGCCTGCGCGCCGCCATCACCGGTCACCTTGTGCTATCGACCCTGCATACCCGGGACGCTATCAGCACGCCGTTTCGCTTGCTCGACATGGGCGTGCCAGCGTTCATGGTGGCCACGTCGTTGCAGGCGGTGATTGCACAGCGCTTGCTGCGCCTCAATTGCCCCGATTGCATCCAGCCGCATCAAGCCACGCCGCAGGAACAGATGTGGCTGAACAGCATGACCAGCAGCTTGGAGTCGGTCAAGTCAATGCGTAGCGTGGGCTGCTCATCGTGCAACGGCACGGGATACGCCGGGCGGCAAGGGGTTTACGAATTGCTTGAAATGGATGCCATTCTGACGCAAGCGGCCTCGCACGCCGACCCGGCGGCGTTCATGAAGCTGGCCCGTGATCGCATGCGGGGCCGCACCATGGCGGCCCACGCGCTGGAACTGGTGCGCCAGGGCCGCACGTCACTGGCGGAAGCGCTGCGCATCGGCTTCGATGTGGACGACGCTGATGAAGACATTCCCAAAGGCTGACCATCATGGCTTTTTTTGCATGGCGTGGCCGCAACGCCCGCGGTGAAGCAGTTCAGGGACAACTTGACGCCATGACCGAAAACGGGGTGGCGGACCAGCTCATGGCGATGGGCGTGTCACCCATCGACATCCGTGTGGTGCGTGAAGAGGCCAAGACGACACAAGCTGGCTGGTTTGAGCGCCTGAACCGAAAGCCCGTGGTGCTGGAAGACATTCTGGTTTTTTCGCGCCAGATGTACACCCTCAACAAAGCTGGCGTGCCCATTTTGCAGGCCTTCGTCGGCCTTGAGGCTTCCAACACCAAACCGGCTATGGTGGACTTGCTCAAAGACGTCCGCGCCAGCCTTGATCAAGGGCGGGAATTGTCTGCCGCCCTGGCCCGCCACCTGGATGTGTTTGGCGCGTTTTACATCTCGATGATCCGGGTGGGCGAAATGACCGGCCGATTGACCGAAGTCTTTTTGCGGCTCAATCAGCACCTGGAGTTTGAGCGTGACGTGCGCGAACGCATCAAACAGGCCTTGCGCTACCCCATGTTTGTGCTGATTGCCATGGCGATCGCCGTCGTCATTCTGAACATTTTTGTGATCCCGGTGTTTGCCAAAGTGTTCGCAGGCTTTCATGCAGAGCTGCCCCTGATCACCCGTGGCTTGCTCGGGTTTTCCGCCTGGATGCTGGCCTGGTGGCCGCTGCTGATTGGCGGCACCATTGGCGCCGTGCTGCTGGCGCGCGCCTACATTCGCACAGTGCAAGGCCGCTACAACTGGGACGCACGCAAGCTCAAGCTGCCGATCGTCGGCGACATTGTGCTTAAGGCCACGCTGGCCCGATTTGCCCGCAGCTTTGCGCTGTCGAGCCAAAGCGGCGTGCCATTGGTGCAGGCATTGACGGTGGTGGCGCAAACGGTGGACAACGCGTTCATTGGCGGCCGCATTGAACAAATGCGCGACGGCATTGAGCGCGGTGAAAGCATTTCGCGCTGCGCCGCAGCCACCGGTGTCTTTACGCCGGTGGTGCTGCAAATGATTCGCGTGGGTGAAGAAACCGGGGAACTTGACAACCTGCTGTTTGAAATAGCGGACATGTACGAGCGCGAGACCGACTATCACATCAAGGGCCTGTCAGCCGCCATTGAACCCATCTTGCTGGCTGTCATTGGTGTGCTGGTGTTGCTGCTGGCGCTGGGTGTTTTTTTGCCGCTGTGGGACCTGGGGGCCGCCGCGCAGGGTCGGGGCGGCGGCTAGTCATGGCCGCCTCACAGGCTGCTGGCGGCAGGGCGTTTTTAAGCGTCCGGATTGTGGAATGGTCTTTGATGGCTGTACTCATCCTGACCTTGTTGGTGGTTTTTATTAACCGGGTTCAG
>Ga0100393_10000957_pt1 | contig 30051 bp, 20 predicted proteins | sample CryGeymeta201517_FD_81546 | JGI IMG/M metagenome (GOLD analysis project Ga0100393, IMG submission 81546) | Groundwater microbial communities from Crystal Geyser aquifers in Utah, USA - Crystal Geyser metaG 2015-17 | ecosystem: Environmental > Aquatic > Deep subsurface > Groundwater | place... | reverse complement strand
GATTCTTTCATTCCCCTCTTTTCTAAAGAGGGGTTAGGGGAGATTATCATATATTTTTTCTATGACTCCTCCAATATTCTTTAAAACCTCTCTATCAGAAAATCTTAATACCTTTATCCCTTTCCCTTTTATATAATCATCTCTAATTTTATCCTTAGCTATTCCTTCATCTGTATAATGTTGTCCGCCGTCAACTTCAATTATCAGATTTGCCTTTGGACAGTAAAAATCTACTATATAATCCCCGATAATTCTCTGCCTATAAATTTGTAAGCCCTTTAATTGTTTTCTTCGCAGTTTTGACCATAAAAGTTTTTCTGCGTCTGTCATGTTTCTTCTAAGTCGCTGAGAATATTCTTTTAGCTTAGTATTATAAAACAGCATGTTGGATAATCCCCCTTAATCCCCCTTTAGAAAAGGGGGAAAGAGAGAAGGCAAAAAATCAGAAAATAGAAATCCAGAACTCAGAAAATAACTACTTTGCCGGAAACGCCAGACGGAACCCGTAGCTGTCGCTCCGTTTCGAAGGCTCGTCCCAGAGCCGGCCCGACGTCGCCAAGAGCCTCGCACCGAAGTCCCAACTACCGCCGCGAAGAACGCGGAGACCGCTACTATTTGGGCCTTTTGGATTATTCTTCGGGCTGTTACTGTAATAGTTCTTATCATACCAGTCATTCACCCATTCCCAGACATTTCCGCTCATGTCATATATTCCAAGGCCGTTAGGTTGTTTTGTTCCAACGGGATGTGTCTTGCTTCCTGAGTTTTTGTCATACCACGCATAATCTTCAAGCTCTGATTCATTGCTTGTGCCTGCATATTTTTCGCTTTTCCCTCCGCTTCTTGCAGCGTATTCCCATTCTGCTTCTGTGGGAAGACGATACAACCCCCCCGCCCCCTTTGTTAAGGGGGAATCTTTTAGTCCCCCTTTGCTAAAGGGGGGTGAGGGGGGATTATTCTTCTGATTCAGTTTGTTTATAAAGTCTTGTATGTCGTTCCAGCTTACTTGCTCAACTGGGCAGTTGTCTCCGCAACTGCTGAAACTTGATGGATTGTTTCCCATCACTGCCTTCCACTGTCCTTGTGTTACTTCATATTTTCCTATATAAAAATCATCCACGCAGACTTCATGAACAGTATAAGAACTTCCATAACATCCGCCCTTGACAAAGACGAATTCTATGTTTGTTAAGGGGTCTTTAAATACACCCCCCTTAATTCCCCCCTTGCCAAGGGGGGACACAGAGGGGTCAGGTCTCGGCGCCATTGCTATCTGCTGTTGGCTGTTCCAATAACTTACCCTCTCCTCTGCCTCCTGACGCATTGTGTCGTCTTCCTGTGAATATGGATTGTCCTGACTGAATGTGTCAAGAAACCTCTGCCATGCCGATGATTTTCTGTCAGCAGGCGAAGTCCCTTTCTCAAAGGTCTTTACCTTGCCGTAGGCCTGCTTCATTTTTTGAAGCTTACTGTTCCATGCCGCTTTGTTCTTTTCTATTTCCTTTGCCTCTTTTTCAAGGTCGTCTATCTTAAAATCTTTACCGGAGGGTTCTTTGATTTCTATTGGAGCCAGAGGGGCTGTATATCCTCCTGCGCCTGAGACTGAGGCTTTTGCCGTCTGAAACACAAAATCCCCTCCTTCATGGCCTGAGTTCTTTATGGTGTTGTATTCCGGCACCTGATCTGATTTGCCCGCCACCATCTCTTTTACGCTTCCCCTTCCATGAAACAGCTCTTCTGCTGTGAATACATTCTTTTCTGTCTCTTTCAATGCCTTTAGGAATGCTGATGCAAATACAGAGTGGCCGCTCCCTCCGCCGTCTGCCACAGGCTCATTTCCTCCGCTTGCCATTAAAGTCCGTGATGGTCTTTCTGCCATCTTCTTTATATATTCATCCTTTTCCGCTGACTTCAGGTCTATAACCGCCGCCCTTGTTAATGTGCCTGAGTAACAACTATCTGATACTAAAAGTATATGCCTTGATGAGATTCTCTTTATGTTTGATGTTATGTCATCTGCTATTATCCAGTTTGTGGGGTCGTCTCTTTGTGCGTCAACCGGCAGCCAGTATGCCTTTTCAACATTTTTGTCAAATTCGCCGTGCCCTGCATAGTAAATCAGGAGGTTGTCATTGCTGCCGAGTTTCTTCCTCATTTTATTTATGTTTCCAAGTATATCTGCCCTTGTTGCGTCTATGAGGAGCTTTGTCTTGAATCCATATTTCGTTCTTAATATCTCCTCTACTGCCTTTGCGTCTGCTATGGCTGTTTTGAGTTTGGGGAGGTGTTTGTAGTTGTTGCTGCCGATGATGAGGGCGTGGTATCTGGCATTGACAGACGCGGATGTATCCGTGCCTTTCTTTCCCTTCACCGTAACGCTCCTGTCTTCAGAATAGGCAGCAGAAAGGAAAAGCATCATAAAGGCACAGATTACAACAAAGACGGCAATGTATCGCCTCATAAAACCACCCTTTTTTATTCGTCATTCCGCACTTGATGCGGAATCCAGTCCCTTATTAAAAAACTCTGGATTCCCCGATTAAATCGGGGAATGACAGATAGTATTAGGGTTACACAAATACCGCCATGAAATCAAGGTAATTTTCACATTGCATTAGGTAAGCAGCAATGCCACTGCAATTCACAAACAGATAGGGACAGATTTTTGTCATCAAATGAGTTTTTTATGATATATTAGTGGAGTATCAATTAATTTTATGAAGGAGGAATTTTATGGGACTATGGGACAAGGTTAAAAAAGACATCCAGAAAGGCGTTGATGAGAGCATTGCCGCTGTAAGAAAAGGAGCTACTGTCGCAGCTGAAAAAGCAGAGGAACTTGCCGAAGAGGGAAAGAGAAGATACAAGGTTTTTGAACTGAAAATGAAGGTTCAGTCTAATTTCACAGAACTCGGCGGAAAGGTTTACGATATCGCTTCAAAAGGCTCCAAGAATCCATTGCTTGACATGAAGGTAATATCAACAATCAAGGGGGTAAAAAAACTTGAATCGCAGATAGCTAAACTCGAAAGCGTTTCTTCTAAAGCATCCTCTAAGAAAGGCGCCCGTAAATCAAAACCAAAAAGAAAATAGCTGCGAAAGAGGCAACGAAAATAAGCCCTCCTCGCCGAGGAGACAGGTATTTACAGATAAATATTTGCGGCAATGCTTCCTGCAAATTGAGAAAAGCAGGATGCAGAGGATTTGCCGGTTGTCCGGGATTTATGTCAAGATAAACCCGGGGCTGGAATAGTCAACAAATTGATAGATAAAAGACTGGATTCCGCATCAAGCCTGCCTACCGCAGGCAGGTGCGGAATGACGAAACCGGAGGATGTAATGAAAAAAAAGTTTCTGTATGTTGTCCTTAGCCTGATGCTGCTCAGTATCTCAGGCTGCGGTTATAACACAATGCAGGCAAATGAAGAGTCTGTTAAGGCGGCATGGGGCGATGTTGAAGCATCATACCAGAGGAGAAATGATTTAATACCGAATCTTGTAGAAGTCGTAAAGGGCTACGCCAAGCATGAAAGAGAAACGCTTACCGCAGTAACAGAGGCCAGGGCCAAGGTCGGTTCCATACAGATGTCAAAAAGCATGCTTGATAACCCTAAGGCCTTTACTCAGTTCCAGGAGGCGCAGGGCGCCATGAGCAGCGCACTTTCCAGACTCATGGTCGTGGTAGAGAAATATCCAGACCTTAAGGCAAATCAGAACTTCAGAGACCTCCAGCACCAGCTTGAAGGAACGGAGAACAGGATAAATGTTGCGCGCATACGCTACAACAAGGCTGTTGAGACTTTCAACACATCAATCAGGATATTCCCGAATAATTTAACAAACAATTTGCTGCTTCATCTGAAGCTCAAAGAGCCGTTTAAGGCAGAGGCGGGAACCGAAAAGGCTCCGCAGGTGAAGTTTTAATTGAGCTTTTTAAACAGAAAGACAGGGTATAATATTTTCACTCATTCTCGCCCCGATAAAAATCAGGGCTCCGAGGGCTTTTGCCTCATACCCCCCCTGAGTCCCCCTTTGTTAAGGGGGATTAAGGGGGTTGTTGGGACTATCGGCAAAAGAATCCGTTCAAATACCATGCCCTGTCTTTTCCTGTCTTTTATATCACTGATAGCTTTTTTATCACTTTTTTCTATTTCTTATGCCCTTGATGTGCCGAAACTGCAGGGGCACGTTAATGATTACGCAAATATGATATCCCCGGCAGCTAAGGCTGAATTGGAAAAAGAGCTGAATTCTTTTGAACAGACAGATTCAACACAGATTGTCATCCTCACAATCCCCTCTCTTGAAGGAGAGGTTTTGGAAGAATTCAGCGTTAAGGCTGCTGAGTCATGGAAGATAGGACAAAAAGGAAAAGATAACGGGGTAATTTTTCTCGTATCCAAACAGGACAAAAAGATAAGGGTTGAGGTCGGCCGCGGACTTGAAGGACCGTTGACCGACCTAACTGCAGGAAGAATCGTTGACCTGGTTATAAAACCGAGCTTCAAAAGAGGCGATTTTGACGGCGGTTTTGTCGCAGGCGTTCATTCTCTTATTGATGCAGCCAGGGGAGAGTTTAAGGCTGATAAAAATCATTTGCCCAAACAGAAGGACGCCATACACAGCTTCTTAACCCTTCTTATCTTTGGAGGAATAGTTTTACTGTTCATAGGGAGTATGTCGCGCATCTTTGGAGGCGTATCTGGAGCGATAGGTCTTCCTGCTATTGTCCACCAAACACTTATGCCCGTCGGGCTTATTTCATTTATCATTCTCTCCGCTGTTGGATTGACTGCAGGAATTTTTCTGCCGAAACTTTTCTCCTCAGGCCGACGTTACAGTAGCGGCGGTTTCTGGTCCGGCGGCGGATACTATGGGTCAGGCGGAGGCTTTAGCGGAGGCGGAGACTTCGGAGGGTTCAGCGGGGGAGGCGGCAGTTTTGGCGGGGGCGGAGCATCAGGAGGCTGGTAATGGAAAATAATTCAAAGGCAAAAAGATTTTTCACTGAAGAAGAGAAAAAAAAGATAGAAGAGACAACCCGTGATGTTGAATCCCGCACCCTCGGAGAGATTGCTGTTATGGTTGTCGGCAGCAGCGACCGATATATTGAAGCGGAAATCTTAGGGGGAATATTTGCCGGAAGTCTCATCTCGCTCATTATAACCGCCTTATACTTTAATTCGTCTGTCTGGTCATTTATTCCTGCGAGTCTTGTCTTGTTTTTCCCGGCAAGATTTCTATTCGGGAAATTTCCTGTTCTTAAAACCTCATTAATCGGCTTCAGGAGAAAAGAGGAAACTGTACGGCAGAGGGCTGTGAGTGCCTTTTATGAAAAGGGGCTTTATAAGACCAGACAAAATACCGGAGTCCTGTTCTTTATCTCCATCCTTGAAAGAAAGGTCTGGGCGCTTGCCGACAAAGGGATTCATAAAAAGATTGGACAGGAGACTCTGAATAAATTTGCACTAACCGTATCTCAGGGGATAAAAGATGGCCGGGCGTGCGATTCTTTATGTAATGCCATAAGAGAGGCCGGAGCGCTTCTTGCAAAACATTTTCCTGTAACTCCGGGCGATACGGACGAGCTTCCGGACAAAGTGATGACTGAGTAAAATATATTGCCGCTCAAATTAGAACGCATGTCCGATGCTGAAATGCACTTCTCCTTTGCTTTCACCTGCTTCCCTATTCAGTTTATGGCCGTAGTCAATCCTCAGAGGTCCCACAGGCGTATTATATCTTATGCCTGCGCCAGCAGTATATTTCATCTCTGAAAATTTTATATCGCCGGTTTCGTTCCATACATTGCCGCCGTCAAGGAATGTCACAAGGCCAAAACCTTTGATAACATCGGTTCTTAGTTCAAGATTTGTCAGGATAAACACATTACCGCCTGTCGGAGAGCCGTCAGCGCCTTTAGGCCCAAGCGTATCCTGTTCATATCCGCGCACTGTAGTCCTGCCGCCCAGAAAAAACCTCTCCACAAGCGGCAGATCCGTCGTATCGTTAAAACCATACGCCATCCCGCCTTTTAAAGACGCCGCAGCAACAAAATATTTATTTAATTCTTTATAAACGCTTCCATTGGCTATTGTCTTTACAAAATCCGTCTCTGAGAGAAGGTATCCTGTCGCTGTTTTCACGGATATTCCTGCAAACACGCCTTTTCTGGGGTCAAACGGATTGTCTCTCGTATCGTAGGCTATGCCCGGCCTTATCCCTGCAATTGCAAGCGTTCCAACATCTTCTTTCGTAAGTATGACGTCAGGCTTTACCTCAAAAGTTTTGACTAATGAAAAATCATAAAAAATCTCACCTTTCACCCTTTCGCTGAATTTCTTCTCAAAGCCTACGCTCGCAGTGTGCCTCCTAAGTTTATACCGCGTCTCACGGGTCTCTATGCTCTTTTCCGTTCTTTCTTCTTTCATGAGCAGCGCTTTAAAGGGAAGCTGCTTGCCTAAAAACCACGGCTCAGTATAATTCACTATATAACGCTGCTCAAGCGAGCTGACCTCAGTCCTGAATGACGCCTGTCTGTTCATTCCAAAAAGATTCCTGTAGCTTATATCAAATGCCCCCCTGAACCGCTCATAATCTCCATATCCGACGCCAACCTCAACAACGCCCGCATTCCCTTCTTTCACCCTGACATGAACATTTTTAGCATTGTCCTCTTTCTCTATAGCATTCACATCCACATCGGTAAACAGGCACAGCTTATAAAGTCTCTGACGCGTTTTTGTGAGAAGATAAGGATTAAAGGAAGTTCCGTTATTATAGAGCAGTTCTCTCTTTATTGCCTCGCTCTTTGTCTCGGCATTGCCGCTTATCACGGTTTTTCCGAAAAGACTGAGATTTCCTTCGTCTATTTCAAAAATAACCTTTATCCCTCCACCTGTGGCGGATTCTCCGACTGCCTGTTTTATATCAACCCTTGAGTCCACAAAACCGCTGTTCCAATAGAGGTCAATAATCTTATATCTTGCATCCGATATATCAACTTCATTATAGGGGTCCCCTGTTTTTATCCTGACAGCCTTGATTATATCTTCCTTTGAGATAAACCTGGCTCCCTTTATCTCAATGCCTTCTATCAGGGTCTTTGCGCCTTCTGTAATTTTTATGATAAGGTCAGCGCGGGAATCTTTTACCGCAGCTCTGACGTCATCTATTCCTGCATTCAGATAGCCGAGCGCATTGTAAAACCCTATTAACGCTTCTTTATCTGAGTCTATAAGGTCCGGATTATAAGGCTTCTTTTCTCTTAATAACATTGCCTCTTTCAGGTTTTTCACAGGTATGGTTATACCTTCAAAGACAACTGAATTGACGATAACCTCGTTTCCCTCAAAAATAAAAAATCGTATAGTAACTGTATCTTTGTCCGAGGCTATAACCGGCGCAACCTGAGCAAAAGGAAACCCTTTTATATGGTATAAAGACACAATCCTTGATACGGCCTCTTCAACAAGGTCGTCCCTGAAGTCCTCGGCCTCAAAAAACGGCGTCTCTTTAATGAGAGCCTCTGAATTCAGAGCAGAGTTATTTTCAAACACAACTTCAAGTTTTTTACCCGGGTCTATGTTAATCTCAAGACTGCCATTGCTGAAAGTATATGGGCCGACAACCGGTTTCAGAAAATTGTTTTTCTTATAATACAGCCTTATTTCCTCCATTTCTTTTCTTAATCTAACCCGGTCGTAAATGCCGCCTTCCTCTATTTTGATTAATTCTTTCGCTTCCGCAGGCCCGATAATTTTAATGCTTTTTATTATCTCAGGCGCTCCCTCATTTATCGTCAGGAAAATATCCACCTTGTCCGGACTGCCGGCGTCCTTTACAGCGAGTTTTATATCAGCATACGGGAATCCCCTCTCAGATAATGCCTTTTTAAGCTCCTTTACAGCGCCTTCAATGAGGTCGTATCTCATAACCTGTTCTTCTCTTAATGGAAAACGGTTTTTTATGAGCTTCTTTGAAAGACGCTGATTTCCGGCAATAACAACTTTTCTTATTATATTCCTCTCCCTTACCTTTACCCTTATGAAGGTTTTATCTTTATCATCAACTTCAACAGATATGTCTTCAAATATCCCTTTAAGAAATGCCAGTTTTATCCCGGAGCGGACAGAGGCCGGATTAAAAATATCGCCAATCTTTATGTTTAAAAGGTCCAGGAGTTCTTCGCTTTTTATGGAATGCAACCCTTCGATATTTATCTTTTGTATTACTGTATCCGACGCTTCAACGGAAGAGGACAATAATAAACAGATTAGCAGTGCAGTAGCGCAGTAGAGCAGTAGCGCCCCGATTAAATCGGGGCTGCTCTCTGCCCCAGAAAGTCTGCGACTTTCTGGGGACCCCTGCTGCTCTATTGCACTATTCATTGTTGTCCTGTTGCTCTGTTCTCATTTAAATTCAAATCTGAACTTAATATCTCCGCCAACGCTGCCTTTTTCATCCCTCACACCAACCAGCGAGACATTCTTATCAAGAAGATACTCAAGCTTGAGCACCTGTTCCTCTGTAGAACCCACAGTAGATGTGTAAGTCACAAACAGTTTATCGCCCAAAAGTCTCTTTGATGCGGTAACTCTCGGGCCTATAGCGCCTGTGGACTTGGACACATAAGGGTCCACCTGAACCCTGTCAAGCCCTGTTATATTTCTCAGCCTGTCTTCAAAAACATCCTGAACCTTGCCTGTTAGAAATGAAGCAGCCTCGCCCGCTCCGATTCCTCCTTCAAGCCCTTTTAATTGTTTCCCTATCTGCCCCACGGTAAGCAGACTGAGTATATCCGTCTCCTCAAGAGGCGGGTCAGAAACAAGAGAGAGATTAAAGCGCTCCATCTGCCCTTCAAGGCTAAGCCTGATGTTGTACCCTTTCACTATGGTCTGCGCCACAATCTCCATTACTGGATTTATTCTGTTCGGGTCGGTAAAATCTGCGCTTGCATTCAATATCCTGAATTCACTGTTCCTGAAATAGACCTTGCCTTCCTTAGACTCAATTCTTCCGAAAAAAAGCGGCTGCCCTATCGTGCCTTTCAAAACCATATCAACCTTCAACGGCGCGCGCGCTATGTTGTTGTCCACAATGATATTTTCCGCTCCGTATATCTTCACATTCAGCGCTGCCTTTTCCGCGCCTGTCGGCTCACCCCTCGGCCTTTCTGCCGGCTTTGTCTTAAGAAGCCAGCTTTTCCATTCTACTCTCTCCCTGTACCTTGCCCTCTTTACCCTTACATCGCCAATGACATTCTGAGCGTCAAGAGTCCCCTTGTAAATGATACTGCCGTCAAAATTAATAGAGAACTCTTTGGATACAGGAGCTGTAATGTTATTCAGTTTTGTATCAAGATAAAATCTCTTCAGCCTAAACCCGCTGAGATAGACAACGCCTGATGCATCTATATCTCCGCCTCCAAGTTTGCCTGAGAGCCTGCGTATAGCAATCTTGTTTCCCTCAAAATAAAATAAACCGTTTATTGAACTGACTCGCTGGTGTATATCCTTTAATCCAAACAGCCCGCTGCTCACATTGAGATTGCCGTTTATCTGGGGGTTGTCCCATTTACCTGCCACGGTCAGGGCAAAAGCAGCGTCCCCTCTAAGAACGCCAATCTTCTTTGAAAATCCCTTCAGAGGCGAAAGCTCTGAATCCCCTTCAAGAGCTATATTATATTCTTTCCCTATCTCCATACCGCCGCGCATTCTGAAAGAGGCGTTCCCGCTCCGTATTGTAAATGCAGAAAACGACATCTTTCTATTATCAAATCTGAATTTTATATCCGAATCATTAAAAAAGCTGTGTCCATAAAGAGACGCATTAACCTGATTTATAACTGCAGAAGCCGAAAAGGTTTTTCTTGTCCCTGACATTACCGCACTTCCCTTCATATTAACTACAAGGTCATCAGGAACATCTTTAAACATCGGCGATAAAAGGAAATCATATCTGCCTGACGTCACGGTAAGTTCTGCGCTCCACGGCAGTAAATCACTCAGACGCGCCTTTCCCTTCACAAGCGCCTTCCCGTTAAAGAGCGCAGCGCTGAACAGAATATCTTTATTTTTAATAGAGGCATTTATGGTTCCTGCGCCAAGAGGCCTGCCTTTAAATGTTCCGCCTGATAACTTCCCGTTTATAGTTATAGAGGGATTATCAAAAGCGCCTGAGCCTGCCGCCTGGACATTCAACACCGCATCCTCGGGCATGACTTTCAGCGCCGCAATATCCTTCAAAAATAGCTTACTGCCGGATGCCTTGAAAGAAAACTTCTCCATGCCTGAAATTCTTCCTTCAGCTGTCACAGCGGAGCCGCCTTTCTTAATAACAACTTTTTTTACAGCAATATCTTTGTTCCTATAGGAAAAATCCGCTGTCAGAGAGTCTGCTGAAAATTTATAAGCCTCTGCATTCATTACAGCAGCAGAGCCTGAATATTCAGGATAGGAGCCATTGCCTGTTAGCTTAAAGTCTGTATTCAGTCTGCCCTTCAATGGCAGTTTTTTATAAAAGGCTGCCGCCAGCCTTTCAATATCAGCGCCTCTTAATGATACTGCAAGGCTGTAATCAGGCTGTTTCAAATCAAAAATCTTTTTTGCAGCGTTAAATTTTATATGTCCCCTTGCTGTGTGCTCCTCATCTTTTGCTTTAGCTGATAAACCTTTTATCTCAAGAATATTTTTTCTGTAAGAAAGCTCGCCGGAAACATTATCAAGGCCGTAACCTTTTAAGGACGCTGCCCTCATTCTTACTGCGCCGCTTATGAGCGGGTTATCAGATTTTCCGGTTATTGTGCCTTCAAACCCGCCTGTGCCTTTCAGAAGGTCAAAATAAGGAGACGTAAGGTCTGTAAGGTCAAGCGTCTCAAGCCTGCCTTTTAGATTAAGAAATGAAGCAGACATATCAACTGTGCCGTTTATATCCAGCGCTGATTTTTCAGTTCTGACCTCTGTATTGAAAAGGGAAAGCATATTGCCCTGCACCTTAAAGGCCCCTTTTATCCTCTTTACCCTCCCGATTAAATCACTCCCTAATCCCCCCATCCCTCCTTTAGTTAAGGGGGGATTAGCTTCGTAACTAAACCAGCCGGACGGATTAAATTCACTGTCAGAAGAAAAAAGTTCTCCTTTTACCTTGCCCTTCGGAGCCTCTATATCCATACCGATAAGTTTAAAAGCCGGCTGACTGTCAACATCCGTAAAATTTACCTTCACGGAATAATGGTCAACTTTCGGAATTTTTAAGGCTGCCTCTGCGTCTGCCCTGCCGTTGTAAAGCGCTGCCTTACCGCTTTTGAAACTCAGGACTCCGTTGCCGTAAACTATATTGCACTTAAGGCTGTCCACAGCAACATCAAAAAGATTTCCCTTTTTTAAAGTCGCATCCGCTTGGCCTATAAGCTTTGAACCCGCCCCGCTTATCTTCCCGTCAAAATCCACCCAGCCTTCAACTCTCTCTTTTACTTTCAGAAGCTCCATCAAAGACTGAAGATAAAAATTGCCGCTGACTTTAATATCCACAACAGGCTCCTCTGCTCCAAATTTTATATCGCCCTTTGCAAATATTTTTCCTTCCCCGTTATTTTTCAGCCCAAAAACTTTTTTTACAGCATTGACTGCAAGTTCAACGTCTGCCTTTATATCGCCTTTCCCTTCAGGCGAATAAAAACCGCCTGCCTTCACCTCTGAATCATAGGCCCTGAGAGTGACATTCTTTATGTCAATCCCGTCTTTCCTGAAAAACAATACGGCATCTGCGCCAACTTTCAATTCAGGAAAACGCTGGATGTTTGAGACAAGTTCTTTTATGTTCGCTTTTAATCTCGTTGTTTCGCCTAACAGCGCCTCGCCGTTTAATCCTTTGCCTGTGAAAACTGCATTATAAGCAGAAGCATAAAAGCTAAATCCTCCATCTCGCACTTCTATTACATCCACTGCAACCTTCATCTTTCCGGGGTCTGCCTTGTTCAAATAGTTTTTAACCTTCCTGATTATGTCATTCAACTGTTCCCTGTCAGTCCATAGCTCAGGCTCTTTTATCACTATCCTTTTCAGCGCTATTTTTTTTCTGCGGAGGCCTGATAGTTTCAGATACCCCTTTACCCTGTCAGCAGTCAAAACCCTGTTGCCCTCGTCATCAAAGAACTTCACCCCCCTGGCCTCAATAAACAACGGGAATAAATTAAGATATATTGACTGGGCTATCACCTTGCGGCCTGTCATGTTTTCAAGCTCAGGCAGTATTATTTTCTTTAACGCATTTGATATGTGCGGGCCGCGGGAAACAAAGATAACTATCCCTATGAGCAGTACGGCCAGAGAAAGATATGCTATTCGTTTTATCCTTTTAGATTTTTCCATAGAGATGCAATCAATTCCACAGCCTTGATTCCATTAACCTTCCCGCCGACCTGCTGTATATAAAAAACGTCCTGAGCAATGCCTGATTCAGTATTAACCCTTGCCGATATTATATTCAGCCCGCTTTCATGCATAAGCTTAGACACATCATAGAGAAGCCCGCGCCTGTCCTGAGAGAAAAATTCAACGACCGTGTTCTTTTTAGAGGTCTCATTGTCAAGCTCCACAAACACATCAAATTTCCCGCTAATCTCTTTTGCGATGCCGTGCGGGTTTATTGTTTCGCCTCCCGCCGCAGCATTCCTCAGCCCATTTTTAATTAAATCTTCCATCCCCTCCCACCAGAGTTCTTTCCAGTTTGAAACTTGAATTTTATCAATAACAAGACCATTTTTACCAGTATGCAGCATGGCCCTTACTATATTCAGCCCTTTTGAAGAGAGGAATCCCACGAGCCGTGAAAAAAGCCCGGGGCTGTCCCATGCGCCGATTGTTATCTCTGTTATGCCTCGTGCTTTTTCGCTTATTGATACTGCAAAACCGCCGCTCCGGACACTAAGCGCAAGGCTGTAATCCTCCTGTATTTTTTCAGGGGGTGTTGAGAGCAGATACCTCTCAGGCATCTCGGTTAGGAAACTGCTTAATCCCTCTCTATCCTCAACGGCGCGGGAAGACAGGATACTTTCTATATAAGCTGCCGGGTCTTTCCTTATACCGCGAAGGTGATTTAACGTTTTTTCATAGAGTTCTTTAAGGAGATAGGCCTTCCACTCTGTCCGGAAAACAGGATTAACAGCAGACATATCAGCGTATGTCACAAGGCAGAGCGCCCTCAGACTTTCCTCATCACCGGCTGCGTCAGCAAACTGCGCTATAACCTCAGCGTCATCAATCTCCCTTTTTAACGCAAAAACCGACATCAGGATATGGTTTCTAACAAGGAATTCTATCCTCTGCCGTTTCTCAATATCCAGGTTGAATCTCTCCACAATATTTTTAAGCCTTTTGTATCCTTCCTCTTCATGCCGCCTGCCGGCAGCCTTGCCTATGTCATGAAAGAGCAGCGCCATAAATAGTATTTCTCTTTCCTTTATATTCTTCATAATCTCAGCGAGATGTTCAAGGTTTTTATACTTTGTAGGGGTCAATATTTCAAGGTTCCTTATTGCAAGCATTGTATGCTCATCAACAGTATATCTATGAAAGGGCTCATGAATCACAAGAGACTTCAATGCTCCGAATTCAGGAATAAATCTTCCAAGCGCGCCTGTTTCATGCATCTCTCTGAGGGTCTCATATACCCTTCTCCCCTTAAATATCTCAAGAAAGAACGCTACAGCCTTACGAGAATTCCTGACCTTTCTGCCAACTAAAAGCAGATTGCGCTTAATATCTTCCCTGAGAGTATGGCTGAAATATCTGCCTGTTTTTGAAAAGGCACAAAAAGCCTCAATGATGCTGACCGGGTTGTTTTTTAAAATATCCTTCTCTGATGAGATAATCACGCCTTTATACAAAAGAAAATTATCCGTTATTTTTTTCTTTCTTGCTGCTCCCCGGTCCCCTGTAATCAGCCATTGCCTGAGGCACATGCCTGATATTGTGGATGCTATCTCCTTTACAGCGCTTGCCTTAAGGTAAAAATACCGCATAAACCTCTCCGAGCCTGAAAATTTCTTTGAATCATTAAAACCCATCTTTTTTGAAACATAATCCTGAATGCTGAATGAAAGAGTGTCATCCCTCCTGCTGCTTATGAGATGCAGGCAGAACCTCACCTTCAGAAGAAAATCATAAGCCTTAATAAACCTCCTGAAATCATTCCTTGAGATAATATCCGCTATACCTTCAATGTTATTAATCTTCAGCGCAATCTTTGAAAGCCACAGCACTGTGTGTATGTCCCTGAGCCCTCCCTGCCCTTCCTTTACATTGGGTTCAAGCAGGAACACCGAGCCGCCGAAGTCCCGGCGCCTTTTCTCCATTTCTTTCAGCTTCCCGCTTATGAAATTTTTCTGCTTTCTGTATGCAAGCTCCGGATAAACTTTCTCATGAAAATAGTTATACATATCTCTGTCTCCGGCAATAAACCTCGCTTCAAGCAAAGATGTATGCGTCCGCAGGTCTTTTTTTGCCTCTGCAATACATTCCTCAGAAGTCCTGAAGCAGTGCCCTACTGTAAGCCCTGCATCCCAGAGTTTATAAAGCACGGATTCAACTTTTTTTGAATCTGTTTTATCCTCCGCAAAAAACATAATATCAATATCAGAATAAGGAGCAAGCTCCGCCCTGCCGTATCCTCCGATTGCAATAAGAGCGATAGGTTTCTTTGATTCTATTGAATTGAAAATCCCCGAAAGAAAGCCGTCTATTTTTTGAGTGTAAAAAGCCGCAAGCTGCCTGCCGCTTGAGCCGTCAAAATTCTCCTCGATTTCCTTCAAAAAGTCCACTTAATATGATACTATATGCAGCAGGATTAAGAGTAGGGATGAGAGGCATAGAATTTGTATTGTGGTATTTAATGCATTATGCTATCTTAACGCAAATAGTTTGAATCTACCTGCGAGGTAGATTTATGGGACCTATCCCCCTCAAAATTCTCGTTATCCCATATATTTTTCTCTATTGCATCAAGGAGCGGGTTAAACGTGGACTGACTCAAGGCTGATATACAAATTGCATTGTAGCGGAGCGCTATATTTTTAATCTCATCCTCTGCCGCTTTATCTGTCTTGTTGAATACAATTATTCTCTTTTTGTCTGACAGGTTAAGTTCTCTGAGTATGTTTTCAACGGATTCCATCTGCTGTTCAAACCTCGGATTGGATATGTCCACAAGATGCAGAAGCAGGTCTGCGTCCTGAAGCTCTTCAAGCGTTGACTTAAAGGCTGTCATCAAATCTTTTGGAAGGTCTCTTATAAAACCTACTGTGTCGGTGATGATGACGTCTCTTTCTTTTGGGAATCTGAGACGCCTGCTTGCTGTGTCAAGCGTTGCAAACATCTTATCCTCCACAAACACGCCGCTTTTTGTAAGGGAATTGAGAAGTGTTGATTTGCCGGCATTTGTATATCCTATGATTGAGACGATGGGAATTCTTTTTTCAACCCTTCTCTGTTTTCTCTGCTTCCGTGCCTCGCCCAGTGATTTAAGTTCATTCTCAAGAAGGGTTATCCTGTCCCTGACGCGCCTCCTGTCTATCTCAAGTTTCATCTCGCCCGGGCCTCTTCCGCCGATTCCTCCCATCAAGCGGGACATTGCGGTTCCCTTTCCTGTCAGTCTCGGCAGCCTGTATTTAAGCTGTGCCAGCTCAACCTGAACCTTTCCGTCCCTGCTGTGAGCCCTTCTTGCAAATATGTCCAATATGAGCTGCGAGCGGTCAATAACTTTGATTTCTGTAATCTCTCCGATTGCCTTTACCTGAGATGGGTTTAAGTCTTGATCAAATATTAGAAGCGTCGCGCCTTTGTTCAGGGCATTGATTATCACATCTTTCAGTTTGCCCTCACCCATCAGATACTTCGGGTTTATATCTTTGGGCCTCTGGATTACCGTATCAAGCACAACCACATCACTTGAGAATGCCAGCTCTTTTAACTCCTCAAGGGAATCTTCCTGTTCGTATTTCGGCTTCTTGGATACGCTTATAAGGATTGCCCTTTCGCGCGAGTCCTTTCCCGACCGGGTCGGAATCTCCGACCGGTCAAACGACCTTTTTCTGTCCATCTCTTCTTCAAGCGACTCTATAAAAGGGATGAAATCAAGATTAAACCTGTGAAAACTTACAGCAGGAGAGACGTCCACCGGCTTTTCTGAACCCTGCGGCGTAAGATGCGCAGTATAAATATTGTCTGGAAGAGAGTCTTTCACTCCGATTGCGGCAATAATATCAAGCCTGAGAAGGGCCAGGTCTGTGAGGTCATCCTGGCTGAGAGGCTCATTCTTCAGATGTGTGTGCACCAGGCGAATGCCGCGCAGTGCGCGCCTGCCGAGCGGAAAATCTTCAAGCCCTGGAATGAAAACACCCTTTGCATCGCCGACAATGACCCGGGGAACCCTTCCGTCTCTGGTTATCAGAATGCCTATCTGTCTTCCGATTTCCGATGAAAGCTCTGTAAGATACCTTGCCAGTTCAGGAGTTATTACTTTATCAGCCGGAACCTTCCTGCGGTAAACCTTTTCAAGGGAATAGAGATAGTCTTTTTTCAGTCCTGAGATATTTCCGTAAATAGATGCGATATTCTTTAACCCTCCGTTTTTATTTTATCATATTCGAGAGAGGAGATAGTCACAAAGTTACATCAAACTCAATTTCGACATCTCCGAGTATAAACCTCTTTCTCAGCGCCTTAACCTTAACTGTCTCACCTTTCTTTTTATAGAATAGGTGTATTCTCACATCTTCCACGCTGTCTATTAGTTCGCTATCAATGGAAAGTATCATATCTCCTGCCTTGAGTCCTGCTTTCTCAGAAACGCTGTTTTCAGAAAATCCCTCTATGACAACCCTTCCCTTCTCTTCCCTCAGAGACACCATGAGCTTCGGCGCTGTAACGCCTTCAAGAGTTCCGGGGAAGATTATATAATCACCGATAGTCTTTTCTATATCCGCATCATTGAGAACAACCGCATAATCATAGCCGTTTCTCCTGAATACCCGCTTGGGTATGCCTGAGCCGTACTGGATATGGCCGCTCCCCGCAAGCACAACAATCTGATAATCAGGATTCTTTTTTAAAAATTCGTCTATGGACATGGACATGGTCTCGTCCCAGAGTACCTGTGATTGATAAAAGAAGTCGAAATTCCTTTCTTTTGCGTTTTTGTGCATCTTGAAGACCTTCGTAAGCCTGTCCCTGTATTCATTATCAGAAAAGTCCATTTGACGGGGCATCTCCTTTTTCTCTTCCTCGGAAAGGGAATCAAGCCCGCTCTTTGAAACCTTAGCCACGATCTCACGCCTGATATTAAGGGCAACAAGAGGTATCTTCTCCTCTCTTGCAAAATCGAGTATTGGCTTGTAAAGATTGTAATCGAAACCCCACCGCTTAAAATATTCCGATTTCTTCAGAAACTCCTTTTCACTGATTCTGCCTGCTATATAGCCGTTGAGTATCCCCTGAAACGGCATTTGAAACATCTCCATCCCAATGGCAACTTTTTTATTCTTTGCGTATAAGCCCTTAATAACCTGAAACTGGACATTATGGTGAGCAAACTGGTCGTGATGTTCTCCTATATAGATTATCTTTTTGCCGGAAACGCTGTTTATAACATCATTCAATGTCTTTAAGGCGGAAACCTCGACTGCCATCGGCTGTTCAAAGAGATTCACGGCAATCCCCCTTCCTGATTCATCAGTCCTTTTATAAATATTCTTGCCCCTGTCAAAGGCAAGCGCGCTGTATTTCCCATAATGGAATATCTTCCTAAAAGCAGTATCGATTTCTTCTTTTGTCCTGCCGTTTATAATCGCGGCGACCTTTTGCTGATTCCACGGATTGTTTCTCACGATTATACTGAAGCCTGCATCAATGGTTTCAGGCTTTCCGTAAAGCCTTTCAATCAGCGGATTGTCATTGCCCATTATGACAAGAGACGATGCCTTTATATCGGAATCCTTTATTTCTCCGGCCTCTTTATGCGCCGCATTCCTCTCTTCCAGCATTTCGATAACGCCGCTGTAAAGCTCTTTCTTGCCTATGGGCGATACCGCTACAATCTTTTCATCTCCGATAAGCCGTGCAATTATAGGCGGGAACTCTTTATTTGAGAGTTGCCTTGCTATATCATAGTCCTCATCCATAACTATCTTTTCAGGCTCTCTGTCAACAACCATACTAAAGCTGTTTGTCTTCTTATCCACCCTGAATGATTCCTTCCTTTTTATATCTCCGAAATGCAGCGTTACAGGCACATCCATCACATAGGCCTTTTCACCCTGAGCTATGTCGAAGCTCACCTCAAATTTACTGCCCTTACGCACTGCCTTTACGTTCTTGAAGCGGAGTTCGGGAAGACCCTTTTCATCAAGCCACTGCCTGAAAAACCATTGCAGATCCTTTCCATAATTCCTCTCAAGTATCGCCCTCAGATCACCCCATGATGCCTTTTGAAAAGCCTTCTCTTTTATGAAATCTCTTAACGACCTGTAAAAAATATCTTCTCCAGTCATCTTCTTAAGCATATGAAATATCATTGCTGCCTTGCCGTAGCCTATTGCCCTGGATGCAAAGCCAACCCTGCCCCTGAATTCCCTGACAGGAAATTCGTTCTTCTCATTTACATAACTTTCATAATCTACCAATGCCTGCTTCCTGTATTCCCATCCCCTGCCCTTTTGTTCTTCATAGAGATGGTCTGCAAGATATGTTGTCAGGCCTTCTGTCCAGTTACCCTTTTCATAATCCGCATACACAAGATCTCCAAACCACTGATGGAGTATCTCATGACCGAGGGATGTCTCGACAATGAATGGGAGATTCACAACATCCTGTCCGAGCAGGGTATAGGTCGGCATCGAAAGGCCTGTCGGCAGGAAGTTTTCAACTACCGAAAACCTCTTGTAAGGATATTTGCCGATAATGCCTTCGTAAAGCCTGAGGTATTTTTTTGTGTATTCTATGTATTTTTTAGCGAATTCAATATCCTCATGGAAGAAATAGGCAAAGATTTCAATATCGTTGAAGGTGTCCTTTGTTATTTTATAACGCTTTGCGGCGACAAGGCTTATGCCGTCAACCAGATGGGGAAAATCGAAGATGAATTCGGCGCTGCCGTTTTTTGTATTTTTGATAATGCCTTCCGCCTCTGATACAGCCTCGTAGCCTTCAGGGAGGGTTGTCTTAAGCCTATATCTGAACAGTCCCTCTATCTGCGGATACCACAGACCTGTCAGCGATATGCCTTTTTCTCCGATCACATTATTGTTATCCCTGAATACTCCTTCATATCTTATTTCGACAATGCCCTTATCAATCCCTGAGATTTTCAATATTCCTTTCCGGATATCGAATGGGATGCGCTGTTTATCTATACTTACATCAAGAATCTTAAGCTGTCCTGTATTAACAGTTATATCCTTTGACCGTGCATTAATCCTCGCAACGCCTGTTATCTTCGCATTTTGAATATCAAAGGAAACATCCAGATGGTATTCAGGCAGTTCAGATGCAAACGTAAAGGCAGGCAGAAATAAAACCATAATTATTAAAAACCTTCCAAACATTTTTCCATTATACAATACATTGGCATTATGCGACAGGAAGGCTGTGACTCTCTTTCGGCAATATTAAACTACCACTGAAGAAATACAATGTTATTACTATATATTTTTGTCCTACAAGTTTTCGGGCGGGGCTATGCGCTCCACTTTGCGGAGACTTCAGCCCCTATTCTGACAGACCCGTGAATCTTGCCTCAATCTAATCACAGCCTTCCTGCGGGGTGTTTTAAATATCTATCGTTTGTTGTAGTAGAATATAGCAATGAGCACAGGCGAAGAAAAGGCATGGGAAGACTTAAACAACCTCAATCCTTCTGATGTATGCAGGAAGGCACGGGTTTTCTACGACGGAGAAAACAGCTACATACTGAAGTCGCTGGGAATGGATTTCTCGGTTCATCCCGGCAAGAGAGAGATTAAAAATATTCAGCCTGACGGAGAAATAATTCTCAAAAAATACGGTTACTTTTTCAACCTGTCCGCTTTATGCTATCTCATCAACTCAAGAGACATTCCCCTCTCAGGAAAACTTGTCAAACCTGCGGGACTTAAAGGCGGAGAGATTTTTTTCAGGGGCAGCCATGTGCTTCCGCTGGAGAAGATCGCTGAAAGGTATGGCAATGATAAGGCAGGCTTTATTGAAAAAGGCAAAAACCTCAATGGGAGTCTCATGAATTACGGCGATGCATCTGTTGAACTCCTGCCCCTGCCCCGCATACCCGTAACATTAATCCTCTGGCTCTCTGACGATGAGTTTCCTTCAAGGGCAGACCTGCTCCTTGATTCAACCTGCGAACAGCGCCTGCCGCTTGATATTATATGGTCAATCGCAATGATGTCTGTGCTGGTGATGCTGTGAACCGTAAACTTACAGATAAGGCTGATGAATTACTCTCCAAAGAAAAAGGCAGTGTCTTTAAAGAACCCGGCGGCAGGATTAATGTCTGCCTTATTTATCCGAATACCTATCATGTCGGAATGTCAAATCTCGGATTTCAGGGGATATACACGCTTCTTAACGACAGGAGCGACACATTATGCGAAAGGCATTTCTGCCTGATGAGGATGATATTGATGAGTATGTAAGAACAGATACAAAAATCTTTTCTCTTGAGTCAAAAAGGCCTCTGAATAATTTTGATATTCTGGCTTTTTCGGTTTCATTTGAAAACGATTATCCCAATATCTTAAAAATACTTGAGCTTGCCAATATACCTCTCAGGGCGTCTGACAGGAATCAAACGCATCCGCTTCTTATAATCGGAGGGGTATGCTCATTTTTCAATCCCGAACCATTGGCTGATTTCTTTGACGTCTGCTTTGTCGGCGAGGCAGAAGAGATGCTTAATGAATTTATTGATACATATAAAAAATCAGAGACAAGGCAGGAGCTTTATAAAAAAACAGCCGCGATAGAAGGCGTCTATGCGCCAAAGTTTTATAGCGTCAGATATGAAAAAAATCCCCCCTCACCCCCAATAATCCCCCCTCACCCCCCTTTAGTAAAGGGGGGCTGGGGGGATTTAAAAAGTAAGGGGATGGGGGGATTTTCGGGTGGAATTACTCAAAGAGAAGCAATAGAAGGAGCCCCTGAAAAAATAAAGAGACGGTATATCAAAGATATATCCGCTCACAGGTTCAGGCAGTCCATAGTCACGCCTGAAACAGAGTTCTCCGGCATGTATCTCATTGAGGCAATGCGGGGATGCCCGTGGAAATGCAGGTTCTGTGTCGCAGGCCATATCTACAGCCCGGCAAGAAAAAAGGAGCTGCCCGCAATAAAAGAAGATATTAATAATGCGCTGAAGATAACAGAAAGGGTCGGACTCATCGGACCTTCCCTGACAGATTATCCCTATATCAGCGAGGTTCTTAAAACAGAAGGTGTGGATTTTTCCATCACATCATTGAGGGCGAGCAGAAAAAGCGCTGAACTTGCAGGGCTGTTAAAGGGGCGCAAAAGTGTCTCAATCGCTCCTGAGGCAGGAACAGAGAGGCTGAGAAGAGTCATTAACAAGAAGATAACAGAAGAGGACATCATTGAAACATCAAGGCTTATTTTTTCAGAGGGCATAGAAAAGCTCAGGCTTTATTTTATGGTCGGACTTCCCACAGAGAATGACGATGACATTAAAGGCCTTATAAGCCTTGTAAGAAAGATAAGAGGCCTATCAAAAAAAGGGCACATAGTCCTGACCTTAAGCACATTCGTGCCAAAACCATTCACTCCGTTCCAATGGCACGGCATGGAAAAGATGGAGATTGTAAAAAAGAGGCTTAAGGCTGTAAAGAGTTCCCTGCTGCCGATAAAAGGGATAAAGGTATTTCACGATGTTCCGAAGCAGGCTTACATGCAGGGTCTTTTTTCTATGGGTGACAGGCGGATTTCAAAGGCTCTGGAGGCAATGCTCAGGACGCATGACTGGAAAAAGGCATATATTGAGTCAGGCATAGACCCTGATTTTTATGTCATGAGGAATAAAGACTTCTCAGAAAAGCTCCCGTGGGATTTTATTGATTCAGGCCTAACAAAAGAAAAATTATGGGGAGAATATCAGCTGGCGCTTTCAGGCAGCAATCAGTGAGGGAAATCCTTATTTGCAGGCTGTCTTTTTTTTATGCCAGACAACATAACCCGCTATAAGCAGCGCACAAGCTCCTACGACGTAGATACTCCACTGCTTGCTCGCGGCAAAGACCTGCTCTTTGTTATTCCCTACAAAAAAGCCTATGTACGCAAGTATCCACACCCATACCGCAGCTCCTGCGGAGGTGTAGAAACAGAATTTTTTGAAGTTCATTCTCGCAAGGCCTGCAGGGAATGAGATGTAATGCCTTATTCCGAGTATGAGCCTGCCTATAAAAATGCTGATGCCTCCATGTGATTGGAAAAACTGCTCGCCCTTTTTTAAATGACTCTCCGAAACTCCAAAGTATTTACCGTATTTGAGTATAAAAGGCCTTCCCAGATAAATAGCAATTGCATAATTGAAGAGCGCTCCAAGAAGGCTTCCTGTAGTCCCGGCCAGGACCACACCGCTCCAGTTCATCTGCTTTTGCGAAATCAGATAACCTGCCGGAGGGATTACTAGTTCAGAAGGCAGCGGAATAAACGTGCTCTCAATAAACATCAAAAACACAATTCCGGCATATCCCATATTCCCTATTACACTAACAAGCCAGTTAAAAAATGCGTATAGCATTTGCATATTATAACACGGGACATCCATACATCGTTTGTATTTTAAATATTACTTTTACAATCAAATAGTTAAGATAAATAATATTAAGTTTTACTTCAACCAATCACATGTATATTGCTGTTCGCTGCTCATGTTAAAATGCCGTTGCTTTTTGAATTTTGGCTGCTTTTTTATTAAAAAATCCAAAAATATATTGAAATTTTATGCCGCCGTAGGGTATTTTAATTAGTCATAACTAAATTCTTAAATGCTTGGAGGATATTTGAATGTCAAAGACAGCTAAAAAATATGTTTACTTTTTCGGAAATGGAAAGGCGGATGGAAGAGGCGATATGAAGGGCCTTCTCGGAGGCAAAGGCGCAGGGCTTGCCGAGATGACTAACCTCAGAGTGCCTGTTCCTGCCGGGTTCACGATTACCACAGAGGCCTGCAACGAATATTTTAAGAACAAAAAGAAGTATCCGCAGGGAATGTGGGAGCATATTCTCACAAATCTGAAAAAAACAGAAAAGGCGATGGGCATGAAATTTGGCGACCATACCAATCCCCTGCTCGTTTCAGTTCGTTCAGGAGCAAAATTCTCCATGCCCGGCATGATGGACACTGTATTGAACCTCGGGCTTAATGATACGACGATGAAGGCGCTTATTAAAAAAACTAAAAATGACCGATTCGCCTATGACGCCTACAGAAGGTTTATAACAATGTTCGGAAACATTGTTATGGGTGTTGACAGGCAGAAATTTGAAAGAGCCCTTGAAGAGATAAAAGAAAGAAAGGGCGTACATCTTGATACTGACCTTACTGCCGCTGACCTTAAAGGCGTTGTGGATGAATTTAAGGTTATTTATAAGCGCAGCACAGGAGAAAACTTTCCCTCTGACCCCTATGAGCAGCTTAAAAAGGCTATAAATGCGGTGTTCAGCTCCTGGTTCGGAGACAGGGCTGTAAAATACAGAAAGCTTAACAACATACCTGAAAACCTCGGCACTGCGTGCAATGTTCAGGCAATGGTCTTCGGGAATATGGGAGAAAACTCCGGCACAGGCGTTGGTTTTACAAGAGACCCCTCCACAGGGCAGAAGAGGTTCTTTGCTGAATGTCTTATCAACGCTCAAGGAGAAGATGTGGTGGCAGGAATCAGAACCCCTCTCCACATCAGTGAACTGAAGAAAAGGCTTCCAAAGGCATACAACGAACTTGACAGGATTTATAAAAAGCTTGAGAAGCACTACAGGGATATGCTTGATATAGAGTTTACTGTTCAGGAAGGGAAACTCTATATGCTCCAGACGAGGGTCGGAAAAAGAACAGCGGCAGCAGCCCTCAGGACAGCCATTGATATGGTAAAAGAGAGGTTAATAGACAAAAGAACTGCGATACTAAGAATAGACCCTCAGCAGCTTGACCAGCTGCTTCATCCCACGATAGACCCAAAAGCGAAGGTCAGTGTGATTGCAAAAGGGCTTCCCGCCTCACCCGGCGCGGCTGTCGGCAAGGTCATATTCACGCCGGATGAAGCAGAAAAGGCTGCTGAAAAAGGAGAGAAGGTCATACTTGTAAGGACAGAGACGTCGCCTGAGGATATCGGCGGAATGCATGCCGCACAGGGTATTCTCACAGCCAGGGGTGGAATGACGTCCCATGCCGCTGTTGTGGCAAGGGGAATGGGGAAATGCTGTGTTGCAGGCTGCGGCGCAATAAATATAAACGAGAGCCAGAGGTATTTCACTGTTAACACATTCACCGTCAAAGAGGGAGATTATATCACGCTTAACGGCACACGAGGCGAGGTCATTCTCGGCGAGGCTCCGCTTATAATGCCGGAACTGACAGGCGATTTCGGCATATTCATGAAATGGGTAGATGGATTCAGAAAAATCGGGGTAAGGGCTAATGCTGACACACCCCATGACGCAAAGGTAGCCAGGAATTTCGGATCCCAGGGAATCGGGCTTTGCAGGACAGAGCATATGTTCTTTGAGCCTGAAAGGATATTCGCGGTTCGTGAGATGATACTTGCTGACGATACAGAAGGAAGGCAGAAGGCGCTCGCAAAACTCCTTCCTATGCAGAAAGGCGACTTCATAGGAATATTCAAGGAGATGAAGGGGCTTCCGGTCACAATAAGGCTTCTGGACCCGCCGCTTCATGAATTTATTCCCCATACAGATGAGGAATTGAAAGCGCTTGCGCATCAGATGGAGGTTCCTTTTGATAAGTTAAAGACAAGGAATAAGGCGCTGCATGAGTTTAACCCGATGTTAGGCCACAGGGGATGCAGACTCGGCATAACCTACCCTGAGATATATGCAATGCAGACGCAGGCAATAATTGAGGCTGCGTGCGAGCTTGCAAAACAGAGGGTTAAGATAATCCCTGAGATAATGATACCTCTCGTCGCACATGTGAATGAGCTAAAGATGATGAGGGAACTCGTCATTAAAGTTGCAGATGACGTCCAGAAGAAGTATAAAATAAAAATAAATTACACTGTAGGAACAATGATAGAACTTCCGAGGGCGGCAATAACAGCGGATGAAATAGCAGCATACGCAGACTTCTTCTCATTTGGAACAAATGACCTCACACAGACAACATTCGGCCTCTCAAGGGATGATGCTGGAAGATTCCTGCCCTTTTACGTTGAAAAGGGAATACTTGAGGATGACCCGTTCATCACCCTTGACCAGGGCGGCACAGGCTTAATGATAAAGATTGCGATTGAGAAAGGACGGAAGGTCAAAAAAGGCCTGAAGATGGGAATCTGCGGCGAACACGGCGGCGACCCGAAATCGATTGAGTTCTGCCACAAGGTCGGCTTAGATTACGTAAGCTGTTCGCCTTACAGGGTTCCGATTGCAAGGCTTGCAGGAGCACAGGCAGCGCTTAAGGAGAAAACAGGCGGCAAAGACCTGAGCAAATCAACAGTTTAGCTTTAAAATTTCCTGTCCTTAAAGGGAAGTTCAGGATTAAATGAATTCAAAAGGGCAACGCCCCTTATGTCTCCATTTGATTAAGGATTATGTTCATCCATACTATATTAAAAGTATCCCCGTAATCTTTCAGGAAACTTTTCATGGCGCCTTCGGGGTTTTCATTCTTTTTATATCGCTTAAACATCCTTTCAACATATGCCAAAACCCTCTTCTTATCAGGCGCCCTGAACGGATAAACGCTTCCGCTCATTGCATACCCCCCGTCAAGAGGCAAAAACCTGGCAGCGAATATATCGCCTTTTTTCAGGCCTTTTATTAAGGCCTTCTCCTTTAGAGAAACCTTTTCTCCAATAAGCAGGTCTTTAAGCAGGACCCTCTTATCCTTAGAGACAGACACAACTTCATAAAGGCTCAGCAAAATGCCTTTTATTTTATTCAGGAGCGCAACTTCATCGTCTTTTAATCCTGTGGAATCCTTTATGTAGAGGTCAATAAAAGTCTCTCCGGCGTCATTGGCTTTGTAATCAAAAATGAGCCAGTCCTCAAAATTTATAAATCCAATGTAAAGGGCATTCCCGCTGAGGAATTCATCAGGATTTTTCTCATCCCAGAAATATGCATAAGCCTTGTCAATGGATTCACCATGAGTTCCCCTGACATATTCTATGATTGATTCAAATATTTCGGTCTTGAGCCTCTCTTCTTTTCCCATGTATTATTCTCCTCTCTATCTAAGCGCAATGTATTGTTGTCTATTATAATAGAAAGCATCAGGCGGCTGCTTGATTTCCAATTTCCATACCTGATAAGCTAAAACATGCTGAAAGAGTTTTTTCTCGGTCTCTCTCTGAATAAAAAGCTCACCCTGATGATGATATTCCTGAGCTTTATTCTCACGTCAATTCTTATGGTTCTGTACTCACAATCCGAAAAGGCGCTGCATAAGGCATTTGAGACGCAGATTATTGAGCTTTCAAAGGCGATTCAGGTGGGCGTCAAAGAGATAACAAGCAAGGGGGATACAGATGAGGCAAGACTCCAGCAATACCTTAAGAGCCTGAATGTAAAAGACGTGAAAGAGATATCAATAATCAGCAATGCCGATGAAATCATTGCGAGTTCAAACCCGACAAAGATTGGCAAGCCCCTGAGCCAGAAAAGGAAGGAACTGATTATCAAGGCTGAACTCGGCGAATCTGTATCGCGCGAAGTAGGAAAGACATACAATGTAATAGTGCCTGTCATCTCCGGCGATGAGCATTATGGCTACATCCACCTGAGGATTAACACGGAGGATTTTTCAAAGGTCATGCGCGTCAATATGATAAAAAGGATTATAGGCACGTTTCTGGTCTTTGGAGCCGGCATCGTCATAGCTATGCTCTTTTCATGGAGATACACAAAACCGATACGCAATGTTGTTTCTGCCGCAAACAGGATTGCAGCAGGCGACCTTAAACAAACCATGGTAACAGACAGCAAAGATGAGATAGGAGAACTTACGCAGAGCTTTAATCTTATGGTACAGAAACTGCGCGAGCAGAAACAGATGGAGGGAAAATTGCGCGAGGCGGAGCACCTTTCAGGCATCGGCCGGCTTTCAAGGAACATGGCCCATGAGATAAGGAACCCTCTGAATTTTATAAGCCTGAGCATAGACCACATAAAAGAAAAATTCTCTCCAGATGGCGCTCGGGACGCAGAAAAATTCAACTCTCTTATATCAAACATTAAACAGGAAATCCATCGGCTTAACAAACTCGTAGAAGACTTTCTTGATTACGGGAAACCCCTAAGGCTAAATCTCAGGAAAGCAGACATCGGCAAACTCCTTGAAAATACAATAGGAATAATATGGGCCAAGGCAGAGGCGGAAAAGATAACTATAATAAAAGACTACGACTCACTTCCGCTGCTTAACATGGATTCTGACCTTATAAAAACATGCATCTTTAATGCCATATTAAATGCATTTCAGGCTATGCCTGATGGCGGCGCATTAACTATAAAAGCAGAGCATACGGAAGGAATGCTTTCAATCATTATCAGCGATACAGGGAAAGGGATTCCTGAAGATGAACTGCCAAAGGTCTTTGAACCGTTTTATACTACAAAGAGAAAAGGGCTTGGGCTCGGGCTTGCAATAACAAAAAGAGTTGTTGAGGAGCACGAAGGGAAAGTGAACATCCGCAGCGCTGTAGGAAACGGAAGCACAGTGGTGATAACTCTGCCGGTTGATAGTTGATAGTTGATAGCTATGAGCTATCAGAGAAGGGAGAATAAATGCCGGGCATACTGGTAGTTGATGATGAGCCTCTCCAGAGAGACATCCTTAAAACAATACTTGAAGACTGCGGTTATGAGATTCGTACAGCGTCTTCAGGCGAAGATGCCGTAAGCATTGCGAGGGCATTTAATCCTGATATAATCCTCACCGACCTCAAACTCGGAGGGATGGACGGCGTAGAGCTTCTTGGAGAAGTGCGAAAAGATGAGATTGCGCCTGCCGTGATTATTATGACCGCCTACGGAACCATCTCATCAGCGGTTGAGGCTATGAAGAAAGGCGCTTTTGACTACCTGACCAAGCCGCTTGATAAAGACATGGTCCTGCTTACAGTTAAAAGGGCGCTTGAAAGGACTGAACTGCTTAAAGAAAATCAGCAGCTTCATAAGGCTTTATTTGACAGGTTCAAAACAGAAGGCATCATAGGCAATTCAAAAAAAATGACAGAGGCAGTGGAGATAATGAAAAAAGTATCTTCAAGCTCTGCCACTGTGCTTATACTCGGAGAGAGTGGAACAGGCAAGGAGCTTGCCGCAAAGGCAATTCACTACAACAGCCCGCGGCGCACAAAACCCTTCACTGCAATTAACTGCGCGGCTATACCCGAAACCCTGCTTGAGAGCGAATTGTTCGGCTATGAGGCAGGAGCATTTACAGGAGCTGCATCAAGGCGGACAGGACTTTTTGAAGCGACAGCAGGCGGCACGCTTTTTCTTGACGAGGTCGGGGACCTGCCGCAGATAACCCAGTCAAAAATACTGCGCGTTCTTCAGGAAAAAGAAGTAAGGCATCTTGGCGGAAGGGATGCGATAAAAGTAAACGTCAGAATCATTACTGCGACAAATAAAAATATAGAAAAAGAAATGCAAAAAGGAGGCTTCAGGGAAGACCTCTACTACAGGCTCAAGGTAGTGACCATTGAACTTCCGCCTTTGCGTGAAAGAAAGGAGGACATCCCTACACTGACAGATTTTTTTATCAGGAAATACAATCAGGAATTCGGCAAGAGAATCAAAGGCTCGGAAAACAGCGCGATGAAAGCCCTTGCGGAATACCACTGGCCCGGCAATATAAGACAGCTTGAATCCGTAATAGAAAAGGCCGTTCTCATGTGCGACACTAACGTGATAACGCTTAAGGATATAAAGAGCGAACTAAAGCTATTCCAACCCTACGGCATTCTAAGCATTGACGTCCCGGATGAAGGGATAAACTTTGAGGAACTTGAAGAGGAACTTCTGAAAAAAGCTATGGCTAAGGCCAACAATGTTGCCGCGAGGGCAGCAAGGCTGCTCGGGATGAGCTATAAAACCTTCTGGTACAGGTGGGAAAAGCTTGGCAGCGCCTCCCCAAAAAAGGACATTCATTCCTAATAGAGGAGATTTCCCCCTTAAAAATCATGCTGTTACAATGATTTTCTGCCTGGCATAATTATTGCTTTCTACTATTTTTAGTAGTATATCTCAATTGAAGGGAGGTGAATCCATGAAGAAGATAATAGCTCTTATCGTAGCAGCGCTGTTTGTATTTGCAGTCGCTTCAGTCTCTCTCGCAGCAGATGAGAAGAAGGCTGCTCCTGCAAAGAAGGAAGCTGCTCCAGCTCCTGCCGAGAAGAAGGCGGAGAAAAAGGCAGTTGCAAAGGTTATGCAGGTTACAGGCGAGGTTGCAGCAGTTGATGCGGCAGCAAAGACCATTACCGTAAAAGGTAAAAAGGGTGATGTTGTCATATCAGTTGATGACAAAACACTCGCAGACGTAAAGGCTGGCGACAAGGTAACAGCAAAGTACACCACAGCAGACTGCAAGAACACTGCAAAATCAGTAATAAAGAAAACCGCGGCAGCAAAGAAGGCAGCTCCAGCTAAGAAAGCACCAGCAGCGGGTTATTAATTCATTATATTTGAGTCTTATAAAAAATAGGGCGCTAAATCTTTAGGGCGCCTTATTTTTTTATCTTTGTTCTTACCTTACTGATGGTATCTTCAAGATGGGATTGATAGAAGTCTTCTAATTTTTTCAGGAGCTCAG
>Ga0100393_10000943_pt1 | contig 30419 bp, 21 predicted proteins | sample CryGeymeta201517_FD_81546 | JGI IMG/M metagenome (GOLD analysis project Ga0100393, IMG submission 81546) | Groundwater microbial communities from Crystal Geyser aquifers in Utah, USA - Crystal Geyser metaG 2015-17 | ecosystem: Environmental > Aquatic > Deep subsurface > Groundwater | place... | reverse complement strand
GCTTGACACGTCGAAACGCCCGCGCAAGCGCTCCACACCGCGCAGCACATCATCCGCATAACTGCGCTGGCGCACTTGGCGCGCACGCCACCGGGCCAGTTCGACAGCACCCCAGGGCTGGCCGGGGACGCCAATGGAATAGAAATGGAAGAGAGTCATAGCGCGGTTGTCTGGTTGCATGCGATTTAATTATGAACAGCAAAGTTATTCAATATCCTGCAACTCGGCTTGGGCTCACGCCTCAAAAATTCCAAATGATACAAGCCACCCTGATCTGCCACATCAATCACACCATAAGCGAACATATCAAAGGCCAGCACATCACTCTGGTGCACCCCGCACCAAAACCCCGGCAATGACCGGTTTTTTTTGCCTGCTGATTGGTGGCCTGAACGTGCTACACTTTTGCTGGGCTTTATGCTCCCGCGCCGTTCCTCCCTGAGCGCGGCTCGAAAGAGATTTAACCAGCCTTACCCGCTGGTTTTTTTTGGTCTGCTGCATTTTCGTGTGTGTTATGAAAAGCCCAGGTCCTGCCTTTTGCTGGCGATGGATTGAGAAAAATGCCTTACATCCACCGCTACATCGCACAAAATAAAAAGGGCTCGCTACTGTCTTGATAGTAGCAAGCCCTTACTGTACTTGGGGTGGCTGATGGGGAGCCACCAGCCAGCCCGCAAACCCAGTATCCATGCGGGTTTCAAGGGGGTTGTTACACAGCCGTGTGTAACAGGTAGTGTAACAACCCAGGGACTTTTTTTGCACTTTTTTATACAAAAGTCGGACGGCCGGGCATGGACGTGACCGCCCTTCCCTTCACCGTCTAACAATGCGCTCCCCGACACTCCGGGGTCCCGCCAATGTGGACCTGTCGCAAGCGCACCCGCGCACCCGATGCGGTGCGGGATTGACCCACTGAGGCGCGCGTCGCGGATTGGCCTTCATAGCGCCTGGCGCTGCACCATGAGCCCATCGAGGCTTGGATATTGGAGCAGGCGGATATTGAGTTTGATGCTGAAGCAGAGCCGGGCAAATTACGTTTGGTGGCTGGTTGACCTGATGAATTGATGCCAATACAATAAATATAAAAATGAAACTGACTTTTGACCCGGACAAAGACGCGGCCAACATCTTCAAACATGGGTTGTCTCAGGCTGATTCGATGCTGGTGTTTGATGCGCCAAACAAGCTGACGCTGGAATCAACCCAGCAGGACGAAGCCCGACTGATGGACATCGCAATGGTTGAATTGGCAGGCGTAGTTCTGGTGTTGGTGTACGTGCTGCGCCAGCCAGACAAGTTAAGAGCTATTTCATCGCGCCGTGCATCCAAACAAGAAAGGACGCTGTATGCCGAAAGCATTCGTTAAGCCCACTGGCACCGACTGGGAACGAGTCAAGCGTGAAGCCGCTGCTGATACGCCCATTCATGACCAGACCGGGCCGTATGACCCGAATGACCCGGCTGCAACCGTTGCCTACTGGCAATCGGCAACTGTGAAGCGTGGCCGTGGCAGGCCAACCGTCGCCACCAAGCGCCCGACCTTGAATATGCGAGTCGATGCCGATGTGCTGGACGCCTTCAAGGCCACCGGCCCCGGCTGGCAGACCCGCATCAATGCCGTATTGCGTGATGCTGTGAGGCATGGCGTGGCGAAGGCGTAACGGTTTTTGCTCCAGCTAGACCCGCGTCGAAACCGGTATGAAAAGCCAGTCCTCCCCTGAGCTGCCGGTCTACGCTCGCCATGGCCAATGACATGTGCAGTTGTGAGCCATTCGCAGCAACGGTGCCAAACAGGCTCAATATCTCCGTTGGAGTTAGCCAATTTCTTGTCTGCTAGGCTAGGTGGGACTTTGCGCCCTCGTTCAAGTCAACATCCTTTACCGCAATCAGGTTGTTGCCAGGCGCCCATGCAGTGCAGGGCTTTCCCCTATCGGGAGCATGGGTACACGGTGATAAAGTTCTGACTGGGCAGTTCGCTGCCCCGCGCTTTTCCTCCCTGAGCGCGGCCTTGATTGTGTGACAGCATAAAGGCTTATCGCCCCGGCTTCGGTTGGGGCTTTTTTTGCTGTTGCGAAAGTGCAATTTGCGTAAAAGAGGAAGCGTCTCGATTCAACGCAAATTTGGTAGATATGGCTATCGCCACATTCGCAGCTGAATTGGACTACTTGGACTTTGGTGCGCCAAGCCGCAGAGGCGCAAGACCACCGCCCGCAATGGCAACCAAAGAGTGCCTTCTGCTCTTCAAGTACCGCCATGTGCCATAAGCTGCTGCAATGGCAACACCCCCACCGGCCACCACGGGCCAAACTGGTGCAGAAACAATCCCTAGTGACAATCCCAGTGCACCCAGTGTGCTCGAACCTAGAACCGTCACTGAGCTGACCGCAACGGCGCTCCCTCCTGCCGCTCCCAGCCCCACCAATGCGGCCGTGGCAACTGCAGACTTGGGGTTCGTCACAAGTTCCTTGAGAAAGGGTGTCACTTCGGTCTCGAAATATGAGGTAAGCCCATCGATTGATTCGATGACGCGCTCCTGGGTGACCTGATGTAAAGAGACGACGTTGTTTTTGAACGCGGCCCTCAGTGCACTTGTGTCTGGGTCCCTCCACACACGCTTTGCGCCGTCAACCAACAACGCGACCCCAACGAGAACCAGGGCGCCGGAGGCAGCAAGTTCCAGAAAGTCAGGCACCGGATACAAAAATTCTTGGACCAAATCAGCCGCACCGTACCCTGCCAACCCCAGGATAAGCGCGCCTCCACCCATGAGTGCAACCGCAGGAATCGCAACGGCGCCGCCCAATGCAGTTACGCCAATGTTGCCCAGCAGATACCCGGGAAGCGCCCCAAGCCCCGCACCAGAGGCGCCACCAAATAGCCCCGCGTTGCTGCCCGCACTGAGAACCACGTCCACACCCATCTGAACAGCACCAGTTTTTAGCCCCATGGCAACGATGCCAGCACCGAGAGCCATCTCCGCAACGCCGACCTGCCATTGATGCTTCTCGCACCACGCGTTGACGTGCGCTAACGCTTTGGCAAAGCCGCCAGCGGCCTCGCCGTCCAGTGGAAATTCAGCAGTGTTGTTTTCGTGGGTCATGGCTGCCCTCCCTTTCAATGCCATTGTTTTGTAAATCTCTGCTGTCACTTTACGCCTAGCCCTACCCCCTCTTCTTTGTCCCACGTCAAACTTCTGCTACCGATGCCCCTAGCGCGCCCTGCACCCTTTATCCAAACCAGAGAGCCAGCGCTTGCATCCAATCGTTTGGCTTGCAACTTTGAACAACAAAGGTCGTCAACTTGGCCCAAGCGAACCTCAAAGGCTGCCTGAGGCCCGCGCTCGTTTGCGGTGCGCTGAGCTTGCTTGAGTTGGGAGCTCAGGCGGACGCACCGGCCAGCGGCTGTGCGCTCGGGGTGGTGGACTCTTTTTTGGCCGGCAGGCTTAACCACGACATCCCCAACAGAATCACGTTGGCTGCGATTTTGAGCAACCCAAGGAAGGGGTACAGCAAAATTGAGGTGAGCAAAAACCACCCCGCAAACTGCACCAGAAACGGGGGTAGCCCTATCAATTTAGCAAGTTCACCGAACAAGCTGTTGAGCAAGCCTGGGTGCTTGAAAATCACATAGCCCGTGGCCAGCACGGCACCGAATTTTCCCAACTTCATTAGATTTGCATTGCTGGGTAACAGACGGGCAGCAAACACGCGGGTCTTGCTGAGAACACTCAATTCTTTACCAGTGGTGTTAACAACCTTTCCGGCCTTTATCAACTTGACAGCCGCTACGAAGGGAATGATGTCAACGGCTGCAAAAAACACGTCACTACCGCCGATTTTTTCGTCAAGCTCATATTTGCGCTCCAGGTTGCTCACGCCACCGGTCATAAAGTCGGCCACCACTGCCACAGTTCGGTCCGTTTGGTTCCAGTGCGCAACGTGCGCCGCATCGACTGCAAACTGGCTCACAAATTTATGACCTTCAATGCTGATGGCATTGATGGCATACCACCCCTGTTGTATGGGCTCAAGCTGCACCGTGACAACCTCTGGTGCTTTCGCCAAAGGCGGGGTCGGCGGTGGCGTGGCTGGACCTGTCACTGGAGCGGTGGCCGGCGCATGGCCAACTAGCCAGTCCCAGACTTCATTAGCTGCCTTCTTGGCCCCATTAGCCATCTGGACCACTTTTTCTATCGTGGTGGCAATGATTTCTCCCGCTTTAACTATGAACTGCACAGACTTGAGGTCGTTGTCTAGAAAGTATTTGATGACGGGAATCACGTCCTCTCCGTATTGCCTGAGAATCGCCCGAAATTTGGGCTCGGTGCCATACAGCGCCATCACTTGGCGCGACGGCTCAGGGTATTTCATAAGCGCAATCCAGGCCTTCAAGGCAAGCTCGCCACCATCACTTTTAGCACTGGGCGCGGTGTCCCCATCCAGATAGTCCAGCAGCAAGGCCTGCACTTCCAGAGGCTCATCAACGATGCGCGGGTCGATTTTGCCAAGCCTATCCTGTGCCTGTATGCGAATCAGGCTCTCCGGGTAGGACAGGGATACTGACTGATATGCGATTGCTACTGCGACCAAAAAAGCCACCGCGAGGACAAAGTACAGCTTTCTGATTTTCATTTTTTGACGGCTCCCGAATTTGAGCGCCATTGCGCCATTCAATCCCGCATCCTGTCTCAATTGTGGTTGCCCGTCCTTGACGGCAATCAAGCGAATGCCTGGGGCCGTGGCAACTGGGTTACTCTCCAAGCTTCACTTGCCAGCGCCACCACGATATTTATGGTTATGGTTCGCCGCGCGCGTGGCGGCTGCGCCCACTCTCAATGCCGCAGACCCGGCCAGAACTGCACGAAAAGAACACCTTCCCAGATGGCTAGGCAGGCGTCAATCAACTCTCTCACTCGAACTATAACAATCGCGCTTCATCTACCCCGTAGTTCGCAAGCGCTCGCGCCTTCAGCGTGACTTAATGCAGCCTCGTGCAATGCTTTAACCCAGTGGCAAACAACTAAATTGAAACAACAAGCACAGTGTCAAGTACACATTCGGCTTATTGCTCATTGCGCAAAGTTGCACAATCTTCAGCGCTAAACATTCGCTCTTGGGTCACCGCGCTCTGCAGACACTTCATAAGTTTCCACAGAGCTTTGACTACGGGATGCTCCGCTTCATCAAGCACTCTTCCAAATGCGGCGACCTGACTGTCATACAGTTGCCGACCACGAGGTGTGTCGGCCGCCTGTTGCAGCCATGGCACGGAAGGCAATATGACACGTTCAAGCCTGCCTTGCGGTAGCGAATTCGCCATCACCAGCCCTGCTGGGTCAAAGTCAAAGAACCCCCAAATCAGCTCTTGGCGACACTTGATGACTTCTGCAGCATCTTTGTTTGGTAGCCCAATATCACCCCGGTAGATTGCGAGCACGTCTAGTTCGTGACGGTCAATCCAGGCGTAGGATTCAAGTGCGCGAAAGGTCTCGAGGTTCTCGACCACCATGAGGCGCTGACAGACAACCCGCAGAGCATGTTCCGGCGTGAGTACGATGTACGAACCCTCCGGTGAATACAGAAGGTGACCGTCAAGTGAACAGCGGCCAAGACACTTGACAGCCACCGACTTCGAGTGTGGCGAGATGCTCAGGCTCTTCTCCGACATTCCACCATACGCAGCGGAATCCGCCCGTGTGGCCCGAGGTCCCATGGGGGCGACGGGTAGGTCATGAGCACGCAACAAACTCTCTGCCGCGTCGTAATGGGCGCTTCGGTATTCGACCCGGCTCCCAACTGAGACACCCAGGCTGTAGTGGTCGCAGAAGAACCGCGCGAGGTTTCCGAGACGTCGGGATGGAGGGCGCTCGCTCACCAGACGCTGCAAGAAGGTCACCTGAATGGTAGAGAAAGACATCAGGCAGCCAGCGGGATTGGGCATCGCACTTCGATGTCGTGGAACCGCTCGTTGATGGGGAATGGGTCGAGTTCGAAAAGCTGCACGAACTCGACGCGGAAGCCGGCGCCTTTCAGCTGCTGGCACGCAAACATCAGCCAAGCATCGTCGGTCACATCAGTCAGCTCCGCGCGGCAACGTTTCCAGGCAAGGAGTGAGAGCGGCTCGGTAGCCACGGCCGCCTGCACCGCGAGCTCTCGCATTGCGACCTGCTGGATGTCGAACTGCTCATGTACGTCTGCTTCATCGTCCAGCAGGAGCTGCGGGCCGGGGTCTTTTTCTGCAGCACTCACCGTCGGCTTGTTTGGCATCTTGGCTACGGCTGCGAGCATGGCCTCCATGGTTGTCGGCTCCATGTCACTGACGTCTGGCTGCGGCCGTAGCTCAAATCCCTCTGGCCTAAACATCGCAACGTCGGTCTTTTCGTCGACCAGTAGCTCCCATCCGTCGGAGGTCTTGTTCCTAGCCAGCCACAGGGCGAATCGTGACAGGCGCTTCAGGCACACCTCCATCAGCTTTGCTTCGAACAGGCGCTTGCTGATGACGGCCTGAGCATCCTTGATTTGCGATGTCCACTGCAAACGCCGCGCCGCCAGTCGGCGAATGACGAGTTGCCGCACGTGAGGCAATCCAACAGCGACGGCTTCATCGGCTACAAAGTCGACGAATACGTCAATAGCTTCAACGTCCTGCAGGAACAGTTTCACCTGTTGGGCGTAATATCTGTTTTGCCGTAGTTTGGAGTTCAGGTCGTCAACATTGCCGTATTGGGTCGAAATCAGAGAGTGCAACAAAGTCAAGTTGTGCTCTATTGAATAGGCCATTTCGACAATTGATTCGTCCAGTGCAGCGAGCAAACGAACGACATCTTTGGTCGCCCCGGCCAGCTTCAGGCGGCGCAGCTCCCTCCACTGCTCCCGAGCTTGTTGCATGGTTCCGGAAACACGCCTCAGAGCCTGGAACGCCTGATAGCTCACAAAATAGTCGGCGATGAACTCCCTCAGACGAGGGTTCAGCCGATAGCTATCCTCATCGTAGGGTTTGAGAACGTTTAGGCTGAAGAGCGCCTCGATGCCTGCATTGCGCTGCTTGTCACCACCAGAGACTGACCCCTCGAAGGCATCTGCGACCAAATCAGCGTGCTTTGCAAGCGCCCCTAAGAGTCGCTGGACTTGGTCACCGCGCTCACTCACGAGCGGAGCTCCTCGATTCCCGTGGCTTGGTCAACCAAGTCGTCTTGGACCTCTTCGCGGTCGTCAACCTCGGTGTCCGGAACCACCTTGTTCTCGTCGAGAAACTGCAGCACTGCATACAGTTGTTCAATTTTTCCGGTAACTTGGTACGCCCCCGTGTCCTTGTTGGCCAGCACCACATATCCGTCTCGGGCGAGATGGTCTAGAAGTCGGCGAAGATTTTCGTGGTTCGTGTTGCGCATCGCCGCGTTAGTTATGACGCTCAACAGACTCTTCAGCTGGGTCTCCAGCATGCTGGACTGTGAGACAGCCGCCTCCAATTGGTACAACACGATGTACTCCCCCGGGCTCAGCTGCACCCGCCCGGCGTCCGCCTGCCGAATGAAGTCCAGTAGCAATACTGCGGGGCCGTACTCATCCCGAAACTTGAGTAGTTCATTCTTGACTTGCGTGATTTCCTTAGGTCCGATGTAGTCGTATGCAAGGAAATAGGCGCCTTCATCGCCCAAGCGCGCTAGCCTCATGCCGAGGCTCAACAGCCATGCGTCAACGTCCTCGCGTTCAGAGGTATCTTCGAGCATGTCGAACTCCGTCCGGTACCTGACTGGACAGATGTATTCCCCAGCCAACAGCAACTTTAGAACCTTCGCGTTCATGAACAAACCTCCTGACCGGTAGACAGCGGCGCCATGGCGCTTACCTCGGCGGCTAACGGGCTGTACTCGCGAATACGTCCCCTGTCTTCGAACAGGTAACGTTGCGAGAACATGGCTTGCTGGGCCGGGCCGAGTTCCGGCGATGCTGTTACGACATCGATTCGGTTGTCGCGCAGCATGCGCATTAGCGCCAGGAAATTCTTGGGGTCGAATTTACCGACTTCGTCGGTGACCCACGGCACGTGGACAGGTTCTGAGCCTCGAATAGTGTTCAGAAGTGCCGTCAGCAAGGTAATGAGGATGAGTGACGTGAGGCCCTCGGAGGAAATGTTCTCCAATTCGCTCGCGCGCTTGAATTCCTTGCGCTGGCCGTTGTCGGTGACGCTTCCATTGAGCGTGATGTGGGACGACAGGTTGACCTCGACGCTGCCGTCCGCGCTGAGGACACTGACGAAGTCGCCCAGAGCTCGCGCCGTTTCATCGGGTGGAAGCTCCCGCGTGTAGTCCTTGCCAAACTCGCTCGCATGCTGACGCACGATGTCATCCATGCGTGCCAGCTTTTTGTAAAAGCCGAGATTCTCAAAGTTGGTAATGATGTCAAGACGCAAGTCCTGTATGCGCTCGAAGCACCGAACGCCTGTCAGCCCATCCTGCAGCCGGCGATTGAAGGCCGCGACCTCCTTCTCGAAGGATTGAATCGCCTTCTGGAAGGCTCCGATGTTTGCCAGAAGCGTCTTCAGCGTGATGTTCACATCGTTGGCAATCTGCGGACCAATGAGCTTATAGCAGCTGCATAGTTCAACTGCGCGAGCAATGTCGCTGCCCTCCGAGACGCGCAGCAGGCTGGCCTCGACCAGCTCCCTCACGGCGTTGTCCTTGCCTGTGAGCGCCTGGCGCAGGGAAGCGAATCGCATCTTGATGCTCTCTTCGACCCGGTCAAGCATGACCCGGTCTGCTCGCACCAGACCCCGAAGTTCTTTCGCAGTCGTTTTTGTGTCGATGACCGATTGCCCTATAGCTTGGTAGCCATCAAACTCGTCGTCCAGACCCATGAGAACTTCGAGCTCATCATCGACATCGGCCAAGCGCTTGTTATTGGCGCTCAGCGCCGACTCGTATTGCGTTGTTGCCTTCTGCTCTCTCGCATCGAACTCGGCGAGCTCCGCCGCTCGCAAGCGCGAGGCCTCCTGGGCTTGCCAAGCAGTTTTCTTCAGCGCCTCCACGCGTGAAAAACCGCCGGCGGCAACCCAGGTTCGCCAGCGATTCACCATCGGCTCCCTCTCCTCGCGGTCCGCAACCTCCTGGTTTACTTTGGCAGACTCCAACTTAAGCGCTTCGAGGCGCTTTACATCCACGCCAGCGGACGTGAGGTGCTCGGCGAGCTGTGCGGAAAACCCTTCTAGGGAGTTCTTCAGCTCTGTGGCTAGCCGTGCGATGCTCGCATCGATGGCTCCGATGGCCTCATCTTGCAGCAATTTGGCCTCGGCGCGCTGGACATCGTTGGTCCTTTGGATGTCACTCAGTTCGTCTATGAGTTGCGAATGCAGGTTCAGTTGCTGCTTCTTGATTGCGTCGATGTCAACCTTCAGGCGCGCGAGTTCCGAAGTTGCCTGTGTGACAGCGTCACGCTTCTCGGTCTGGACCCTTAGCTTGGCGGTGGCCAAGGTCGTCTTGATTGTTTCTGTCTGTCCACCGAGTATGCCGAGTTCAGCCTGCGCGACGCCTTGAACCTGTTCCAACTCCTTGAGGGCGAGGCCCTTGCCCATCAGCGAGTCCTGGAGGCTGAGCAAGTGTGCCTGAGCGGCCTCCTCGCGAGCTGCGGCCGCCTCTACGGCCTTCTTTGCGAGCATGTCGTCAACCCAATCCGGTGACGCGATGACGCCCGTGCTTAGCTGCCAGCCGTAAACGGTCAGAGCCGCATCCTCTACCGCTACAGGGTCGAGGTCATCTCTCTCTAGCAACGCCGGATTGATGACCTTGGCCAGTGTGCGCTTCCATGCGTCGTCTCCATGCCCGCGTAACGCCGCGAGGAGCGTTCCTGCGTTTGGGGTCAGCAATAAGCGAGCAGCCTCAAGCGAGGCGGTTGCTGACGCGGATTCCGCCTTTGCAACTCTAATGGCCTGTTCTTGGTCGGTGAAAGCCCGCCTTGCAGCCAGTACGGCTGCTTCTGCACGCGAATGCTCCTGGTCCCCCTTACCCTTGGCTTCGAGATGTGCGCTCAGCCGTTCGTTGGCCTGCTCCACTTCATTCAGAGCCGTCTCCGACGCACCCGGGTCACCTTTGCGCAGTTCCCACGACCCCCGCTGCTCAACGAGGGGTTCAAGCGCATCGTCGAGTTGACGCCGCCTCTCGGAATGCAGAACGCCAGCATCCTTTTTTGACACCTCTTCAACTGCGAAGATTAACTTGAGGGTCTGCTCGAATCGGTCCCGGTAAGGTTGCTTTGATTGTTCGAGCGCGAAGCTTCGTTCGGTCGTTTTGGTACGAACCTCTTGCGCCATTCCTGCGTACTTGGCGGTCGCCACTGCACTCGCCGATTCGGCAGCGGCGACCTGCTTTTCAATTAGCTCCTTGTTCAATCGCAGACTGGGCAGGTCCTGGACCTGAGTTTCCCAGTGCGCCGCACGCTGGGTCTCGAAGTAGCTTGCTTGACTTGCCTGTTCTTCATAGTCAGTCTTCGCAGTCCTGGCAGCGCTACCTGCCTGCGCAGCTACCAGTTCCAAAGTGCCGCGACGCAGCTCGTTAGCATCCAGAGTTTGCGACCTGGCTGCGACCATGACCTCGATTGCCTTAAAAAGCTCGGCCCTCTCTGCCGCGCGAGCTGTGCGCACCGCTGCCACATCCGCACGGCGAGCCCGGAACCGAGCTTCTGCCGTGCGATGTTCCTTCAAATCGTCTTCCAGCTCCGCAACGCGCGGAGCGAGCCTAAATGCATCAGCACAGGCGTCACGGTTTTTCAGCCAGCGCTCGATGGGCGCCTTACCCTGCTTGAACGTCAATTTGGCGCGCTCGGAACCATGCCCCAAGTCTTGCTGGACCATGCCAACGGCAACCTGAACAATATCTGCGAAGTTGATGTGCTTCTTGACCATCGCCGCTACAAGGCGGTCCAGGTTGTCCAACTGATTAGGTCCGAATGACCACTCGAGGCTGTAACGCCGCAGCCGCTCTTTTTCCTTGGATGTGGCAGGAGTTCGGAGAATGACGGCCCGGTATTCGGCGGTCGACAGTTTGCTGGTCGTCTGGATGCTGAGCGTGGTAGCTTGCAACTGCGTTTCGTCGTCAGCCAGGAAACGGCCATCGTCGACGAACAGCTCCTTGCGAAACCCACAGCGGTACAACCGATACACGGGGACGTCTGGGTCATCGCTTCGTCGGCGAATCACCACCAGCCGAATGTCTTCATCGCTGTCCGAGCCCCGTTGGTACTCGAAGGCGACGGCGCTGGCGTCCGTCGGGAGCACGAACCGCACCATGGGCTCTTGACCTTGGCCCGCCGACACGATTTGGCTCGGCAGGTGCCCAAAAAAAAGCGGCAATATGCGTAGCGTCGTTGTCTTACCAACGCCATTATCTCCAAGGACGGCCGCGCCTCCCCGAGGGTCGATAGCAGTGATGCGGCCGCTGGGCACACGCATATTTGTGCCGACGTTGACAAGCACCATACGACGCAGTTGGTATTTCATCCTCCACCTCTCCGTGTAACTCTTCTATTCTGGTATTCGTCGAACATACTCGCATACCTATTCAAGGGTGCCAACTATCAAAATCCATGACCAAATCCACACATACATCATCCTGCCAGACTGGGTCGGCCACATACATAGGGTACCGTCACATCCCCGAAAAATGGTCAATTACTTAACTTTTACCGAATGGAAAACCTTGGTGTCACTTCCTTGGTCGAGCAAATAGTCAATTCCACCGGTCAAAAAATAACGATGAATGGAGTCACAACCTGATTGGTCAACGGTTTCAAAGGAAATTTCCCGGTCATGAAAAGTTCTATTGCGACCAAGCTCCTTAACCATCGCTTCCCCTTTTGGGATACCCAATTCATCAATGATTTTTTCGATATGACGTGAGATATCGTACCTATGCTCAACGTATTCAGTATGGTCACGCTCTTTGACTTTGACCTCCGAACAGAACACCTCAACACATTCAAGCGCTCCAACATGAGCGAGAAAAAATACGAGAAGTTGTTTAAGTTGTGGCCGGTTGTACGGCGTTCCACAATACGGGTCACGGATGACCAGTTTTTTGACGTGGAGCCCCTTTAGGGCAGAGAACACATCTTCAAGTGGACGTGGAGTACCGACGGCGAACTCCCACATTGCCATATTTTTACCCTCGGCGAAGTGCTCTGGGGGATACAAAATCGCCGACGCCAAGACGGGTTCTATCACGCTGCGGATTTTTTCATCGACAGCCCCAAGCCCGGCGGGAGCATTTATCAAACCATCAAGCAGTGCCTGGACAGGAAACGCTTGTTTGACAAGTAGCGCACCATCTTCCAATGAGGAAAATATTCTTGGAAGCTGGGATGCCGTGCGCCCATCCTGGTCAGCCATCGCATGAATGCATAGCTTTCCGCTGTGAACCCAAGGATAGAGATGCCGATAAAGCATCAGCGACGCGTAGTCCTTGGGGTGGGCCTCGAGCCTGTTCGCGACATACAGACGCACTTGTTTGCCAGTCTGGAGCCAGGCAAGCACTTGATTTAGGTCGTCCTGGCGATAGGCATTGGGACTGGCGAGGGATACACCGATAGCGCAGACTGTGTTGCAATTGGCCAGCCGTTCGCTGAGTCCCGCAAGACTGGGTTTTGACCAGGGAACATAGTTGCCCGGACCGTCAACCGAAGTGGTTCCGTGAAGCAATCCCTTTAGCCAGGCTAGGGACTCCTTGCGCAGGAAGCTATCCCAATATCTTTGATTCCCATAGTCACATAAGCAGGCCCTGCAAGAAGCGTCGCAGTCTTGGGGACACTCTAGGCGTCGCTGCGTCGTCTTGATAAGTTCCAGGAAACTGAACTGGGGGCTACCAAGTCTGGCGCTGTATCCAGCCCCACCTGGCACACCGTCGTACAAAACCACCTCAACAATATTGCCGGCCGTGCTGTAGAGACGGTAGGTTGACCGAAGTTCGCCGGGGTGCAAGTGCAGCAAGTCGGAGGCACCCAAGCGGCAGGCTTCTGCAATCGTTCGGGCAATCTGCTCCTGGAACCTACGCAGCGGCACTGAGTCATCTGATGGCTCTGGAAGTGGCGCCAAGAACCTGAGCAATCTCACATCTGTGTTGAACATATGTGCAAAGTCCAGACCGAGCTTTGGCAGGACATCCTGTTTGCATTGCTGCCCGGTTCCGGGGTCCTTGTGAACAAATTTCTTTGCCCCCAAATTGGGCACGTCGGACTTTCCCGCAGCACTTTTGGCCAACGCCTTTGACTTACTCTTTGCGCCTCGCTGGGCGGCTGCGCAGAAGTTGCAAAAATTACAGCGGAAATAGCCTTCACCATACATCCCGCGGTTGGCAACAAAGAGGCTGCCCTTGAGGTTGCTGCCTTCAGTCCCCCGGGCCAAGAGCATCGCTGTGCTCAGGAACGGCAACTCAGTAGCTTCAAACTCCTCTGGTTGTGGCGATGCTATTAGTCTTGCCTCGTCTGCTGGCTTGACTCGCCTTCGCGAAGTTCCAGGGTCCTTCCCCTTATTGTCTGCAACACTGGTGACAAACCCCTTTGGCTCAATGAACATGCGTTTGCGCCGGGACGCATCGGAATATCCGCAGTTGCTGCAGGAGTCTGGAAGGTCTTGATGAGAGTCACCAACATCCACATGGAAACATTCAGGGCATGCTGCATACCAGCGAGTCGGCATGAACGCTTTCGGGTAGCTTGCAAGCCCAGCGCTCTCCCATATTCGCCCGTTGGCGACAACCTCAGCGCCAGGTGCATACTCGCTGATGCCCAGGCTCGCATCACGATTGAGCGATACGGCGCCTTGGTTTTGGAACCTGCTGAAAGTGCTGCCGTCCTGCACTTCCAAGGTTAACGAGTGCACAGGAAAGCTGTAGGTGGGAATCAATCCACGTCGGGACATTTCGCCAACCAGAAACTGGTCCATGTACTTAGCAAGTTGCTCCTGCCAGTAGGCAGCCTTTTTCATCTCATCAGCCTCGGCTGCATCCTTTTTCTTGGCTACATAAGACATGCAGCGCTGAGCAACATCTTCGGCGAATTCCTTTAGCCGGATGACGATGACGCTCTTGAGATATGCACCTCGGCACACGATTTGCCTAAGGTCATCTGGGAGCTGGTCGCCCAAAAGCTCGGCCTCGGCGAACGCCTGAAATCCCGCATCACTTTCGACCCAGACATGAAGGCGGTCATAAAACTCTGCCTTTTTTGCCTCATGAAGGATGTCACCAAAAAGATGCTTTAGTGAAGGTGCATTGACGTCTTGCTTGCTCAATGCATGGCGCAGGAAATACGAAAGTACCACCGACATCTGGTGTCGAAGAAACAATTCAGCGTTGCCAAGGTTAATGAAAGGGGTTGTTGGCGACGAAGTGAGGTACGTTCGTAGGTCCCGGAACACGGCCTGGTCATAATTGGCGTTGCGGGCTACCGTTACGCAAAACGGTGCGGATTGCGCGCGACGACCCGCGCGACCGGTCCGCTGTTGGTAATTGGCGATGCCAGGCGGGACGTTGAGGTTGACAACGGCTTCGAGGTCTCCCAAGTCCACACCCATTTCCATCGTCGTCGTGCAACTGAGCAGGTTTAGCCTTCGCTCAGAAAAATCGCGTTCAATTTCTTCCCGAAGCTCGGTCGACAGTGACGCCGTGTGTTCGCGTGCGCGCAGTGTCAAGTGGTTAGTTTCTTCGAAGGTCGCAAGGTAGTGGTTGTCACGCCGAAGCCTTTGGCGCTCCTCGTCGCTAAGCTTAACCACATCACCTTTGCAACCGAATGCGGAGCACTTGTTGGACACGACGTGTCTTTGAAAGAGCCCACAGCTCAGGCATTGGTACAAAGATACATCCAGGCCGCTTCGAACACGGATAAGTCCCCCATCCATGCCGAACCCTGGTGGGAACCTCTTCAGCATTGAGGTTGGTGGCCTGCTTATGCTCTCCCAGAATTGCCGCAAGAACAGTGACGCGACCTCCTTGCTGAGCCCAAGGCGTTCGACGAGATACCAGGACCGGCGGTTGTGTCGGTGGGTCTGTTGGCCAGGTAACCATTTGAATTTGACATTGGAATCTCCCCCTTCAATGTCAAATGTCCGGTGTTGGTTGTAGTTTCCCCAGACTGACGCGTCGCCCATTGCGATGCCGGACAGACCCTCAAGTGCCCGCTCACGTCGAATCGTTTCCAGCAAAATGTGGCAAAGCGCTGAAACGGACTCCTGGTCATTGGGCAGACCTTCGGGCCAGTAAGTCTTGACCTGTTGGTACAGACTCTTGAGCTTGGTCACCTCATATGTGACCAAGGCAACACCAAGACTTTCCAGTGAATTCCGACGACCACTGGGCGTACAGAACTCGTATCCCAGCGAACCAAGCAGCAGTTTGGTGATGTCCTGCTTGTCGGTACGGATGTCGCCCGACTCATTGAGCAGTAGTGGCTGTCCACCACCGCGACTCCAAAAATCGCAAACCCTGTCGGCCAATTGAGGCAGCGGCATGACCTCGATTGATTCGGACAACACGGCACGTACAGCCGCTCTGAGAGCAATACTTTCGGCTGTACGCTCAAAGTACGGCGCGAAAAAGGCCGCATCCTGCCGGTTGTCCGAGAATGTCAGCAGGCTGCGGCCAAATGAGGGGCGTGGGTCTGAATGGTCAACCAGCGTGGCTGGCAAGGCTTCGAGGACACGCTGGGAAACAACTGCGCCAAGGGCTTCATTGCCCGGGTGCATACGGGTCACCACCTCAGCGTCAGCACCCGATGCCCGGCCTCCACAGGCGGGGCAACGCTTGACATAGCGGGCACGCTCAATGTCATCATGTTCGGTATGCACCGGGTAAAGTGCAACGGCACCTTCAGACGCCTGTATCTCACCTGTTTTGAGCTGGACGAAGATGCGTTCATGTTCACCACCGTCAACGGTACTCGTCTCCTGTCCGCTTTCATCTTCTTCGTCTTCAGTCCCACCAATTGGCTGGCCAAGCCAGAACACCGTGCGTTCCGCCGCCCCATCGTTGGCATCCGGACGACGTGGGTGAACATGGGTCGCGTCTTTCCAGCCCTCAAAAAAAGGTTGGCCACATTTGCGACAACACATTAACTGAAAATAGTGGCCCGATTCGTCTGTGTGGCTCTTGCCAACGCGCGCCTTGGACCATCCCTCACCCTGTGCCTCCGGGAGCACCACGACCCCTTCGATGCTGTTGACCGCCAGGTGGTAGCGCCCAGGCAGCAGCGGAAAGTCCCCATCGTTACGTCTGGCAACCATACCCGCCTGAATGACAACGCTCAGCGCCGCTTGCGCCTCACGCGCCTCACAGGAATAGCCGTCAAAGACCTGCTGGGCGAGTTCGGCGAATGGCACTACGCACCCGCCCTTGAGCACCTCTGCAATCCTTCTGACTTCCTTATTGCGTGAAAAAACATCCACAAGAAAAGGAGCGATTGTCAAATCTTCTTTGGCATCAAGCAGAAGCTGATTTGGAAGGTCATCATGCGTCAGCATGAATCGGTTCCAGCAGTCGACGGTCTGCTCTGATTTGTCCAACTGCAGAAAATCGCGCAAGGTTGTGCCCAGATGAAGCCACTGTTGTGCGGTCAACGAAAAAATATTCGGCACCGGCCTGGTCAACTCCACATTGGTGATTCGCTTGCCGCGAATGACACGCTCAATGGGTTCTCCGAACAAATCTGAGCCGAATTTCTTGAGTTCCTCATCAGCTGTCTCAGACTCCGACAAACTGGCACTCGTTCCGAAGACTTGAATGCCATCAGTGGCTCCCAATCTAGTCTTGAGTTTGCGCAAGAGAAATGCCACCTCTGTGGCCTGGGCACCGTAGTAAGTGTGAATCTCGTCGAGCACAATGAATTTCAGCAAGTTTGTAGAAAACAAGCCAGAATTGCGCGGCAGCAGCAACATGTGCTCGAGCATCGCGTAGTTCGTGATGAGCACCTTCGGAGGGTCAGCTAGCATTTCATCTCTGGTCAGCATCCAGTTCCGAGGGATGCGTGAGGGATGGCCGAGCGCCTCCATTAGCTTTGGATTGTTCCAAATTTTGCTCTCCTCTTCGTCACGCTTCGCAGTGGACTTGACCTGACCTGTATACCGCCCGAAAGTAATTCCGAAATCCTTCAAATATCTGGCAAAGAGTGGGGCAACGCGGTAGTACAACTGGTCATTCGCCAACGCGTTCATTGGGTACACAAGAAGCGCACGTACCCCGGGTCGCTGCGGGTCGGGTTCTGAAAGCAACTCGTGTGCGATGGGATAAAGAAAGGTCTCCGTCTTGCCACTGCCCGTGCCTGTCGCCGTAAGGAAGCTCTCCTTGTCAACTATCGCGCGTCGCAAGGCTTCTTCCTGGTGACGATGAAGCGGTCGAGTGGCCGTTGGAAGCCTCCCTAAACCGTTATGCATGAACCCACCTGCGGACGTGAGCAATTGCGAGAGGGATTTGCTTTTTTCAAAATCAGGCAAGGCTTCAACAAACGGGCCCTGCACCAAATTTTCCTGGTCGAGCAACTGCCGAAACTCTCGAGCAAGGTTTGGATAACGCCGCGAAATCGGTAGGGTTGTCGCGATGTAGCGCGCCATGACTGTGCGCAAGTCCTGGGCAAAAGAGATTGGATTCGTTTCAGACATTTTGAACAGACGGGTCAATTTCAATGGTCAGTACCAGTTCCCATAACAACAAATAGAACGAGAACATGGCGGGAGCAACGTGCAGGTAGTAGGCAATGCAGTCATTGACAACTGGGCCAACGACTTCGATTTGTTTGCGCATCAGCGTCAGATTCGCGTGAAACTGACTGAGGGCTCCATCTTGTCGCGCATCCATGCGGCAATACCATGCCAGCCATGAGCATGCATTGGCGATGCGTACGACGTTTTCGTGCTTATGCTGTTCATACTCATTGGCGACCTCTGCGTCGAACTTGTCCCGCTGAAGCACCAGTTCCTGACCGCGCAGTCCAGCAGGCACGGTTTGGTCAAAGACCGGGCCCTTCTGATGGATGGACCTTGCCAGCGCAATGGCTAGTGCCCTGCGTTTGGAGGGCAGCAGCAGACTCGTTATGTAACCCCGCTCTAGGTCACGCCAGGCGTGTGCAAGATGGAGAGGACCGAGCAATTCACCCGCTTCCGGCATGAACGATGCATCATCAAGTCGGTATGCCCCGTCCAATGACGTTTGTGTGAGCACCTGACAGTATCTTGCCAGTTGAAATCCTCTTGGTCGCTTTCCCGCCATAACTTCAACGCAGTTGCTGAAGGCGAATGCTGCACTTGGGTGCAGCGTTGCTCCAAAGGCCTGGGACACTGAGCCGCGCAGCTCCGGCATGGCCCGCAAGGCGACTGACAAAGGATGAGCTTTGTTGTTCACGCGCTTATAAAGTGGCCGCTTCTGAGCAAAAATCCGAGTCAATGATGCGGGAACAGACTGCTTTGCCTGGAATCCCTGACGTATATCGTCTGCGGGAGATTCCATCGCCATGTCTGCCAGTTGCGTGATGAACTCTTCCTCATGGTCTCGAAGCCGACCTATCAACGCCGTGTAATACGTCCCCAACCAATGTTGCTGCTCCCAGCATGCTGGAGACCAGAACTGCCGAAAATGCTCATTCAGACGTGTCAGGCGCTCAGCCACCTCACCAAGTTCCAGTGTTTCCGCTTCAGCAACAACCTCTGAACCCGACACTTCCTTGCCAATGGCATCGACTGCGAACGCGACGGCGATTCGTCCCTCGTTGGCGTCCTCCAATCGGCCCCATACGCCACCTATACGTGCCCCAAACCCCAGAGTCCAAACGCCTGGCTTCAGCGTTTCGATGTCAATTTGCACGTATATGACATGGCTGTTACCGGTTCTACTGCCATAGACTTGCATCCGGGCAAGGTCATTGGTATGCCAAATGCCTGCCATCAACTCTTGTTCTGCTCGAACTTCGAGACCAGTCGATATTTGCTTGCCGGTCACCGCGACATCCGTCGGCTCGCCATTGACCGAGACGCGAATTTCAAAGACATTTGCCAACCGAGTTGTGGTGACTTCAGTGACGACGTGCGGCTGGGAAAGTAACAGGAGCGGAATTGATGCACCACCGTTTGTCTCGTAGACGAGTGCTCTTGCCCCAGGCTCAATCCTGCTTGCCAGGAAACTTGCTGGAAACACCTTGCTCGGCAGATGACCAAAGTCCACATAGGTTCGCATGCTGCCCAGTGTCAGGAAACCTGGCTCAGAGGCGCTCACGATGATGCGCTTAGCGCTGGTCAGCGAAACCGTCTCAGTGGCGCCAAGTGGTCTCGGTATGACCGTCGATATGCCATTTTCCTCCGGGAGCTCGACTTCAACAAAGACGCCGGGCCGGTTCCAGCTGAACTGAACCAGCCGCCCATTTCCGACGTCAAACACCAAGCGCATGATGCGACTTTGCGCATCTTGCGGTTCGGCTTGTAGTTCTCCAAAATTCAGACCGCTTGAGGAACCCGAAATGAGGTTCGCTGGCCGGGCTTCATAGCTGAATCGCATGCCGTAGCTCACAGCCGTGAGGCCAACCCAATACAGTACCGACTGGCGATGCAATGTTCTGGCGTCCCCCGTGCGGGCCAGCTCAATCACCAGCCTTCGCATCCCAGGTTGAATTTTCAGTGCCGCGATAAAGTTGGAGAGCTCAACTTCTGCACAGCCATCGGTGTCGAGACTCAGGGGAACGTTACCTTGCAAATCGTCGGATGAGATACGAAGTTCGTACGTCTGTTGACCAGATTGGCGCCATTCCAATGGAATTTCTGCCTTCACGCGAAGCGAACCATGCCGGAACACTGAATGTTCCAGACTTTCTTTTTCCAAACCCTGAACACGGAATGAAGGAAGATTGTGGCCAACAAAACAGACCCTCGCGGGCCCGTTCTCAAGCATCAATTCATTGCCGGGACGGATGTCCAACATCACCTCCACCAGCCGGGGCGTTTCACAGACCTCGTCCCATTCATCTGTGCTGGTTGGTGCGAAACGGCACAGTGCAACATAGACGCCGGGCGGGAGTTCAACCAGGTCTTCCTGCCCCAATTGTGCGGTGGCTCTCAAGCGTCCCGCATCATTGAAGACCAGCAACCGATTTGAAGCCTGGTCCGGCCACAGCTTGGCGCTCAACACCCGCTCTCCATCGGCTCGCGACACGCTCACCTCTGAGTGCAATCCATTTGCCAACGGTCGGAAACCGCCTTGCTCATTGGTATGAATCAATTGACTTGTTTTGCCACAGGTAACCTGATACGAAGTCGGGGCTGTCGTAGGAGCGAAAGCAATGCCAAGCACCCCATCGCGATAAATCAGCTGCGGTATGACGGCACGCTTGATGCTGCCAGGAGTTCCCTCGCTTGTAAACGCCTTCGCCAGAGCCAATTCCAATATGTCGCCGGAGGTGGCTCGCCCGCCATTGGAATGAACGCGAAGGAAGGTGCGCGTGTAATAGGCTTGGGTGTCGCGTTCAACCGCTTTGCGTGCAGTGGTACTGAACGGGGCCACAAGTTTGGCCAGCAGGGTCGACTGCCAATTCAATAGCCCTTCATGGTCATCCTCGTCGGGCAGGCCAATGCGTTTAGCTGTCTGTAACATTCGCAGCGCCAAATCGTCAGCAAAAGCAATTGGTACACCAGCTTGACGCACATACTCATCAACCATGAAGTGCGTTCCGGTGACACGTGGCAATGGCTGGATTCCGAGCTTGAAGATGGCGCGTCGGAACGACCTCCAAAGCAACTCTCGCTCGTTTTGGCTGAGCTCCGCGACTCCACCGATGGCCATTCGAACATGGGAATAGGGGTTGAAGTGTCCGTCTTGCCCGAGGCCAAGCATGACATGTTCAGCCAGCCAGACACCAAAGAGCGCTGGGTACATGTCCAGCCGTTGTGAGAAGGCTTTGGCACTTGGCATGGCCCGAAGGTCGGCTTCGATGGCGACACGGGTGTCTGACGGAACCAGTCCACCCAACAACCCCAACACAGGTGTTCGAGCCTGCTTTACCAGGCCTCGAATCTGCTCTTCTTGTGCGCTGAACATATTTCCTCCATGACCATCTTATCTTTTTTGACTAATCGTAATTTATGGCAAGCCCGTCCATGATGGATTTGACTTCGTCAGCGTTTTTTAGCGAAATTTGTTGTACCTCTGGTCTCAAAACCCCGTCACGGTTAAGTCCAAGCTGCTGCAAAACGTAATAGAGCATGGCATGACGGCACTCAAATGCGACCTCTCCGTGAAGCATGCCGTAGTCAAGTTCGATAACTCGACGTCTGGACTCGGAAAGTCCGCGACTGGGCTCCAGTACAAGGTTTACCGTTTTCGACCATGCCACGTCGCTTTCGCCCGTCACTTCTGAATTCTTTCCGGGCTTTACTTCCAGTACTCTCGCGATGACAAAGTCCCTAAAGGCTTTTCGCGAGTGGCAAAACGCCCTGACATGCCACCTAAATCCGTCGTGCCCGACGCCATGGGGCGTGAGTTCGCGCCAACGCGGCTGCGGCCGAGACATTGACTGGTAGAGCACATTGATGCTGGTGCCCTGACGCATGGCACGAAGAAATGCCATCCAGACGGACGGTGATACAGCCCGCACAGGTGCACTTGCCAGCGCAATTGACGGAAGCCAGCCAAGGTAACTCGACTCAGGGGCCAAGGTACCCGTTGACGTTCCAAGAAGTTCATTGAGAAAGCAATCGACACTTGAGGAAGCAAAAGCCGCCGAAAAATCTGCACTGGCAACGTAAACACGCTCGCTACGGTCATAAATGATGTTGTTTGGAGCAATTTCGCTGTAACGCCCGATGTCTGTAGACGCCTGCGGGACTGATATTCCAAAGTGTGTCATGAGGTCGCCACGATTGAGACGCCCATCCCATTGCAACCTGAAATCAATAAATTCCAGTCGCTTTTCTGGTCCCCACGGCCCAGTCGTGCGCTTGAGGGGTAGTGACCTGGTCTTGCGTGTAAGTGAAGTTTTCATCTTCAAATTTTCAGAGTACGTATACAAATTATACTAAAATACTTTTTATACGCAATAGACTTTTCCCCACAAACAGACACACCAGACAAAAAGTGCTGCGCGGCGTTCTGAATCAGTGAAACCAAAGACCCAAATATGAAAAATTCAACTTTTACCAAATACGAGCACGCCATACGGACCTACCAGGGCAATCCGCTTTCTGAAACTCTCTTGATGGCGCGGGACGGTGCTTTATCCGTGTACTACGCGCCCTTCGAGTGGGTCAACCCCGATGCCCGGGTCGTGCTGGTCGGCATTACCCCAGGGAAAGTCCAGGCGGCGAACGCCTTGGCGGAGGCAAGAGGTGCTCTCTTGGCAGGCAAGTCAATCGATGAAGTATTGAGACGGGCCAAGCGGACGGGCGCCTTCTCCGGGGCCATGCGCCCGAACCTCATCAACCTGCTGGACTGCATTGGGCTGCACAAATGGTTGAACATCGGGTCCTGCGCCGAACTGTTTGGAAATGCGGGCCAGTTGCTGCAGACAGCTTCTGCCCTGCAATTTCCTGTCTTTATTGACGGCGCCAACTACAACGGAACACCTGACCCGTTGAAAAACTCGTTGTTACGGTCGATGCTGCTAGAGCATTTCGGAACCATGGTCAAGGCGGTGCCCAATGCCGTCTTTGTTCCCTTAGGGCCCGTTCCATCGAAGGCACTGGAATGGCTGGCGCAGCAAGGCGTCTTGCCGGCGTCTAGGGTACTGCATGGTCTGCCTCATCCCAGCGGTGCCAATGCTGAGCGGATTGCCTATTTTTTAGGCCGCAAAAAGCGTTCAGAATTGTCAGTCAAGACGACACCGGAAAAGTTGGACTCTGCCAGAGAGCGGTTGACCAAAGATATCAATGCTCTTTCACACGATTGAGGACAACTGCAGAAATAGCGGCTGGTGAAACTGAAAGTTGTTGCCTTCGCCGCCAAAACTGTCCAGAGCGCCAATCCCAGGCTGCCCAGCGTGCTCGAATCCGGTAGCGGAATTGAGCTGACTGCAGCAGCGGCGCCTTCCGCTGCACCCAGAACTACAAAAGTGGCCGTAAGCACCCATCCCCGCACGAACATGGCAGTTCAGACCACAAAAATAATGCTGCACCCCTTTCGAGGAAGCAGCATTTAAATCAACGCCTACAAGTGCTTTATAGAAAATTGCCTAGTGAACCAGCCTCCGCCTAGATGTTGGCTGCAATTCTTGAGCCAACAAGCTCTGGTCTCTCGCGACTCAACAGGACAAAGGCCTGCAAGTCGTCATCGAGTCTCAAAAATATAAAGAGGGGCGACTCAGGCTCGTGCTCCCGGCGTGCCGCAAGTAACACTACAGCCCGCTCGCCTGAGGACAAATACCCGATATCCTCGACCTCCAATTTCTGCCTTAACAGCCCATTGCGCACAGGCGTCAGCCTGTCAATGCGATGAATGATTCTCCTTTCAATTGTTTGCACAAGTTGACTCAATTTTTCTGACTGCTTGTCCATGTGGGTCCATAAATGATGGTTATTGGCTGTTGGTCTAGCAAACCGCTTTAAACCGAGATTGTCCATTGGGGTTTGAGATGATGGCGAGCAGGTTTGCGAGGTAGTTTGGGGGGGCTGTGAGGCGTTCATAGCTGGGCTATGAACACCGAACAGGCGCACAAAATGACCGCAAAGCAGCCGCCAGCGCTCAAACAGGTGCGAAGTACCGCCCAATGGACAATTTCGGTTAAACCCTTGCTAAGGACGCGGCCGTGCGCTGTATGGTCACAAGAAAGCAGCAGCGCAAGTCAATCAAAACAATGAGTTTGGCGGTCATAGGGGGTGACACTGACCTGGCTGCATCTCCCCTCACGCCAAAAAGAGGCTTGCGCCTGAAGTCCCGCTGCGTGCCGTTCCCAGAGCTTGCAACCCCTCAGAGTGACCTAGTGCCGCCTGATGCATGGCTGTCAACCATTGATAACCTGACGATTGTGGTACCTGTACTGGACTAAGTTCGCGGTACAAGAACGCCACCAAAAGTTGCACGCCCGGGTCCGCCTTGCTCAGGGCATCAGGCACAAATGCTGCAAAAAATGGGTCTTGACGTAGGCGCTCTAATTCAAGCTGCACCCGCTTCGACATCGGTGCCTTCTCTGGCCACACAAAATCCTTCAGCGATACGGTACCTGCCAGCGTTAACACCAGCACAACCGGCACGCCAAGGTACACAGCAGCATTTTCATGAACTGACCGCTGCGCGCGGCCGATGTCTGCCTCATGACGACGCCACTGAGCCAATCGCTCATATGTAACACCCAAGGCTTTCGCAAGCTTTATAAGCGTATCGCCACGCTGTGTGGCCTGCGCAACCAGTATCCGCAGTAGCACCTGGTCATCTCGCACAAGCGCAGGCGGGTTGTGCCTCTTTGCCTTTCTTGTTAATTCTTTTGTCATATAAATTTCCTCTCGCTTCGACAGCACATGCTGTCCTCATATGTAGCAAGCCGAAAAAATCTGCTTTGGCGACCTAAAGTGAAACTGGCTTCGCCCTCGTTGCAACTTCATCCAGCACGGTGGCATGGTGCTGAGGCTTAAACACCATGCATGAAAACCGTGGTCTTGCCGAGAAGGTAACCACACCGACTCCGAATGACCCACAAAACCAAATTTATCAACAACCAGTCCCGCCACCGGCCACTAACCCCAGATGCGAACGCCACCAACGCAGTCGGCCTGGCGGGCAGTGACGCACAAGGTATCAGTCAGAAAATGCGCGCGGTGTTGATGACAGCTCTAACGGACATCATCGACAACAAGGACCTCAGGCCAAGCGAGGCCGCATCCCTATTTGGGGTAACACGGGCTTCGATTCAATCATTGAACCGCGGCTTGGTGGAGTCGTTCACGTTTGAAGCATTGCTCAGCATGGCTGAGGCAGCAGGCCTTGCACCCTCACTCAAGTTTTCGAGCCCAGCATGGCCCTCCAGCACGCGGCTAGTTGCCCTAGCGCCAAACGTCACTGCTCAGCAAGCTGATACTTCACCACATCCGGCGCGCACGCGCAGCGCCACAGATACAACTTGGCCAGCCAACTTACTCAAATCAAGAACGCATCTCACCACTTCAGAGGCTGCCCTACTCCTGGGTCGTCAATGCCAGACACTCAGAATCTGGGCCTGTTACGAATCAAAGGCACCACTGCGCCCGGTTCGGGTGAACGGCAGACTGGCATGGCCTGTCGGAGATATCGCGCGACTACTTGGACTTGTCTAGTCGGGGTAGACGGCTACCAGTCATCACCCGGTTGGCGTCATTGGCTGGTGGCCATGAAGTCGCGTGGACGTTTTGCATCTTGTCACTTCATGCTGTCAGGCAGCACAGTCGAGTGCGCTGTCAAAGCCAAATCAACATTAACCAAAGTCATGAAGCCTCACACGCTAAAAATTTCACACAAACTTGTAGACGCCCTAATGTCTTCAACCTTTCACTTGGAAGTTGAGAGTCTGGCCAATGAGGCGATTTCGGCGTACATCTGGCCGACTGACCTGAGCGCCGCAAGAGTCGGCGCCGTAGTTGAATGGCATGGCACCGACACGATTTCGTCCATCGTTAGCGCCGAAGGCGAAGAGTCCGAATGGGGACAGCGCTTTCTACTGGTTTGGGCGGCGACTGACAACCGTGCCGTAAAGAAGATTCCGGCACTTGGAGCCGGAAGTTGGAGTAAGGCTTCGCTAACGATACCGGACCTCGACGGCGCCCCTGGTGAGACGATTCGAATCGACATCGACGCACAGCGATGGAAAGCCAGCTTGGCGCGCGTCCCAAAGGTCGAACCTGGCAGGTCACTGCGCATTCCGGTGGCTTTGCGCTACATGAACGTGGGGCCTATTCTTTGCGAGATGGCGTCGCGTCTCATTCTGAAGAAGAACTGGCTAGATAACGCTGCATGAGTTGTCACCCAGCAAGAGGTTTCTAGGAGTTGAACCGGCTAGCCGTTCATTTGACATTTTTTATACTCCCATTTTCAAACATCCTGCGCTGCCACCGCCTCATGGCCCCGGCTGGGCATTTGTCTTACTTTGAGACGGCCGCGTCATCACCACCGTACTGCGCCTCACGCACAGCCTTGCGTAACTCGCGCCCGGTCAGTGAAGCGAACTGCGGGCGCACTTGCAGCTTGCCATCAAGCAGCCGTTGCAGGCCATCAACCGCCAGCTCAGCGTCCTCCAAGGCATGCAGCGCGCGGTACACCTCGCTGGGTCCACATTCCTCGCTGCCAACAAAAATCCGGGCATAGGCGACACTCGAAGAAACGAACCCCAAGCTCTCCATGACTTCCTCATGCGGTACGGTCTTGGCCGTGCCAGCATCAATTTCGGCCACTTGCTGCTTCAGACCCTGGCTGACTTTTTCACTGTCATCCGGTGAGCCATGCCATGACAGCTCCCACAAAATCTCCCGAATAAAACTGCCCAATGTGATGCGCTCACTTTTGACGACTTGCAACGTGTTTCCATACTGCTTTGCGTCAATGTCTGCCTCGCAGATGAGCACTTCACTGTTGACGCGGACCGGCAGATGCAGCAGCTCGCGCACAGGAGTAAGGGAAATGGCCCATTTGGTTCGCTCCCCCTTTTTGTGTGCAAGGTGCCCATGCTCAAAGACATCGGCTTCTTGGACAACGCCAACACCATGCAATTGATGACGGCCCACGCCTTCATAGGTGCCCGTTGAGGTGTCGTGATGCCAGAGCTGGTAAAGCTCCAGAAATTCGATGCGCTGCCAGGCCTCTTCTTCTTTCGCCACAGGCCCCTTGCGCACTTCCGCGCAGAGCTCTGCGACAAACTCTTGATGAAAAACAGCCTGCATGATGGGCTCGTCCAACACCAGCCGGAACACGTCTGCTAGCGTCACCTCGGGTTCGACTGCAAGCTCGTGGAACAAGTATTCGAACGCGCGGTCGGTGACGTCGGTTGAGACCCAATCACCGACGCTTTTGTCGTCGTCATAAACCCATGACTTGCGCACAAGACGTGGGCCTGGAAATAGTTGAAGTTCTGACATGTTGCTTGCTCGGGACAGTTTGCTTGGAAGAAGCCCGACCTGTACCTGCGACATTGTTTCAGGTTTTGAATACCGTACTGCGATGAAATTCCAGATAGTGTTGATGTGCACCGGTCAACCCAAGAATAGCCAGACCATCGTTGATGCCAAGGAGTTGGCGGTCAATGGCAGTCAATTTGTTGGAGAACAGCAAAGTCCCATCCAGCTGTACCGTCATCCACCCGCCATCAAACAACGCATCCAGATGCGGCGCCAGCAACAGACCATTAAACACATCCAGCCGTTCCTCATCGGTGTCGCACAACGCCCAGGGCTTGATGTGTGAGGCGCGCAGCAGCTCTGGCACAGCCAGGCCGGTGACACAACAGCGACCCTGCCAATAGTCCAGCAGCGCTGCGCGAAACAGGTCCTGGCCCACTCGCTGCACCACCCAGCGCTCGGCTTCGGTCGATTGGGGCATGTTTACGGTGGCATTCTGAAACTTCTGCGCCACGCGGTTGGGCAAAGTGCGGGCAGTTGCAGCCGCCTTGTCCAGCGCTTGGTACAAGGCTTGCCAGCCCTGAACGGTGCAGCTTGTTACCGCGTCATGCGCACGAGCATCTCCAACTGATGGGGCAGCGGTGCCAAACTGCGCCATGCCTGGCAGCACACCCGAGCCTGATGCAGTCAAGATAAACACCTCGCGTCCCAGCGCCTGCACCGTGACAGATTCCGGGAAACTGGCCGAGCGCAGCACCAGCGCATCGCCCGCCCAGTCTGGCGTGCGCTCAAAGCCGCAGTCGGCGGCGGCTTTTTCGAGACGTGTACGCTCCAATGGGTTGATATCCATACGGTTCAGTCAGCCCCTTTGGACAGATTGCATGCTGGGCATGCCACCTGCCCATTTTCAACAGTGGTTTTGCTCCCTTTTGACCAGGGCAGTTTGTGGTCGCAATGCCAGTTGTCCCACACCACCTTATCCCCCTGGCACTTGATGCGTACCTGGCAAAGCTGGTGGTCACGCCGGAAAATGGTCAGTTTTTGGATGTAGGTGAAATCACGCTGGTTATCTTTCAGCGCCAGGGTTGGAAAGCGTGTCAACAAATCACGCATCATGAAATCCATCCGAAACCGGATGGAGTCCTGGGCGTCCGTGCTGTGGCTGATTCGCTCTTTGTACGACACCCACTCTGGCTCAGCCTGGTCCTCATCCAATTTATCTTGGGCGCGACGCCGGCTCTCAAAGTCCAGAAACCAGGCTCGCAGATTCGCCTTGATGTCGGCCACCACGTACGCACGCTGCAACTCGGCAAACACGCAGTAGAGCGAAATGGCGTTGTAACGCTCGAGCTCTGGCGTCTTGTCCGGAAAGACCTCTGCCAGTAGCGCCAAGGTGCGCTGCACGGCCTTCGCCTCTTTGCCAGCCATATCAAAAGCCTGTTGTCCCTGGTAGATGCGATTGAGGTCGCCGTCTTTCACGTTAACGGGTCCGCCAGCGAGCTCCAGGCAGACCATCTGCGCGGCCACATGGTCATGGGTATACCGACTGTTGGCAAAACCAACCCGGCTGAAGAATGCATGCGCCGTCAGCGACTTAACGAACTCGCGCATTTTTCCTGGCATTGCATTGCGCTTTTCCTGGGCCTTTAGCGACGTCCCATTTTGGAGACGCAAAAACATCTCGCGCACTTCGTTCTCATCGGTGTCTTCAAGCACCACCACATCCAGCGCGTAGGTGTCGAAGCGGATGAGCAGGTCATCATCCAGAGTGTTGTATTTGCAACCTGCCGTAGAGATGCCATCGACTGGCTCTGCATTGGCGGGCAAAGCAAACTCACCGTCAACAAAGCTCCAGATGGCCCGCAAACGCTGCTGGCCGTCCACGACATCGTACCGGTCTGGCTTGCTGGACAACTTGCGCCAATACATCTTGGGCACGTCATACTCACGCAAAATGGAGTCCACCAGCAGTTGCTTCTGTGCGATTGACCAGACGGCAGGGCGCTGAAAGTCCGGGTTGGTGTCGATGCGCAGGCGGATGCCGTTGGGGGCTGACACTGTAGACACGGGGAATGGTTTTTTGTTGGTTTTCATAGGTTTTTCTCACCTTTGTCTACGGCAAAGCGATTCCTCGAATACGCTGATAAAGCTCTACTGCAAATGAATCTGTCATCCCCGACACAAAGTCTGTGGCCACCAACGTCCGTTGGTAGGGTGTCAAAGTGGTGGTCAATTCAACTCCAGCGGGCAAAAGGTTCAGCATGGTTCGTGACCGCGTCTTACCAATCGGGCTGCTATTGACCTTGGTTTCTATGGCTCCAACAAAAGCGTCCAATAGCCCCCCAATGACTTCAAACCCGCAGGCCTCAACCTCAACAACAGGTCGCGTGCAATAAACTTTCTTCTTCGCCAGTTCTTTGAATGCAACAAGTTCGTTTGAATGCTGCATCCGAGCTGCCAACTCTTCGTCAAATGCACCGCTCATGATTTCGTTGTAGTTAGACCTAAAAACGTCAACAGCCTCATGAACCATCGCATTGACCGTCACCGCACGGAAATACTCGGCCCGTCGCTGGGTGTGATGAATCTGCCTACCCTGAGCTAGTTGCTTTTCCGAAAGCCATGGCCTATGTAAGTTCTCTATTTCCTCAAGTGAAATGACTCCGGCCTTAAAACCATCCTCGACATCCATGACGTGGTAGCAAATGTCATCCGCGGCCTCAACAAGGAATGCCAATGGATGCCTATGCCACGCCAGTGCATCGCCAGGCTTCTTGACAAGGCCCAACTCAGTTGCCAACTCTTCAAATAATGCTGCCTCACTCTGCATAAACCCGAACTTCTTGGCACTGATACCTTGCCTTTGTGTGACGTCCACATGGGATGCGCGAGGGTATTTTGTGAATGTTCCCAACACCGCGCTGGTCAATTGAAGACCTCCAGGCTGCGGATAGTTTTGCAAGGTCCATAACGTGCGCAATCCCTGGGCATTGCCTTCAAATTTCAACAGGTCTGACTTTTCTGCTTCAGACATTTGGCTCGCAGGAAATAGTTTTGAGGATTCAAACCACTCTTGAATTGCTGACTCACCCGCATGTCCAAAAGGCGGATTGCCAATATCATGGGCCAGGCACGCCGTAGAAACAACAGCGCCCACATCCTGAGCAGCAAAAACTGTTTTTAATGATGGCTCTTTGCTGTGAATGATGTCAGTGGCGAGCATTCCCAATGAACGCCCAACGCTTGCCACTTCCAAGCTATGAGTAAGCCGTCCCCCTGAGTCAGAATAGTTGTCGCCTCCAAAAATTGCGGATGATCCGCGTTAAAGCGACACCATATGAAACGAAACAATTACTCTGCCGAATTCAAAGAACAGGCACTGCGCAAAGCACATG
>Ga0100393_10000940_pt1 | contig 30501 bp, 30 predicted proteins | sample CryGeymeta201517_FD_81546 | JGI IMG/M metagenome (GOLD analysis project Ga0100393, IMG submission 81546) | Groundwater microbial communities from Crystal Geyser aquifers in Utah, USA - Crystal Geyser metaG 2015-17 | ecosystem: Environmental > Aquatic > Deep subsurface > Groundwater | place... | reverse complement strand
GTCAGTGGATTGTTCATTTTCTAAAGAAATTGTATGCATACGTTTTTAAGCTGAGCTTAAATTTCGTGCAAAAACGGGTGTAAAAATACACTTTTCTCTTCTGAGACGGTTGCATCACCCGTAAAAATGGGATACGATACTTTCAGTTGATTGAAGTATCCCTATTTGAAAACCGCCGCGCCAACGGTGGTTTTTCTTTGCCCGGAACTCAAGCTCTCGCTCCTCCTGTTCGTGTGGGTTGAGGGATGGATTCCATGAATAGGAATCCGAGACGGGAGTATTCTAGCACAGCCGTTTCGTCTGAACAAGACGCTGAAAATCGCATCACTCCAAAACGTCCGTATGCGAGCGCTGTTCTTGCTTGGAATGGAATACGCGACTGGTATTCCACGCTTCTTGAAGTGCATAGACGAGCTGCGCCGCCCGGTCTTCGTCGGAGACGACGGCGATCGGCACGATGTTGCCGCCATAGACCATTTCGACTTTCCGGTATCTGACCTTGTGCAGGCACATGGCCGACATCTTGCCGCTGCGGTCTAAGCGCCGGACGTGCTGTTCGCGCCTTTCATCCAGATACTTCGCACCCGCCCGGAACTGGGCATCAACTTTCGGCGAAATGTCATACGCGACCCCGTTGATCGTGATCCGGCTCAGCTCGAAAATGACATTCGTATCCACGGGAAACAACTGCATGCAGATAATCAGAGGCGACTTTTCATAGATGAGAAAGCCCGTGATCGCCGTCAATGCGAGGAACCCAAGGGGTTCAGGATGGGCAAGGCAAAACAGCCAGCCAAGCAGGCTGAACATGAGCAGAAAAACGCGAATAAATTCCGCCGCCACGAGGCGGGCGTAAGTGTCATGCTGGCAATAGACCTGCGTCCATTGCCCTTCGTCGGAGACGAGCATGGAAGGCCATTCGGGAAGATTCGAGAGTTGGTTTTTCATTTCAGAGGTTCTCCATGAATTGTTTGTGAGCGCGGAATAGTTCGTGTTTATCGTAGTAAGCCCGTTGCAGCACCATGGGGTGAAAGCCCGGACGGATGATGAGCTGGCGCACGAGATGGTCGTCGCGGCCAAAGAAGAGGGCGATTTCTTCGGGAGTCATCAGAGAATGACTCTGTTCGCCCCACGAATCTCCGGTTTCCCCGCTCTGGGTTCGGGAAGTGTAGGCCGGATTACGCGAGCTGTTACTTGTTACGGTCGTTTGGCCGAGCCGCTTGGAGATCCACTCCAGTGTCTGCATGTCCGAATTGCCGAAGAACTGGAGTATGCCGCAGTTGCCCATGAAAGACTGCCAGCGTCGCCCGTAAAGGGCTTCGAGTTGGCCGAGGTCTTGCACGATTGGCCAGAGCTTGCAGTCCAGGCCTGCAATCTGGCCGATGGCACTCTCCAGAGCCTTCATGTGGCCGAGCACCGCGAATTCGTCCAGACAGAGGAGCACGGGATGCGGCGGCCTTGTCCGCTCCAGTTCCATGGCGTTGAGGGTTAGATTCACGAAGAGCCGCAACCAACCCGAGCAAATCCCCATCTTAGTTGCGGGAAGCGAAAGATAGACGCTGGTTCGACCTGTTTTCAGTTCCTTCAGATCGATGCTGTTCTTCGTCAGCACGCCGTGCATTCGGGGCATCGAGATGAAATCAATGTGCCGCCGGAGCGTCGAAAGGATGGAGCCGCGCTCGTCGTCGGGCTTGGAAAAGAAGCTGTGCGCCCCGTCGGCGATTTCCTCACCCGCCGCGTGGTTTTCGCGCATTTCGTCTTCGAGGGCGTCGTTGAGCTTCATCAAAAATTGATAGACCGAGACCAAGTGCCGCTTGCCGATATAGTTGGGATGCGTGGCGATATGGAGTATGGCCGTCGTCAGGAAAAGACGCGCACTCTCATTCCAGTGCGGATTTTTTTCGTCGGGCGAGCCGACAATCAAGGCATCCGCGATGATCCCCGCGTCGTCGATCAAGGAGGGGCTGTCCGGGACGAGCAGCGTCAGCGGATTGAAGCCCCCGCTGTAGCGTTCGCCGAGAACGCTGCTGGCCGTGCCGAACGGGTCGAGGACGACCGTTTTCTGGCCGACCACGGTCGCCCGCCAGTCGGCGGTCTCCATGGCGAGGTCGCCTTTGGGGTCAACCACGAGCACGGAGCCGGGATAGAGGATCAAATTGGGAATAATCGCGCCCCGACCTTTGCCGCCGCGTGAACCCGCGACGGTCAGCATATGGCGGTCGTCGGCGCAGCCGATGGCCGTGCCGCCCTCCACGTAGCGCGTGAGGCGATGGTCTTGACGGCGAAGCTGATGCACCTCCGCGTCCACCACCCCGAGGAAAAGTTGCCCTGAATTCTCTTCGGGCTTGAATTGCAGCGAAGCGGAAGCGGCAATGCTCCCGGTTTCCGCGAAACGGGCACATGCCATGGAGGGTTCGATATTGGTCGATACGCCCCGGAGGAAATCTTGGTGTAAATGCGTCATAGTGCTTCGAACTTTATGCAAATGCGTCATGGTGCTTCGAACTCTATTTTGGGAAATTGGCGGAGTCCGCCTATTAGAACAAACGACTGAGCAGCGACATTTTCCGGTGGGCTGGAAAGAAACACGAGAAAAGTGGCGTGACCGCCTGCTTTACCGGAAACGCCCGGAGCGGCTTACGCCGCCCGTGGTTTCAATTTCGGATTGCAACCATTGGCCGCAATCCGTGCGGCCAACTCACGTTGGCGCTTTTTGTGGACGGCGCGTTCACGGCGGCTTTCACCGTCGAGAATGAGGCAGAAGATCATCCAGAGGATGAACTCGTGCTCAATGTCGCGCTCGGCTTGGCGGTTAAATTCAGAGGTCAGATGGCTCATTATGGTTCTCCCGTTTTGAAAGTTTCTATTCGTTTCGTGCATAGACAAGACACACGATTTTCAACCGAAGAGGCACCCGCAGGGGCGCAACGCGAGAGGAGCAGGATATGGCATCCTTGCCGGGAAAAAGCTGTGTGTGACAAGGCACCCTCAGAAACGCAGAGAGACGCGTTGAGACGCGGAGCATGGAGTGAGGTGATCGGCCTCGATTGTGCACCGCAGCGAGCGGTTTTGAAACGCACCGTATCGAGAATGTTTACCGATTCTTAAAGTCTACACCTCACACTTAAAGGACGGGGGCGGCGTCCGCTGCCTTGACGGAGTCACGGCAACGTAGCCTGCCATTGGGGTCTGGCTGGTGGCGTGAGTGTTCGCGGGAAAACCCAGCCAACGGCGCAGATTGGAGAACACACCGGAATGCAGGATAGCGAGATGCGTTTATGTAAACATAAACTACCTCGTGAAGGGGGCATAAGCCGCCCCCGTTCAATCCCCCGCGAGGTTTTTTTGGAAGGATTCTTAGCATGGCACGACCCAAAAAAACTACAGCCGAGCGGCGTTGCCGCCAAGTGATATTCCGCCTCACGGAAGCGGAATATCAACGGCTGTCGGCCAAGTCGGACCTTGCTGGCATCGCGCCCAATGACCTTGCGCGTAAACTCACCAACAAGGGTTCCAACCGACTTGTCGTCAAAACCGAGCGTCGCCTGGATCCGGCCTTTCTCAAACGCATCGATCAGATCGGCCATAACCTCAATCAGGTCGTTAAAAATGCCCACATTTTCGGGACGGTGTCCCCGCGTATTGAATCCCTTTGCGCTGACATCGAGCAGGTCATGGAGGAAGCCATGGAGGAGGTGCCCGATGATTCCTAAAATCGCAAAGGGAGGCCGCAGCTTCAAAGGCGCTTTTGACTATTACATGCACGACAAGGACGGACGCACGTCCGACCGCGTGGCATGGGCGCAAACGGAAAACATGCTCACTGAAGACCCGCAACTGGCGTGGAAAGTCATGGCTTTCACCGCTCAATCACAGTCACGCCTCAAAGAGGCTTCCGAGCAATCGCGGGCAGGTCGTAAGCTCGAAAATCCGGTGTTTTCGTTTTCGCTTTCGTGGCATCCCGAGCAGAACCCCGACCAAGCGCATATGCTGGAAACAGCACACAAAGCGCTTGAGATGATGGGCATGAGCGGTCACGAGTCGGTTATTGTGGCACATCGGGATGAGCCGCAAAAACACGTTCACGTCATTGTGAATCGGGTTCACCCCATCAGCGGCTTGGCAGCGGACATCCGCAACTCGAAGCGTAAATTTTCCGATTTCGCCCGCGAGTATGAACGCGAGAACGGCAAAATCTACTGCCCGCAGCGGGAGGAAAATTTCGAGAAGCGGCAGAACGGCGAGCTGTCCCGCTACCATGACAATGTCATCGCCGAAGCATGGAACCAAAGCCGCGACGGACAGGGTTTCATCGACGCGCTTGCGGCGAAGAAATACGTGCTGGCCCAAGGCCGAAAACGCTTGGTCGTTATCGACCCGCATGGGAAATCACATAATCCCGTCCGGCATTTGGAGGGCGTGAAGTCCAAAGACTTCCAGCACCGCCTCAAAGACCTCGACCTCACCAAGTTGCCCGACGCGGACAAGGTGCTTCAGCAGATGAAGTCTCAGTCCGACCAAAACGACACGTCCCATCTCGTTTTTGAAAAGTTGGCCAAGCTGAAGATCCGAGCCATGCGGGAGCAGCAGCACCAAGAGGTCTCGGAACTGGGCGATAAGTATCGCCAGCGTTACCGCGCTTCCAATCGGCAATTGGCGAACCACTACAACCTGCCCAAGCAGAAAAGGGCTGTCCAGGAATTGCTCAAAGCGACGAAGAATCCTTCGTGGTGGAAGCGGCTCACAGGTAAAGCCAAGAGGGAAAAGCAGGAACTGCATTCGGCCATGCGGAATTACCAGAGCGCCTACCGCCGCTATCTGGAGGGACTGGACGGCGTGAAGCAGCAACGCCGCGAGGAATACACGCAGTTGAAGCAGCGGCAGCAGGCCGAACGCTCCGAGCTGAAAGTCTATCTGCTCGCCCAGCGGAGGGCGGGCAACTTCACGCTCAGGGACGATCACGGCCTGATCCATACGCAGGCCAAGAAGAAGCAACAGCGGCAGGAGCAGTCCCGCAAGCGGTCGCAGAACCGGAAAAAATAGAAAGCCGCCGGAATTTTGGACTCCGGCAGAGGTAGAGATAGCATGTTTACAAAATGCATATGCACCGAAACGCGGAAGGATTTTTTGATGCGCTTCGAGGAAATCGGAGACACCGCTTGGCAACTCGTCGATACCTACGAGAATCCGTTGCCAGGCTTTTTCGGCACGATTTCCGTGCGAACCTTCGGCAATCAAAAGCTCAGCGGGGAGTTCACCGTCTCCCCTGATTACAAGGGATGCCCTTTTTGCCGAGCGAACAGCTTTTTCGTCTGTGGCGCATGTGGCCTCCCCAACTGCAATGAGAGCGTCAGTCTGACTGACGGAAAAACCATTTCCGTCGCTTGTGCCAAGTGTGGCAACAAAGCTGACCTATGCCCGCTGGAAGAACTCAGCTTGGCGGAAGACTACTCGATCAGCTCGAAATAAATTTTCAGGCTGATCGGAATTTTAACCCCGTATCCGGTTTTAGAGAATATGAAAATAAGAAGAGTCAAACACGGACACACGGTCGAACGCTTCGTTGTTTATGAACATGATGAAGTGGAAGGCTGGATGCCGACCCAATGGGCTTATGAACTTCCGATATTGCTGAACGAGGACTTGCTCGGAAAAGAAATCCGCGTCCACCGAGAAGACCAGTTTATCCCCGACGCGGGTTTCGACGACCTCGTTCCATTTTAAGGAATCACCGTAAACAAGAATTGGAGGAAACATGAACAACAACTGCATCTGCAACCAGACTGGAGAAAAGTATTTGATCGTTTTTCAGGAGCTGAAAGCCCAGCACTGGCAGCTCATTGAGTCCTATTTCGGGATCAGCCGAAAAGGCGTGTCCAGCCGAGAGGACAACATTGCGAAGCTGGATCACGCCACTCTCAGCAAAGGCATCTCCGTATCCTCCGAATATGCGGGATGCCCCTACTGTAACGCGAAGGGTATTTTCATCTGCGGCCATTGCATGGCTATCAACTGCAACCATGCAAAGACGGGCAATATCACTTGCGCCGAATGCCGGACTGACGGCGAGTTGACGCCGATTCACGAACTCGGAAGCGGCGATGAATTGCCGCAATCCGAAAAATAATCTCCGTCGCACCGGAATTTTCACCCGCCCACTCGGTAATGCCTACAACCATGAAAATCCATTTTCTCACAATCATCATTCTGCCGCTCATCTTTTGTTCCTGTGCCAGCCCTCACAGTCATCAGCCAACGCAAATCGAGCAGCGTCCCACGGCTACAGCTCCAGTGCCTCAGAAGACACCACCCGCCGTCAAGCAAGCGGAACCTCAAATAGATGCGTTTGCGCGAATGATCAAACAGCTCGAAGCCGAGAACTCCGAGCTTCGCATGCAACTTTTGGAAAACGTTTTAACCCACTGATCCGACTATGAAATACCAACCCGCCATCATCACACCGAATGAGCGCAGCTCACAGCAAGGGAGCGAATTGCTCCCTTTGGAAAAAACCTTCCTGAAGGAAGTCAATGGGAAGGAAGTTCTCTTGGTCTACCTCGTGGACACGTCCGCCTCGATGACCATGAACAACAACATTGGCCTTCTCTGCGAAGGGCTTCACACCTTGAAGCAGGAACTCATTGCCGACGAAACCGTACGGCATACCGTCAAGATCGTCCTGATTGCCTATGGCAATAATACCGTGCTGCCTGTGACGGATGACTTCATCGCTCCGGATGAATTCGTGCCGCCCCAGTTGGTGGCCAAGGGCAACACCCCGATGGGGCAGGCCTATATGCTCGCCCTTGAATTCATCAAGCGGTGGAAGAAGAGCTGTTCCGACCGCAAGGTGGACTACTACCGTCCATGGCTGGTCAACAGCACCGACGGCCAACCCACCGACGACTGGAGCGAAGCCGCCTGTGCGTTGAAAATCGCCGAAGATACGAAACAGGTCGTTTCGTGGATCATGGCCACCGAGGGAGCCAATGTCCCCATTCTCAAACAGCTCTCGCCGGATCGTCCGGTTCTCTATCTCAGAGACCTCGATTACAAGAGCATGTTTCTCTGGCTCTCATCCAGCCTCAGTGTCGTGAGCAGCTCGGATGCGAATGGCCGTCAACCTATCGAAAGGCCCGACACCTGGGCAGACGTTTACTGATGAAAGATCGGCAGACATTTCCCGATAGTGTTCGCTGGAGAACGCTTGGCGTCGCCTCCACGGGGCGAGGGCATGCGCTTTCTGGCGAACCCTGTCAGGATCATCACAAGGTGGCTTCCCTCCTGAACGGAGAGCTTGTGGTGATTGTCGCCGATGGCGCAGGCTCAGCCGAGTTTTCCGATGAAGGCGCACGAGTCGCCTCCGAAACCTGCCTTTCGCTGATTGCCGAGCAATCCGTTAAACGGCCTTTGTCCGAGCGGGATTACCGCCGCATTTTTATGGCCACCGCTCGAAGCGTGGCTCATTACGCCCGTGGTTTTCAGCTCGCACCAAGGGAGTTCGCCACCACGCTGAACGTGCTGCACTGCACCCCGCACGGGATATGCAACGCCTCGATTGGCGATTCCGGTTGTCTCATTCAAACGGATACAAACGCACTGAAGCTTCTGGCCGCACCTTTCAAGGGACGCTACGCCAACGAAACGGCGTTTTTGACCCCTCGAATGGTCGGAAAGTATTTTGTATTCGGTTGCACCGATGCACCCGTCAAAGGATTCATTGCCGCCACCGACGGCATTTTCGATCTGCTTTATCAGCAGGATCGGATCAATGCGGATTCCGCAAACGCACTCATTGAGTGCCTTCGCAAGCAAGACCTGCGACAGGCGCGGCAGGAGTTGGAAACCTTCTTTCAATCGCAAACGCTGGCGCGTTTCACCCGCGATGACCTCACCTTGGTTGTCGGCCACGCAACCGGAGAATGCTGACCATGCAGTGCGTCACATCCAAAAAGAAGCGTCTAAACTTGGTTCAGGAGGGCAGGAAGCGGGGCGGTGAAGGTTCGATTTATCGCATCGAGGGCCAGACAGGTCTGGTTGCGAAAATCTACCACACAGGCAAAGCGACCGCCGACAAGCGGCGGAAGCTGGAGGTGATGGTGGCCAACAAACCCAAGCGCGTCTCGAAGGCCTGCCAGCTCGCATGGCCGAAAGCACTTCTCTTTGATGAGTCCGGCAAGTTCATCGGCTTCACCATGCCAGCCGCGAAGCAAGGCTCTGATGAGCTGTGCGCGTTCACGCACAAGAATCGGCGGCAGATGCACCACCCGCAGACGACACGCCGCGCTTTTTATCGCATGGCGATCAATCTCTGCCATGCCCTCGAAGCCGTGCATTCCATGGGGCATGTCATTGGTGACTTCAATCCCAACAATATTCTGTGTCGGGAAAACGGCGCGGTCACACTGATCGATACGGACTCCTTCAGCATTCTGGAGCCACTCACTGGCAGAGCCTATCCGTGCGAAGTCGGCATGAACGACTACATCGCGCCGGAAATCCAGAACCGCAACCGCAAGCAAATCACATGGAAGAAGGAACACGACCACTTTGCATTGGCCGTGCATCTTTTTCAGATTCTGATGGAGAATCGCCATCCCTTCGCCGCCACTCCCATGGCTGGCGTGGCACCCGCCGAATATGCCGCTTCCCTGATTGCCAAAGGCGTTTACCCCCACGTCCGCAACAGCGAAACCAAGGCCGACTATATCACGGACATTTTGCCGCCCGAGCTGAAACGGGCATTCGCCCGAACCTTCGTTGACGGATTCAACGATCTACAGCACAGACTCGCCCCGCAGGAATGGGCTGACTTGCTCGAAAAAGAGCTGAAGTCTTTGAAGCAATGCAAGTCCTGCCCAGAGCAGTTCGAGAGGCATGCCCCGCATTGTCCTTATTGCGGGGCGATTCCGGCCAGCCTGATCGCCTCCGGCTGGAATCGTGTGTGCAACATAGTCAATTGTGCTAAAACGCTTCCAGCGGGCTTATTTCGCAAAATAACGCAGATGTCTTCATGGAAGCGTGTGAAGTCCAGACCGCGCAGACCGAAAAGACGACATATTTCATTGCGGAAGAAAGTGCTGCTGGCCGCTACTCTTGCAGCGGGAATCGCCGTGGCTTATAAAGCTGGCCTGTTCACAGAGGAAAAGGCAGCGGAAACGCCGCCACGGCCACAAGTTCAGGCACCGCCCGTCACTTTGAAATTGCCGCCTGTGGTCGAGCCGGTGTCGGATTTCCCGCCGTTGCCTTCGTATAAGTCAGCGGAGGAATTCGATCAGCTCATGCGAATCATTGCCCGCATCGGGCTTTTCCCTATGAGCGAGGCCGTTGTCCGGCAGTCTCCGACTGGCAAGTTCCGTTGCGAGTATGAATCGCCATTCTACGCCCATGAGGACGACGCACTGCGGGAGTTTCGCCGGATCAAATCCCGTCTCGACTGGGCAGCCAGTCGAGCCAAGGGATTCAGGGAAGTGCCGATTCCAAAGCTGCATGAGCGTTTTCTTCTGGGCTGTCACTTCCGCTCGGATCGAGAGTCGGTTTTATTGGTGATCGAGCGACACAGGAGTCAATTCCGCGTCGTGGTAATCGCCCAATGATGTTTGTCTCATCGAAAAAAGTGGCGGTTCTTAAATGCTATAATGCTTATAGTCAGTCTAGCCAGCCTACAGCACTCACGGGGTCGAATTGTGCGAGTTCATTGAAGTAACCAAAATTTCCAAAGCTGCCACTGCCTCCGTTCTCTCTAATGAAATCATTTCCGCGTTTGTTATACTCAGCCCCGTAAGTGCCGACCCCAAAGAGTATATCCTGAACGACACTGCGCGGATCGTCGTGGCGATGTCTTTGCTTCAAGCTCTGTTCACCACCGATATAATAGCGTGGCCCCACCAAGACATGCTCGTAATCGTTGTCGGCCACCATTGCCCGAGTGAAAAGGCTCAGGCCGTCGATTGGTAATTCGTATTCTGCATCCAAACGCAGGGAGTTGTTATCAAAGCGCCTCTCCGCGCCTAGAGTAATACTCAAGTCATCGACCGGATACACTGTGGCATAGATCAGACCAAATGCGCCGTTTTCATCAGTTTCAATGAAAGGCACTTCGTTTTCATACTCAATAGCCGCATATCCAGCTTTTGCGCCAAGTGTGAGCCAATCGATATAATACTCACCTTCGACACTGAATTCGTAAGAATCAACTTCGTCGCCGAAAACGCCGCCAAATGAAAGGCCGAGCAAGCCAACCTGATGATCTCTCCAAAAGAAATGACCTCCGACTCCCTTAAATTCGGCATCCTCGATATCTGCGTATAGCGCGTCGAACTGAAATCCTAAAGATTCTGCAATAGGAACTGATGCGCTTCCCTCGGTAACCCATCCATCGGATGAGTTGAGGTTGCCGTATGCCGAATCTATTTTCCCGTTGAATTCGGAGACGGCCTCATTGGCCTGCAAGTTGACCAAAGACAGAAGGTGAACCAGAATGAAGAAAAGGTAATATGTAACTTTGTGCATTTTAGATGAAAGACACTAATGCGACCACTAACGTCGTCATAATTATATACAGATCGTTGCTGTTCATCTATCGGCGGGAAGTGTGTCTTTGACGCGCCGATACAATGAACATGAAAACCGCCAACCCGAAACAGAGAGCATAGGTGTTTGGCTCAGGGATAAACCCAGTTTCCACACCACTGGAAAAACTTGTGCCGTCCGTGTCAGCGAAAGTGACAGACCAGCGGCTAACTGCCGCTTCATCAAAAAAATCACTTGAATTTGATAGCTCTTCGAAGGGCAAGCCTCCGCCAATCCGATATAGCACAAATTCGAGAGAAATCAGCTCGCGTCCCTGAAAGAGTTCTCCGCTACCGTTAAGGGAAATCGAGACTTCGTCCGTTTCTGAGTTCAAAAATAAACTTCCTGATGAGAGTGCTGCCGAAAACGCCGCTTCTGGAACGCTCATACTTAATTCGGGAACCGCATCGATATACAGAAGCGACTCCCCTTCAAACTGTCCCTCCGCTGAAAAGTCGATCTCGAACTGGAATAAAACCGATTGCCCGACTTCAAAGGCTTCTGGCATATCGTCCTCGACGAAATCAAAGGCTGTCTCGTAGTTGAAACCACCGATCGACTGTGCAAGTGCGACAAAAGGAAAGACAATGGAAAGCAGGAGGAGCTTTAAGGCGGATGGCATAATTTTTTGATGCATATATGGATTCTCGTTGAACACAAGCGACAAAAATCTTCAACAGTAAGCTACCTGATTATCGCCAGAATTCCGCCTCCCCTCAAATGAGTTGGAAAATTATAATTCGGCGCATAAATTGGCTCCTCACTTTTCCCTACTGTTGATCCAAATCATAAAGTAGATTGCAGTCAAAAATCCAACTCCAAACGAGGTTCTATGTTGGAATTGAATGCCTGTTATTTCTTTAAACAGATAAGTATATCCGATGCTTGAGGTTATGATAATAAATGCACTGGATACGAGCAGAAAAACAAAGACCCAGGCTCGCATACAATTTGTTTGGTCTAGATAACTCCTTATCAAAGTAGGGCAAATAGACACACCGAGGTAAGTCACGCAAGTTAGCATGAAAACGAAAATGAACTCCCCAAAAAGACTCACTTAATACCCCTTCCAATAGAATTGTTATTGGAAAAATTCCCACCGCTTGGTAATGAAAAACTGAAATTGCTTGTTTGTGGCAAAAAATTTCCCGCAGCACTAACTCCCGATGAGACTGCGACTGCGTTATGATTACGCCACGAATTGGGACTCGTAAGAGCGGTTGACAGTCTTTTAGGGCCAAAACTGCGCATTTGCGACAAGGAATTTCCCCACCTTGGAACAGGTAGTCTGTTTGAAATACCTTGTCCAAAGCCTCCCAAAGCGGTCGCAGCAAATAGTCCATCAGACAACTGATAGTTGGAATTAACCGAATTATGCGCGAGCTGTCCTCCAAAGGAGCCAGCACTTGAAATTCCAACTGAAGCCATTCTTCTTAGTAACGGAGATGTAAACCGAATGGCTGTCCCAGCAAACGGCGTAGCAATTGAGGATACGCCACCAGCAATCGCTCCCCGCAAAAAGGCGGATAGGGTGTTTTCTAAGTTGAACCCATTTCCTAACATTACGTCGTTGAATGTTGTTGCGGTAGCATCGATGGTTCCCCCTAGCACAGCACCAATTGCAATAACCGCCAAGAATGGAACTTCTCCGCTTGCATCGACATACATCAACGGCGAATTATTCGCATACGTATACCAGTTCATGCCGCCGTCAAAACGAGCGGGGTCACTGTTTATAAACCGCTTGAGTTCCGGAGAGTAATACCGAGCACGCATATAGAAAAGTCCGTTTGACTCCGCTTGAATCCCGAATTGCCCCGCGTAAAGGTAGGGCGTATCCGTGGTTCCCATGCGGTGTGTAATGGTGCCAAAAGGCGAATACTCCACCCGATCCGTAACCGCTCCGCTGTTATCTGTCAGTGCAATAGTAGAGCCGCTTTGATCGAAGTGGTAGTAAGTGGCGTTGTCGGATTCATCGACCTCGTAAAGCAGCCCGATCCCGTAAACGTAGCGCGTCAAGGTGCCGTCCGGCTTTTCGCGCACTAGCACGCGTGGGAGTGCGTCACCGTGCGGATCGATCACATAACTTGTGGTTCCGCTTGCATCTGTTTTGGCGATGCGGTTGTTCTCGGCATCGTAATAATAATTTGTGCCGCCAACGCTGGTTAAGCGATTGCGGGCATCGAAGTTGTAGCTCACGAAATCTTCGACACCGGGCAATGGGCCGGAAGTCATATTGCCATCCAAGTCGTGCGTCACGGGGGCGTCGTTCCAAGTGGCGACACGGTTATCAATATCGTAAGTCGCGTCGACACTTGGTAACTTCACTTCTTGCGGCTGAGGAATGCGATAGCGCCAGTCGATTCTCGAATCGGCATCGTATCCGAAACGGGCATAGGCGTGAAGCGCACTTTGCCCCGAGCCATACTCGAAAAAGCGATCCAATTCATCCGCATCAGTGTATTGGTTTACGCGGGTGCTGCCGTTGGGGCGGGTGATTCCGGCCAATCGGCCTGCGTCATCCCAAGTGTAGCTTGTTACGCGACTTGACCAGTCAGTCACTGTTGAGAGCCTGTTCTGAGCGTCATACGCATAGGTGACGGTCTTGTCGTCAGGATATTTGATGGTCTTGAGTAGCCCGTTCTTAAAGTAAGTGTATTCAAGCTCGTTGCCATCCGCATCGGTGTAGGTAGCCACCCGATCCATGTCATCGAAGGTGCGGGCGAGCACGTCGCTGCCTTCAGTGACAGTGAGCGGGTTCCCGTTGCTATCAAAAGTGGTGGCAATCGTGCCGACAGAGTCGGTCTGCGATTCGACGCGTCCGGCATCATCATAGAGGAAAGTCGTCGTTTGGCCGGAGGCTTCTTCGACACTCTCGACTTGCCCCAAGTCATTATAGACCAGCGTCGTGACATGCCCCAGAGGGGTGACTGTGGTGAGTGGGTTGCCGTTATTGTCAAAGGTAAACTGGAAGGTCTGGCTACGGCGGTTGTTCAGTGCCGTCCTTTCTCCGAACGCATTATGCGTGTAGACGACGGTGTTGTTTGCGGGATCGGTCAGTGAAGTGCGCTCGCCGCGTTCGTTGTAATCAAACTGGGTGAGAATGCCTTCGGGCGTGGTGACGGAGGTGCGGTTGCCATCGGAATCGTAAGTAAAGGTCGTTTCGCGATCCAGAGGGTCGATGATTTTCACGACGCGCCCGGCGGCATCGTGCTCAAATTCGGTCACCCGATTCAGCGGGTCGATGGTGCTAATGCGCCTGTCGTGGGCATCGTATTGGTGGGTTGTCGTCGCGGCTTCGGCTGTGCCGTGGGCGGTGGTCTCGGTCAGGACTTTGCCTTGTGGGCTATACGTGTAACGCGTCACATGCCCCTCTGGGTCGGTGGTGGTGAGGAGGTTTCCGGCGGAATCATAGGTGTTGCTCGTTTCTCCAAGATCGGGAGCGGTCGTTTTTGTGATTTGGCGACGGTCATTATATTGATAGCTCGTCGTCTTGCCACGGCGGTTCGTTTCCGAGGTCAAATCGCCGCGTTCGTTGTAAACGAAGCTTTCGCTTGTGCCGTCAGGATAGCTGACGCTTTGAGGCATCCCGCGTGAATCATACGTATACGTAGTGGTCAGGTTGCCGCTGGCGGATACAGTAGTTTGAGTATGCAACTGCCCGTCTGAATGATAGGTGAATTCGGTCACGTTGCCTTCAGGATCGGTCACTGAATTAGGGAGACTTGTGGTGTTACCCGAATCATAGATCAAGGTCGTGACACGGTCGGTAAAAGTCCCGCTTAAGTCCTTAATCCGTTGCTCAGTAGGACGGTGGAGGCTGTCGTAGGCATACTCGGCTGTCAGCCCCTGTGGAAGTATCCGGCTGATCACGTTGTGATCCGCATCATATTCGGCATTGATTTCAGCCGCGCCAGGAGTCAGCGTTTCAATCAAGTGATCCTGCCCGTCATAGACTTTGGTGGTGCGTTCGCCAAGTGGATTGGAAGAGCCAAGGTCTCGGAAATCGGCACTGAAGAAATAAGTGTCTTCACCGCCTAAAGGATTCTTTTCCACATTCTCGCGGCCATTGAAGAAGAGCGTATATTCACGGGCGGGATCGTCATCACCGTGTTGTTTGAAAACGCGGTATTGGTCATCGTAAAAATTGCGGATAGTAATTTCACCTTTACCGTTCTCGACGGCGACGATGAGGTGTTTTTCTTTGTAAGCGCTGCCCGTATTGGCATCGTGGTAGTGATACTCGGTCACATCACTTGCGGGATCAGTAACGCTTATTAGGTTTTCTTCGCTATCATAGGCGTAACTGACCGTCCGTGCCGTAGAATCTGTAATCGTGCTTATGCGATCATTAGAATAGGTGAAGATGAGACGACGGCCATCGGCATCCTCGACGTAGTTGAGTTTGCCATCCGCTTGGTATTCGACATTCAGCGTCTCGCCGAACTGGTCGGTGATCGATTGCAGGCGATACTCATGATCTGCGTCAAAGCGGTAAATATTTCCGAATCGTTCGGTCAGCACAAAATCACCTCCGGCTTCTTCGACCAGAGTTGCGCTCAGTCCAGCCGGAGCGACGTAACTGCCGTCCGGCATTTTGATGAATTGCAGCGTCCGTTTCCCAATAGTAACCGAGGCCGCATTATCGAGCAGTTGGTCGGTCGCCCAATCGGTAATGAGTGCGGAAATGACCCAATTTCTCGCTGTTCTCGGGGCGCGGCTGTCAATCAAGTCGTTGACCGCAGCGGCAGCCAGCATCAAGGGTGCCGCCTCGGCTGTGGTGGTTTCGCCCAGCCCCGCATCGACCGCACTGCGGATCGTGACAGAACCTTTCCAGTTATGCGTCCATCCAAATCCAAGCTCGGATGAATCGTCGGCTCGACGCAGCGAATTATAGCTCCGACTGAATGCGAGTCCTCGCGGTGCGGAATCCCCCAGTGCAATATCTGTTGAATCCAGCAAAAAGGCACCCGTCGCCATATCGACAGGATCCCAACTTGTGGGATTGATCAATGATGGCGGATTGTAAGAGTAATACGTCGGAGAGGCTATGTTCTGATTGTAGACGGTGGGTGTGCTGATCGTCCCGTAATTTGTGCTATAGCCTCCGTATTGCCCTGCGATGATCATGCCGATTGCATTCCCACGAATCTGCATGTAGCCAGTGCCCGTCCAGTCTCCCTCATCGAAATTTCCCTTCTGCGGGAGAATAATGAAATTATTGGCACTTTGGTTTAGAACTGCATTGATCGAATCTAAGGCGTTCGATGCATAGCCTGTCAATTTGCTGCGGATGTTGTCTCCGGTCTGGAAGTTCCCGCTATCGGCAAAAAAGGCACGACCACCTGTGCGATTGGCGGTTTCAAGCATCTTAATCGTAGAAACCGCCCCTTTGTCAGCTCCTTGGGTCTGCTGGAGCACGCCGTGCTCCATCGCACTGGCAAAGTAGGAACTACTGAAAATGGCTGGATTGCCGGGTATAAAACTCCCCGTCCGATTCATGGATACAAAGGTTTGCAGCGGCACATCAATATAGAAGCCTTCTTCTTGGCTCATACGGCCAAAGCGATGGTAATTAAAGTAAAGCAGGCTGGGGTCGATTGTCGCACTGATGCGCTGAAACAATTCTGTCTGGTATAGCCATTGCTGACCGATGACATTCAAGGTTTCGGTCAATACTTCACGACTCTCGTTTCCAAGCCCATCGGCGCGGTAGGCTTCCAGCTTCTTTTGGCGGTGATTCATCAACCCGCCCGTTGCATCAAATCCGTATATGAGCGCATAGTTGGCACCGCGTTTGTAGACGCGCCCGCCGTCATGGCGGTTTCCAGCCGTGAAAGTCGTTGAAGGGTGAGTCATCGTGATACGCATATTTGCGGTCGAACCGACGGAACTCGATTCCTCTCCAATTTTCGTATCGTCCAGCCAGAGAGCCGCACGAGTGCCAGTGGAACCCGTCGATGAATTGAGGGTCAAGGCAAGCCGTTTTCCTTGCAACTCAGCGGTGAAGAGCGTCACGTTCATTCTAGAAGTAATATTAAAGTTTACCGAGGTGGCATACGCTTGGGGGATTTCACCATAATTCCATGTCTCTGTTGAACTGGATGTGAAAGGAAGGCTTTGCGGCAAGCTGGCCGTATCGGGTATTTCTTCACGGATCAAAGCACGGCCACCGATGATTTCACGCGGGGAACGGTTTGGATAATTCGCTTTGAGATTGGTGAGTAATGATTGCGTGTCTTGAGTCAGCCGCGTGTAAATCGCATCATCGTCCAAATCTTCTGTATAGTAGTCTGGATCAACCCCTGAAAGCGTGGCCGATCCGGCTGCATCCGCTATATAGTCGGCTGCGTCATAGCCTGCCTCGGTCAGGACATCGGCCAGAGGAGTCAAGTCTTCGTAATGCTTATAAGCCGGATCGAGCAATCGTGCGGTGCCATCAACTTCCACCTCAATCCAAACGCGAACGGGGTTGAAATTCGAGCCAGTCGGATTGAAATTGGGGTTCCCTGTCCAGTTCAAAATCCTTTTCACACCATTGCTATTTGTGGCGGGCAACCATGAAAGCATATCCATATCATTCGCAGCATTAAGCGGAATAGTCATGGTTCCATAGTGATAAATCGGTGTATAGCCGCTTTCTACAAGCAAAGCCGCCAGCAACGCGCACTGATCAAAATCGTTGCCGCTCTTCTCGATTAGACAGAGTGCCGCGCCTTTGGTTAGGCCGTAGTAAGGAATGTGCTCAATTTCGTTTCGCACATAATTATAAATCGCGACCGGATCGTGCTGTAGGCCTCTGGCGAGCGCCGCTATTTCATCGGTGATCTCATCACCTTCGGGCACGACTGGCACAGAAGAGCTTTGGGTGGCGTATGCGCCTGCTGCTTGTGGAGGCTCAACGTAGTCCTCGCCGGGGAGAAAGACCCAACCTGGTTCAGCATTCAGATAGCTCGTGAATGCAGCCGATAGTATTAAAATAGAAGTCCAAAGTGATTTCATAAGGGTTGATGCGTAAATTGTTAGTTTTGTTGGATGATATTGCCCTCGGCATCGTGCCCTTGGGTAGTCGCCTTCGATCCCATTAGTTGATAGCCGCTTAACCAGCCTCGATCATCGTAATTGAAATCATCCCTCAGAACGGATCGTATGGTGTCGTCAACCGTGGGGTTTGTCCGTGCCTGCCACTCGAATTTATCCAAAATTCCATCTCCATCGAAATCGCCGCTACCGTCGCGGCTTAGATCGCCAAAATAGAAGATTTCCCAGTAATCCGGCAGGCCGTCGCCGTCGCTATCGACGAAAGTTTCGGCCACGGTGGCGTTCATACCTGCGTCCAACTCTAACGCTGTTGCGATGCCGTCTCCGTCGTGATCGGTCAATCCGAGGAGACCCAGCGGGTCGGAATCGTATAAAAGCCTGAAAAAGGCCTTATCGGTTCCGGCGAAGGGGGCGAACTGCACGGCTTCGGCCTGTCCTGTTCCGCCCGAGCCGGAGACTCCTTTTATCGCGTAAAAGTATTGATCCCATGGCTGCATTAAGTCTGTCGTGCTCTCAATCACGTAATAGACATCAGGGTTGCCCCAAAATTTCAATTTGAGTGGTTGTGAGGGAGTCGCCGGGTCTTTTTCGATGCGAAAATCTTCCGGCACAGCCACCGCCGCCGTGCTGCATCCTAATGCGAGTATTCCAAAAATCGTGGTGTGTTTCATATTCTGCGTTTGAAAGGGGTTATTTGGCATCCTCGCCACGAAGCGGGGAGTAGTTCATGATGACTTCTTTGACTTCCTTTGGTGGGTTCGACTTTAAGTCAGCCTCACGAGCCGCTTGAAGCATTCTAGAATTGAGATACTCACGCTTGAATTTTTCCTCGTTCGCCGAGTAGAAGCCAAGCAAAGCGCTAAGCTGACGATGGAACTTTTCCGGAATTTCAGCATCCCATGGAGCGTCCACGTAATATTCGTTATAATCCGAGGATAAACGAACCGGAGGGTATTTCCATTGGCTTTCGGCCTCGTAACCCAGTTCCTTAAACATTTTCATACGAGCCTCGTCGCCTTCACGTGTGTAATTGGTGACAAAGCCGAAATAATCATAATGAATGTCGTCCTCAGTAAAACCCACGAAAGGCTTGAGGTAATTCAGGCTAATATTTGTCCACACTGAGACCGTTTGAGCGGTATCTGGATCGCGCCAAGTAATCTCTGAATATTCGTCTCCGTAAACATTCGCGCCCAAGGAAATATTTTCATGCACGTATTCAGCGGCTTCCGCGAAGCGGCTATCCATGGTCAAATCTGCACTTTTCGGTTCGATAGCATCGGCGACCTCGATACGCTCCCCAGCGGCGACCCTGCGAAAGCGTATCTTCTGCCCGCCCTTGGTAATTGTTCGCTCCGCTAAAGCGGCTTGTCCAAGAGCTTCACGGCGGTAGGCTTCTTCCGCCGCATCGTTTTTAGCCCTCCGATCCTCGACGATTGATTGAGCCTCTGCCGGAGAAAGCAACTTGGGCAATTCCTGAGCGAAAGCCGGATTAACCAGAGAACTGGCAACGAGCGCAGTGATGTTTAAAAATATTTTCATGGATTTGTGTAAGTTTCAGGGGACTCGACCGAACAGCGGACGGAAAATAGTCGTGGATAGGCGAAGAGGTCGAGTAAAACCTCCGATCTTAGAAAATTAACAGCGAATCATCTGAATCACTGTTAAGATGCGTTCGTCAGATTCTCATGTCATTGCTTTATAGATATTTACGTGTATGATGAAACAGAATGTAGAATTCTGTTTCATGGAGTATGAGCAATTGGAATCACTTATCTTACGTAACTACAACGGCCAGCGAAAATACCTGAACCAAATCGAGCGGAAACGTTTCCTTGCGAACGCCGCCAAACTTCCCCCCGACAAAAAAGCCTTTTGCCGAGTCCTGCATTACACCGGATGCCGCATTTCCGAAGCCTTGGCGTTGACGCCGCATAGCATTGATTTAAGCGAAGGGGTCATCCTGATTGAAACCCTCAAACGCAGGTGCAAAGCGGTCTTCAGGGTCGTTCCCGTCCCCAAAGCGCTCTTGTTGGAATTGTCCCAACTGAGTTCGGAAGAGGGCTTTTTTGACTTTTCGAGAACAACCGCATGGCGGGTCGTCAAAGAGGTCATGAAGCAATCCGCCATCGAAGGCACTCAGGCAACGACCAAGGGTTTGAGGCATGGTTTTGGCGTGGCTCACGCCACCCAAAAAACTCCCTTGAATCTGATTCAACGCTGGCTTGGCCATGCAAGCAGTGATACCACGAAAATTTATCTGGACGCTGTCGGGAAAGAAGAACGGGACTTCGCAAAGCGGCTCTGGTAGCCGTTTAGGGCTTGCCAACGGACTCTCAGTAAAACACAAAAAACTGAAACAATATTCTACATTCTGTTTCAATGGCTTAGGCGATTATTTATCGGAGGCTATTTTGGAGGGTAAAAGCCTTTCCCCTGATCCGAGCCTGTAGTCTCGGATACACCCCATTCGAGCGGGGAGACCCCGCAACGCCCCCCGCGTCGGTTACAGAGCCTCCATCGCTGCGCTAGTCTCGGCACAGAAACCGCCGCACACTGAGGGGGCAAACAAGTTCGACGCGCCTCCGCATGCTCCGGCACGTTGTCACTCAATTGCCCTAATGACTGAATCACGGGGCGCACACGCCCCCAAGGTCTGGGTTCCCCAAGCCTGTTTTCCGCTGCTGCGGAACAGGATTATCCATCCCTGCGCTTGAACCCGTAAAGGTCGTATTTTTGCGCTCACTTGTGCAGCCGCGTCACAGGCTCCTCGCTTCCGCGCTGCGCGAAAAAATCTCCACCTTGACTGGACGGCTGTGCCGTCCGCTTCGGGCACTCTCTAGCTTCGCTCGCCGCTTGGCAGGGGAAATCAGGCTTTCACTGAAGAAGGCCGTAACCAACGGAGATTAGAAAAAATGACACTCACAGCAGAAATCACCACCACCACCCAAGACCAACCGCGCATCTATGTTGCTTGCCTTGCCGCCTATAACAGCGGAATCCTGCACGGCGAATGGATCGACATCGAGGACGACATCGACCAAACATGGAACCAAATCCGCAACGTGTTGGCATCCTCGCCAATCCCACACGCGGAAGAATGGGCAATCCACGACTTCGAGGGCTTCGGAGGCATCCGGCTTTCCGAATGGGAGAGCATCGAGCGGGTCCACGAGCTGGCCGAGTTCATGCAGGAGCATGGCGAAGTCGGCACCTTGGCACTGGATCACTATTGCGGCAACATCGAAGACGCCACACGCGCCCTTGAAAATTACATGGGCAGCTATTCCAGCATTGCGGACTACGCGCAGGAAATCACCGAGAGCTGCACGGAGATTCCCGAACAACTGCAATTCTACATCGATTACGAGCGCATGGGGCGGGACATGGACATGAGCGGCGATATCGTAACCATGCAAACCCGCTTCGACGAGGTTCACATCTTCCTGAACCACTAAAAAAATCGGCTCCCCGCCGTGAGGCGGGGAGCCTTTACCTCCAGATTGTCCGCAGATCAGCAGACCTGAACCAAGTGAAACAAGTTAAGAGCCGATTTTGACCGAAAAAGCCGTCTCGAAGAGTTTCACCTGATCTTCGAGTTTGGCCGACGAAATGGCCTGAACCTTTTTCTGAGAGTATTTTCTCAGGGCTTTTCTACCACTCAGCCCTTTCAGGTGAGCGAGAATTTCAGGCCGCATGTTGCTCATGCGGATCACTTGCCGGACTCTGCCCGAGGACAGGCCGGACAGCTCTGCAATCTCGGTCGAAGAGCCGACAAGCCCAGCTTTTAAGGCTTTCGACCAGTTTTCGCTCATGTGGATCGGGTGCAGCCCTTTAGGACATTCCAGCAGAAGATTCCCTTCTGTCGGCAAGTCGCCCCATTCCTTGCGTATTGGATATACGGAAAAATAGCCTTGCTTCCACGAGTCCCGAACGACACCAATTATGCAGGGTAGCGCAGATAAAGTTCGCAAGTTCCTACCACGCGCCCCGCCACCGGGCTGACTGTAAAAATACGAACTTTTCCCGGCTGAATCGGCAAATTTAGATTACAAAGCAGAGCGAGAAGGCTCTAATTGGTTCAAAACGCCTCGTGAATAGTTCGTATAGTGCAGGTGGCCCCGAGGGAATGGGGAGGGATTCGAACTGCGTCAGATCGGGTCTACCGCAGCTTTTCTAGTCAGTACTACCGGGCCTTTCCTTCCTTACCCCTTCAATATAACTGCCAACCATACAGACATCAGAGTAATGATGAGGGCCATCATTCCGAGACATATTCTGGCACCTCTGGAGCCCCAATAATGGCATGGCACTTCAAGTATTACGGATACTATTGCAGCATGACCGGACCATTTCCGCCACAGCAGGTTATCGAAAAAATTTCTTCGCTATTTTTAGTGGATCAATGAAAACCGGCATACTAAATTACCTCGGAGATGAGGTATGGCTTGAGATTCCGGACCGGAGAGTTTTTACCACGGAGCACGGAGGCGTGATCGGCTTAGGATTACAGGACGAGACGCTTGATTCCATCTTTCAAGACGGGCACATTAAAATTCATCAGCAGTCCCACCCGGCACTCAGTCAGCCGCATATAAGTTAACAACTGAGCTTCGAAAACAGGTGCGAGTTCTTTAACAACTTTTAACTCAACGACGACTTTATCACCGATGATGAGATCCAGGCGAAACTTCTCATCCAGCACAACGCCTTTGTAATTCAGCTCCAGTTTTAATTGTCGCTTAAATGGGATAGCCCGCTTCTCAAGCTCTACCGCCAAGCTTTTCTCGTAGATGCTTTCGATAAGACCCGGACCCCAATAGCGATGCACCTCAATTGCAGCGCCGATGATCTTCTTCGTCAGTTCTTCTTCAAACTGGCAGATGGCAGAAGGGAGACGGCAGGAGTCCTTGGCCAAGGTTTGCTTCAGGTGGGCGTGAGAAGATGCCAGTTTTTCATTATTGGTTTCAAAGAAACGTGTGACGGTTGCCTCCCTCTTTTATAAGTCTGAACTTTTGTCTCCGCCAGTAGAGTATTGCCAGGCACGGCGGCTTTCATTTTGTATAGTCTGATGCCTGCTAAAGAAAACGACCTCCGCTCGCTGCTCACCGATGGCTTGCAGCATGAAGACCGCTTCGTGCGCCAATACTGCCTGAGCTACTGGAAAGACCAACCGGAACGTGGCGAGGCACAGGCCCGCCGTGTCATCACGGCCCTGGAGGCTTACGGCATGCAGGCCTTCCCTTACCCCCACGAGGCCTACAAGATTCCGCTCGATGGAGACAGTTTCGACCGCTTGGTCGATACCCTCGAGGATGCGCCCTGTTTCGACGATAAAGACCTTGAATACTTCGGTCGCTGGTTTCAGTGGTGCCTTTCGGTCAAACACGAGACACTGCCCAAAGTGGTCGATTTCCTGAAGAGCGACCGCGTGCTCGGCTTCGAGGGCAACGGTTTCGTTTCGGCGAGCGAACTTTTGGAGCAGATCGAAGCCTCGCAAGGCCACGACGCTCTCGATGCCGATGCTTGCTGCGCGGCGATTGAGACGGCTATGGGCAGTATTCAAGACGCCGACGAATTTCCGCACGAAATCGTCGGCACAATCGAATCCCTGCTCGATCGCCTGCTCCGCGTGGCGTCCCGCGAAAAGCTTGCGGACTACGCGCGGGCACTTTTAGCGCGCAATCCCATGATCGTCCAAGATGCGGAGGATGCGGAAAAAGGCGATTGGACAGACGATTTTCGCTTCGGCTTCGGCGTCTATCTGGCGGGCGAACTGGGCCTCGCCGAGGCGATCGACCGCATTATCGATGGCATCTCGCAGGCCGACTGGGACTGGCTCAACGAACTCTCGGATCGGGCCATGCGTAAAATGCACCCTTCCGAGGCGACCGCCCGGCTGCGTGCCCGCTGGTGGAACCTGCCGGAGTACGGTCGTCTCTTTTTATCGAATACCTTTACCGTCGCGCACCTTCCCGAACACCGGGATTTTTACCTCGAAAATATGGCCCGCCTGGAAGAGCATGACTTCGAGATCGTCCCTCACCGCATGGCCCGCGCCCTCGCCCTGCAGGGAGATGCCGACTCGATGATCGAAGCCACTAAATACTGGGAAGAAAACGCCCACGACCCTGAGGCCTTCGAAGTCGCCGAAACCCTATACGCCATTCATCGCGCGCGGAGCAACGAAGCAATCATCCTCGAAGTCATCCGCCAACAAATGCTAGACCAGGAAGCCCGCCAGGCTGCAGCGAATGAAAGAATGGCCAGACTCTCCGAACAGTGGGCTCGAAAGCAGCGTCTCGGAGAAATTTCTCTGCCGGTGGTGCGGACGAGCCCGAAGGTTGGCCGCAACGATCCCTGCCCCTGCGGCAGCGGCAAGAAGTATAAAAAGTGCTGTCTCGAATAGTCGCGCGACCCGATCAACATGACACGGAAGCTCAAACTCGCTCCAGCGGTCGCACACGATATGGAACAAGTCGGCAGTTACAGGACACTGTATTCAGGGCACACCCGCCGACAACGGCATCTCTTCGTGGATCGCCGCGACCACCCCGGCAGACCACTTGCAACCCACCACATCTTCGAGACTACGGTAAGCGCGGCGTTCCTCCTGTCCCATTTGCTGGTTCAGCAACTTGCGATAGCAAGGTCGAATCTCATCAGGTTCAACTTGACGAGTTTTGAATTTGTGTATGCTTCACCAACTTCAGCCCCTGCTGGGGCGACCGCCCCTCTATCCCGGAAATTCCAGAGAAGGCACCAAAGATATCGACGCCTTACTCAAACCGAGGGAAGAGGGCGAACGTCTGGCCACCAGAGTCGCACGCGAACTCGACCTACCCGAGAACTGGATCAATAGCAATGTCATCCAGTTTATTTCACCCAAAATTGAGTCCAAACGGCGACTCGCCGCCATTGAGGAGGCGACGGGCTTGATCGTCCACGTCCCGACCGCAGACTATTTGTTGGCGATGAAGGCCCTCGCCTGCCGTCGTTCGATCGGCGAATATCGGGGCGACCTCGACGACCTCGCTTTTCTGATTCGCAAGATGAAGATTCACTCGCTGGATCAAATTCAGGATGCGGTCGACCGTTTTTATCCAGACGACCTGATCCGCCCTCAGGACCGCGCCTTACTCCAATCATTGATCGACCAGAGTCATGCATAAAAGCTGGCAACGCCCGTTCACTGCCGCCGAAGTCGCCGCCACAAGCTGCGACCCGGAGCGTTTTGGGCGCAACCTGCGCGACTGGCAGCACGAACTCCAGCGGATCAGTAGCCGCAAGCAATTTGCCAATAGAATCCAGCAGCCCCCTGCGTTGATGAAAAACCGGCTACAGGATGCTGGACAGTGCGATGCCTACTTGGCCTCCTATGTCGATTGGCTCTGCCAGCGGCACGGCCTGCCCGCACCCGAATGGGTCAATGACCCGCAACGAGCCGCGACAAAGGCCTGGTATGACTACCCGCCACTTTGGCAGGATGCCTTCATTCACGCGCCGGGCCCCTTCCGCCGCCGGGGGGTCTTCACACGCCCCGAAGATGTCCTGCGCTTTCGAAGGGGGCGCCCGAGACAAAGCGAAGCCCACAAAAGACAGCAAAACGCCGAACGCCAGCGGCGCTACCGTGAGCGCATCCGACAGAAACTGAAACAGTGCCAGTAACCTTCCTTATGAAAACACAAAACAACATCCTCCGCGCCCTGACCAAAGGCGATGCATCGCCGCGCTCGGTCTCTCTTTCGGCTTGCTCCAGGCCAAAGACTACCGGATGACCGACCTGATCGACGTCAGCGTTCAGGTCAAACTCGAGCCAAAGGGCTAAAGTATCCCGGGCTTTTGCAGGAAGTGGGCGATCACCGGTAGACACGCGACTCTGTAGTCGCCAAAATCGGACGGCAGATTCACAAGTATCGAAGTCAACCATGCGAAAACGCCTCAAGTCGGCGCTGAAGGCCGTCAACGGCATCAACAAGCTCAATGCCGTAATCGACTGGGAGTTGTTCCGCGAAGAGTTGCAGCCGATTCTTGGCTACGACAACCGGGGTCCGAAGCGTGGCGGACGCCCTCCGTTTGATGCGCTGCGGATGCTCAAAGTGCTGGTCCTGCAGAAGTATTACGGTCTGAGCGACGAGGAGGTGGCGACGAATAAACTCAGGAGTCGTATCCGGGTGCGCTGCGAGTATGCCTTCAGGCAAAAGTTCCCTGAAGAAACATCAAATCACTTTTTTCTGTGGTTGATTTTGGCTCATACAATGCAGCGCGCCGCCTTCGTGGATGATGTCGACGCAGTCGAAGCCGACGACCTCGCGGTCAGGGAAGCACTTGCCTATAATTTGCAGTGCCTGCGCATCCAGCTCCGCCTGCCCGTAGGTAGGCACAAGCACGGCCCCGTTGAGCACAAGATAGTTGAGGTAGCTGGCGGCGAGTGGCTCGCCGTCCTCGTTGATCAGCAAGGGCACTGGTAACTGTACCGATGCAAAAGGCCGACCTTCAGACGTGTGGAAATCCTGCAGCCGATTGATGTTTTCCTGCAAAGCTTTGAAATTCGGATTTTCCCTGTCGGGGGTATCGGCGATCAGAATGCCGTCTCGCTTGAAAAAGCGCGCCAGATTATCGATATGCCCGTCGGTATCGTCGCCGGCGAGACCCTCTTTGAGCCAGAGCACGGTATCGACCGCCAGACCATCGCACAGTGCCGCTTCCATGCGCTGTGGCGTAACGGCACCGTTGCGGTTGGGGTGGAGCAGAACCGCCTCGGTCGTCATCAGCTGGCCGGCTCCGTTGGATTCGACGGCCCCACCCTCCAGCACGAGATCGAAGACGAACCGGCGCAGGCCGAACTGCTGCGCGATCCAGGCGGAAACGCGGTCGTCCCGTTGATACTGCGGAAATTTACTCCCCCAGGCATTGAAACGCCAGTCGGCGAGGCGAAGCTCACGCCCGTCCTGGCTGAGCAAAAAGAGCGGCCCATAATCACGAATCCAAACATCGTCGGTTTGATAGTCGTGGCATTCGATCCCTTGCATGCCACCAGCGGCGGCAAGCAGATCACGTAAATGCGCCTGGTGCGCCGCCGGACACAGCACCCGCACGGGCTGGTATTGCGCGGCCAAACGGTAGAGCGCAGCCAGCTGGGCGCGCACACGGTCCAGCCGCCCCGGCCAAAGGTCCTCGCGGACCGGCCACGCAAACCAGACCGCCTCCTGTGGCTCCCACTCGGCGGGGAAGCGAAAATCCAGTTCTTTCGGTGTCGTGCGTTGCGTCATAACCATCAGCATTGAGCGATGCGGATTGAATCCTCAACACCGAAAAACAATGAATTCTGGCTAGCCGTCGATCATCCGCTTGGTCAGCCCCTCGAAACTATCGATGCGGCGGTCGCGAAAGAAGGGCCAAATCCGGCGGGTTGCCTCGAGGGCCGATAAATCACAGTCCGCAAATAAAACTTCGTCTTCGGCAACGGCGGCCCGCGCCACAACCTGGCCGTAACCATCAGCCACAAAGGATTGCCCCCAAAACTCGGTTCCGCCTTCCGTGCCGGTGCGGTTGACGGCTGCCACGTAACAACCGTTGGCAACGGCGTGTCCGCGCTGCACCGTCTCCCAGGCGTTGTGCTGGGCCGCACCGAGTTGCGCTTTTTCCTCCGGCAGCCAGCCGATCGCGGTCGGGTAAAAAATAATTTCGGCCCCGCCCAGCGCCGCCAAACGCGCGGCCTCCGGATACCACTGGTCCCAGCATATCAACACCGCGATCTTACCAAATCGCGTCTTCCAGACCGGGTAGCCCAGATCACCGGGCGTGAAATAAAATTTCTCCTCAAAGCCGGGATCCTGCGGGATGTGCATCTTGCGGTATTTACCCAGATAAGTGCCATCCACATCGATCACTGCTGCCGTATTGTGATAGACCCCGGCCGCGCGGCGCTCAAAGAGCGACGCGACAATCACCACGCCCAACTCCGCCGCCAGTGCCGACAAAGCACTCGTGCACGGGCCCGGCACAGGCTCTGCCAGATCAAAAAATTCCGGATCCTGCACACGGCAAAAATAGGGCAAATTGAACAACTCCTGCGTGCACACAATCTGTGCCCCGCCCTGCGCGGCTTCGCGGATACGCTGCTGCGTGCAGGCCAGATTCTGCCCGGACGAGCCATAATCACGCCCCTGAATGAGTGCAATGCGGACGCGGCCCGGCATCAGTAAACAACCTTGTTGAGCGGGTATTCCACGATGCCCTCAGCACCCCGCAGTTTTAATTCCGGGATAATTTCACGGACGACTTTTTCGTCAATAATGGTGTCGAGTGCCACCCAGTTCTCATCCGTGAGCTGATTGATCGTCGGGTTGCGCAGCGAGGCCAAATCCTGCAGCACGGCATCCAGCTTCGACTTTTCGATGTTCAACTTGAGCCCGACTTTGCTGTGCGCCTCGAGCGCGGCCTGCAACAGCATCGCGATACTCTCGATTTTGCGGCGCTTGTTTCGGTCGTTCCAGGCCTGCTTGTTGGCGATCAAGACCGTGTTTGTAAACAGTAGCGTGTCCACTACGCGTAGTTTATTCGCCCGCAGCGAATTACCGGTCTCAGTCAGGTCCACGATCGCATCAACCAGGTCCGGCACTTTGACCTCAGTGGCCCCCCACGAAAACTCAACCTCGGCATGCACCCCGTGCTCCGCCAAAAACTGTTTGGTGATATTGACCACCTCGGTGGAGATGCGCTTGCCCTCCAGGTCTTTGACCGTCTGGATCGGCGAAGCTTCCGGCACCGCCAAGACCCATTTTGAGCGGCGGTTGGAGGCGCGGCTGTAAACCAGATCGCAGACCTCGACCACGTCGGAATCATTCTCCCGCACCCAGTCCTGCCCGGTCAGGCCGCAGTCGAAGTAGCCATGCTCCACGTAGCGGCTGACTTCCTGCGCCCGCACAAAGCGACCATCCAACTGATCATCATCAATCGATGGACGGTATGAGCGCGAGCTCTTGGAAATAGCGAAGCCCGCCCTGCGGAAGAGTTGAATTGTGGGCTCCTCCAGACTGCCCTTGGGCAAGCCCAGCATGAGTAAAGGTTGATTATCCATAAGTCGCATACGCTGTCCTGCACTGAGACAGGCACAAGAAAAAATTCATTGGCTGTGGCCACCGCCAATTCATAACAGCCCCTAAGTCTCTGTTGTAGAATATGTATCCAAAATAATTCTGACTTTTTATAGAAAAGTTTTTCAGATTGGCCGAATATCGACTTCCAAATTTACCGAAAAACCATTTTCAAACGACCTGCAACTCGACTATAAGACAGCCATCGAAAAAGAATTACCGACAGGCTCGGGAATGATTGAAGACGGACACAGGCATGTTCTGCAAAAAAGACTGAAAATCTCAGGGGCGTGGTGGACCCTGCACAACATCGAAGCGATGCCACATCTTAGGGTATGCACAGCCAATCAACAGGAAGATTCCTACTGGCAAGAACTACAAACCGCCGCTTGAGTGACAACTTTCGCAATTACATCCTGGTGTGTCCGCGCGCCGCCAAGGCATCCAGACACCACTTGTATTCGGCTACCAGTTGCTCGACCACAGAATCGGCGCGAAGCTGCGGCGGCAACACCTCCCAGGTGTAGGTTTCAAATTCAAAGTGGCTACAGGCAGTCGGGTGTTGGGCCACAAAATCCAGCGTGTCCTGCAAATGCCCGACCGTTGTCGCCAGCACCGCGTCCGGCTGCGCATAGAGCGGCACATGAAAATGGACGCGCCATTCGCTGCCCTGCGCTGCGGCGGCATCGGCAGGAGCCTCCAGTGCCGTATCGAGGTCCTGCCAACGGGTGAGCACGCCCGAGGCATCGCGGCCAACCACCTGGTGCAGATACACCGGGTCGATAAACGCGCGCAGTGCCTGACGGGCCGTCTCCGTCGGCACCACGCTGAGCGCGGAGCGGAGGTGCACTTTACTGATGCGGATGTGGTGCTGCACCAGCTTGGCCAGACTCTCGGCCGCATGCTCAAACTGAATGGCCATGTGACAGGTATCGTAATTCACCCCGATCCGGCGCTGGAGGATCTCACGGTCGCTGCCGGTGGCAGGAAACTGCGCGAAAAAATCAATCACCTCTTCCGTTGTTTCCAAATAGCCGTAGGGCTCCGGCTCCAGGCCCAGATGCAGGTCGCGGTTGTGCTGCTCGCTGAGCAATTCAATATGCCGGGCGCATTTGAGCAGGTTGGTTTGCATGGCATGGACCTGCGACACCTCTGTGATAAAAGGCTTGAACGAGCCGGGCGAGGTGCTGACGCTGCCCTCGACCCCCTGCGGCAACAACTGCACCAGGAGGTCAAACAGCCGCTTGGTATAATCCAGCCGCGCGGGCGTCTGCCAATCCGGCACATAGACCTGTTCCTTAACCCGCGTCCCGTGAAAGTTGCCGTAAGGGAAGCCGTTGATGGTAAACACGTAGCAGTTGTTGGCCTCCAGCCAGCGGCGGAATTCCGCCAGCCGATCCGGCTGGATGAGTTCCAGCGAGGCCTCATGGCTCAAGCGCAGGCCGATCCCGAAAGGTCTGGCAGTTGAACAAACCTGCTCCCTGACTCGCATCGTATCCTCCCGCAGGCTGGCAAAGGTTTCGCCCCAGGTATTCCCCCGATGAATGTTGGTCGAGTAAGCGAGATGAATATTTCCGTCAAATTTCATAGGTATGGCTCCTGCATAGCAGTAAGCCAGCAAAGGACAAACTCAAATATCCACGCCGCAACTTCACGGGTGCAATTATAAATGCGGGGCAACTTGGCCTAAACAAGGTAGCGCAGGTGCGTCCCCGCACCGCAGGTGCAACAAGGTAGCGCAGGTGCGTCCCCGCACCGCAGGTGCAACAAGGTAGCGCAGGTGCGTCCC
>Ga0100393_10000930_pt1 | contig 30667 bp, 26 predicted proteins | sample CryGeymeta201517_FD_81546 | JGI IMG/M metagenome (GOLD analysis project Ga0100393, IMG submission 81546) | Groundwater microbial communities from Crystal Geyser aquifers in Utah, USA - Crystal Geyser metaG 2015-17 | ecosystem: Environmental > Aquatic > Deep subsurface > Groundwater | place... | reverse complement strand
CGGCCTCTTTCTCTTCGATTTCGATCTTTACGGCAAACAGCGGCTCAACCTGGAAAATGTCTTTGCTGCCGGGGACTACTTTTTCGGTGTTGATGCTGCGGGTGACCTGTTCGTCTCCGAAGACGCCCGCGACTGGCTCCATTTCAAGCCGGATACCGGGGTGCTGAACAAGATTATCGCCAGTCCGGCGGGCTATACCGCAGTCGGTGACCATGGCTCGGTTTACCAGACTCGCGACCAAACCGACCTGGGCGCAAAGATTTATTTGCGCCAGCCCGCCGAACCATCGACCGTGACGATCGGTGAAGTAGTGCCACTCGAAGTGGACGCCTATGCTGCAGAGGGCAGCATCACCAACGTTAGTTTCTATGCCAACAACACCCTGGTTGCCAGCCTTAGCGAAGGCCCGTTCCTGGCCGAGTGGAAGCCGACCGCCTTTGGCAACTACGATCTCTATGCCGTGGCCACCGGCAGCAACGGCCTTAAGTCAATCTCCGACCGGATCAATTTGCAAGTTAGCGCAGTCGAACCCTGGCGGCTGTCCAGTGGCCATGGTGAGCCGCAGGATCTGAATGCAATGGAATGGATGAACGGACGTTGGTTGGCCCCCGGCGATGCCGGCAAGCTCTACGAATCACCAGACGGATTGGTTTGGGACTTTAAAAAACTCGCCACCGACGAAGACCTCCTCTCGATCACGCAGGCACCCGACGGCACCCTGGTGGTCGGCGGAGCCAACGGCGGCATTTTCGTATCCTACGACGGGGGCCGGAATTGGCTGGAGGAAGCGCGCTTTATCGACTATCCCTTAAAAACAGTGGCTTATGCCTTCGGTCGCTTCTATTTTGCGGCCTATGGAAAAGTCTTTGCCTCCAACGGCGATTTCCAGGATTGGTCGGTCGTAGCCGAGCAGGCGGGCACTTCCACTCCGGTGGGACTCGAATACGGCGACGGTCGCTTGATGCTGGCCTGGGGCAATCAGATCTTCGAAACCAGCGATGGCGAAGTGTGGAGCCAATACACCGGAGCCGACTCACTGAGCGGACATGCCTATCAGGACCTCGACTATCACGATGGCGCGTTTTACCTGACCTACCGCTTTACCGTATCCGATTATCCGGTCACAGAAACGTACTCCATCGAGACGGCGGGGGGTGCCATTGCCCGACTCGATGCCAACGGAGCGTCCATCGTTTACAGCACGGTTTACGGCGATACGCTCACCACCGTCAGCGGACTCAAGCAAGTCCGCCCGGCAGAGACGCTCCACTTCATGCCAGACGGCCGCGGGCTGCTGCTCGGCTCCGCGACGGCACACTATGATCCGCACACTGCCAGTTGGAGCACCGCAGCGAGTTCTACCCTGAATGACACCTACGGCTTTGGGCCAACCCACGCACCGGCCAGTTACCTGACCAGTAATGACGACCAGTTCTGGATAGTTTACGGGGCACGCGAAAACGGCCAATATCCGCCGGTAGTGCCGCGTGAAGGCCGCCCACTTTACTCCAGTGACGGTTTCATCTGGCAGGAACCGGGCGGAGGCCTGCAACAGGAATGGGGGGACGTCGCTTATATCAACAACTTGTATTTTGCAGTGGGTAAAGGCGGCAGCCTGCTGTATTCGTCCGACGCAACGGAATGGACGCTGACCCAAGTCGGACCCGGTGAGCCATTGCGCGCGATTGATTACGGCGACGGTGTTTACGTCGTGGTTGGCAATAATGGTTTCGTCGCCAGTTCCACCGACCTGGAGAGCTGGCAGGTCCACGAGCTCAACACGGAAAACGACCTGCATTCGGTTCGCTACGCGGAGGGACAGTTCATTGCAGCCGGTTTCAATGCCGTCTTCCGCGCAAGCGACGGAATCCACTGGACCGATATCGCTCCGGATTACGATGGACTGGGGCATGGCTACCAGATCACCAGTGTCCGCTATCTTGACGGACAGTGGGCACTCGTCGGAGCGGTCAACGACATCATCTTTGTGGGGCAGATTTCCGAACGCTTGCCACTTGCCTTCCTTTCAAGCGATCAGGGAGACAGTTGGACCGAGATGGCTCTGCCCGCTTTTGAAACGGGATATCTCGGACGCCTCTACGACCTGATTTATTACAACAACCAATCCCTGCTGATCGGTTACGGGCGTGTCGGCAGCAGCGACGTGGGTGCATGGACTTCTCCCGACCTAACTCATTGGACGGTGCTGCCGGAGGGGGCCGCACGGCACCTGGCATTCGATGCCAGTGGGGTGTATCTCGCAGCGTCCAACAAGCTCTCGAAGTCGCAGGATCTTTCCAACTGGGAAACCATCCTGGAAGGATCCGTCATCGCTCAAGGGCCTGCCATCGGTGCGAACGGAATCATTGCAGCCATCGATAATAAAATCTGGCGTCAATTGCCGACTGGAGAATTTATGCCGGCAATCGGCGACTCCCAGAGCCTGAAACTCGACTTCATCACAGTCATCAATGGGGCGTTCTGGGGTATCGATGGCCGCAGCCGTATCTTCAAGATCGAGCCGGATGGACAGCGCAGCCTACAACTCTCAGGGGGCAAATATCTCGACAGTTTGACTTGGGAAAACGGACGCTTTTTTGCGCTTAGTGGCTGGGGCAACTACGCACCGATGACCTCGGTCGATGGCAGCAACTGGAGTGAAATCCAGCTGTCTGAATTTGACGAAGTGCCGCCTACCGGAAATCCGCCCAGAGTCCAAAAGATCATGCACGATGGGAGCCGTTACATGGCCATCGTGCGGCGCGGCGGCGGTGGCACTATTAAAGAGTATATCTGCACCTCCACTGACAGCTTGAACTGGGAGTTCGCCTTCCCGATAGCTTTCAGCAGTCAGTACAGCCACTTCACCGAGAACGGGGTTTACTACAAGAATTCCAGAAACGTATTGCAGCGTTCGACCGACTTTCAGAATTGGGAAGTTGTTCTCATCGGCGACTCAAGTTCGTCTTCATTCGGAAAAGCCAACGGTCGTTTCTTCTTCAATACATTCTACACCGATGATTTCATCAACTGGTATCCGACCGAAGGGATCGACTGGGCCTTCGATTTTGTTTATTCCAACGGTATTTACCTGGTGCTGAATTCGATATTTGAGGCGGGCAACGTCTCGCTTTCCGGCGACGGAAAGAGTTGGAGCCAGGTCAGCACTGCGGGCATCAATCCGGAGAAGCTCCTCGCCACCAGCGATGGCTTCGTCGGACTCACCCGCCAGGGTGAAATCTATGCGTTCCCCCTCAGCGACCTGGCGGTCAGCGAGATCAACTGGCAGGCTGAGGAATATGGTCCGGGCGAGACTGTGGCCGGCAGTCTCATACTGGAGAACACCGGCAAAATCCCCTGGAAAACAGACGAGCCACTGGAAATCGAGGTCTGGTGGACACGCAGTGATCGCCTCTTTGGCCGCCAGAGTTTCTTACTTACCCGCCTCAATTGGGACGGCACATTGACTGTTGGTGCGCAGGTCGAAATTCCGTTCAATGCCGTCGTGCCGGACAGCGTCCAAGCCGGCAAATACCGTTCCGGGGTCGTGATCGATCCTGTGCGCAGGACCGAAGACTACAATCGCGCGAATAATCTCCTCATTAAGCGGGAATACGATCTGCTGGTGCCTCAATGGGGTGTGGCATTCGAAATCAACGGTGGTGGTGCCGTGCTGTCCCGGCAGCCCGGAGCCCTGGATTTCGTTCACAATACCGAGGAAACCTTTGTGCCGGTCGCACAGAAGGGCTACCTCTTCGGGGGCTGGCAAAATCAGGAGGATCCCGGCCTGGGACCATTGACGCTGACGTTCAACCAAAATCACGAAGTCGCTGCCATATTTGACCAGGCCTTCGCAATCGAGCTGAGCAGCAGCGGTCTCGGAAACATACTGTCGAACCAGCAGGATGAAATGGTCAGGGCTGAAAGCACCATTGAACTTCGGGCGATTCCGGAATCCGGATGGCGATTCGAGAAATGGTCGGGCGATATGACTTCTCAGGACAATCCGCTTTTCCTAACCGTTTCCGATGATCTGCGCCTGCGGGCGCATTTTATCCCGCACGGCGGACTCTCCTACCCGGAATGGGCTCTGGCGCATGCCGCCAGTGATCACAGCGGGCCATTCGACCGGGGGTCCGGCAACCAGCGCGAAAATCTGCTCAACTACTTTTTAGGAGCGGCAGACGGCAGCGATCCTGTCAGTCCCTCGCTACATCGCGACCAGGGCTACCTGTGGTTCAACCTCCCCTGGAATCCGGAGGTGCAGGATGTCAGTTTTGAAGTGCTCTACAGTCAGGATTTGGAAAAATGGCTCCCGCTGCCGGTTAAGCCCGAGGCGGCAGTCATTGACGGCCAAAACGTCCTGCGCTACCCACTCAATGCGGCTTCACCGGGTGAGACTTATTTCTTCAAAGTCGAAGTCCAGCAAGTCAACGACTGAGACATCGTTTACGAGGCAACCGCGCGGAAGGCGCTCATCGAAAGCGGCGGCAGGTCCAGTTGGATCGAGCAGGGGCGTCCGTCCCACTCGACGGCCTCCGCCTGGACCCCGCCGTGATTGCCGTAGCCCTGGCCGCCATACTCTTTGGCGTCGGTGTTCAGGATCTCCTGCCAGAAGCCGCCGTGCGGCACTCCGACCCGGTAGCCCTCGCGCAGCACGGGCGTAAAGTTGCCCACTGCGACGATACTGGTCTTAAGATCGCGGGACTTGCGCAGGAAGCTGAGCACGCTGTTGTCGCCGTCGGTGCAGTTGATCCATTCGAAGCCCTCGGGCGCGTTGTCCCAGGCGGCCAGTTCCGGCATGTCGCGATAGATGGCATTCAGATCGCGGATGACCGACTGCACTCCGCGATGGTCGAGATACTCCAGCAGGTGCCAATCCAGGGTGGCGTTGTACTTCCACTCGGAGGACTGGCCAAAATCGCTGCCCATAAAGAGGGTCTTCTTGCCCGGCCAGAGCCAGGTGAGCGCATACAGCAGCCGCAAATGATGCGCCTTGGTCGTTATCGGCTCGCCGGGCATTTTGAGCAGCATGGAGCGTTTGCCGTGCACCACCTCATCATGCGAGAAGACCTGGGTGAAGTGCTCGGAGTATTGATACAGCATGCCGAAGGACAGCTGGTTGTGCTCATACTTCCGGTAGATGGGGTCCTTGCTAAAGTATTCCAGTGTGTCATGCATCCAGCCCATGTTCCACTTCATGTCAAAGCCCAGACCACCCTCGGCGGTCGGCTTGGTCACACCGGGAAATGCGGTGGACTCTTCAGCAATCATCAGCGTGCCGGGGTAGAGCTGGTGCACCAGATCATTGGTCCGGCGCAGAAAATCAATCGCCTCCAGATTCTCACGCCCGCCGTATTTGTTGGGGATCCACTGTCCCTCCTCCCGCGAGTAGTCGAGGTAGAGCATGGAGGCCACGGCATCGACCCGCAGGCCGTCGATGTGGTAGCGCTCCATCCAGGCCAGCGCCGAGGCGATCAGGAAGCCGCGCACTTCATCCCGCCCGTAGTTGAAAATAAGTGTGCCCCAATCGTGGTGGAAGCCCTGGCGCGGATCGGCGTGCTCATACAGCGAGGTGCCGTCAAACTGCGCCAGCGCGAAACGATCCGTCGGGAAATGCGCGGGCACCCAGTCCAGGATGACACCGATCCCGTTTTGGTGCAGCACGTCCACCAGATACATGAAATCCTCCGGCGGACCGAAGCGGTAGGTGGGCGCGAAAAAGCCCGTCACCTGGTAGCCCCAGGAACCGTCAAAAGGATGCTCGGACAGCGGCATGAACTCGACATGGGTGTAGCCCATGTCTTTGATGTATGCGACCAGCTCGGCGGCCAGTTCGCGGTAAGTGAGCGGACGGTTGGCATCCTCCACCACCAGCTTCCAGGATCCGGCGTGCAGCTCGTAAACTGAAATGGGTTGCTCCAGCCAGTTGGTCTTCGCCCGCTGCTGGATCCACTTGGCATCCCCCCATTGGTAATCATCCACCTCGTAAATAATCGAAGCGTTGTGGGGCGGTGCCTCAAAGAAGGTGCCGTAGGGGTCGGTCTTCAGCTGCGGGCAGCCATCGGCGGTGCCGATTTCGTATTTGTATTTCATGCCCGATTCCAGGCCGGGGATGAACAACTCCCAAACACCCGAACTGCCGATCTGGCGCATGGGGTGATAGCGTCCGTTCCAGTGATTGAAATCACCGACGACCGAGACGCGCTCCGCATTGGGTGCCCACACGGCAAAGGAGGCACCCTGGACCTCGTCGATCCGGCGCAGGTGCGCGCCCATTTTGTGGTGCACTGCGGTATCCGTGCCCTCGCCAATCAGATACAGATCCTCGTCGCTGATGGTTGGCAGAAAACTGTAGGGGTCGTAAAACTGGCGAATCTCTCCGTTGTAACGCTCGGTCCGCAGCCGGTAGCGGAAGACTGCACTGCGGTCCGAAATCAGCCCTTCAAAGAAACCATCCTTGCTGACCCGCTGCAAGGTGTAGCGCGGGCCGTCCACGACCGAGACATCCACCAGCTCGCAGCTTTTGGCATCATCCAGGTAGGCCCGGATCAGCAGGCACTTCGTGCCATCATTTGCGGTGTAGGGGTGCATCCCCAGTATCGCGTGCGGCTGCGCACATTTTACATTGGTGATGGCTTTAAGTTCGGCTTTGCTGGTAATCACAATACTGAATAAAACCGGAGAAGCGGGTACTGGCAAGTCCTGTTCCCGCCGATAAAAGGCTTGTCGATGGAAATTAGCCTGCTCATATTCCGCCACCGTGCGACAATTTGCCTGGTTCATAACGCTCTCTCTGATCACTGCCTGTTACAGGCTGGACGCCGCCCTGCCCGAGCTCAGCGCGCTGGAACCGCTGGAATTCGATGAGGCCTCCCAGCGGCTGGTTGCGCGTGGCGACGCCATGCTCGAATTTGGGGAGACCGGCGTGCGGGCCGATCAGATCACCTATTACCAGCAGTATGGATTGGCTGATGCCGAGGGGAATGTTGTTGTGAATTATGCCGGCAACCGTCTGTTGGCAGAGCGCCTCAGCTACGAGACCGACAAGAACCTTTTTTCCGTCAACCTGCTGCGCACCGGTCAGTGGCCCTACCTCCTCAGCGGGGTCTCCGCCGGCGGAACGACTGATAATATCAGCATCGAAGGTGCCACACTTTACTACGGCGAGCCCGGACCATTCACCCTCAACGTCAGCGCGGATCAGATCGAATACGATCAGACCCGGCGTGAATATGTCAAAGTGGACAAGGCCACGTTCCGGGTGGGCAAGTTCCCGGTTTTCTACCTGCCGGGCTACACCCACTACCTGGATGACTCGCCTTATTATCTGGAACTGGACGGCGGCTACAGCAGCGAACTGGGCGCTCATCTCCAGACAACGGCCATGTTCCCGGTGAGCTCTTTCATGCGGCTGGGGGCCAATCTGGACCTTTACAGCAACCGCGGCCTCCTGCTGGGACCGTCCGCACAATACATTTACGACTCCGGCCAGCAGCAGATGTTCGGAGCGCTGAACACCGGCTGGATCGAAGATCAGGGTGACAGCGGCGATCTCGGCACCGACCTGCTCAATCAGCAAATCGACTCCTCCCGCGGCTTCGCCGAATGGCGCCACAAGCACCACATCGGGGATCGCATCAGCCTGACCACCATGGCCTCCTACTGGTCGGACTCCGAGGTGACGCGCGACTTCCGCGAGGATTATTACAACACAAATCAGGCTCCGGACACCTTTGCCGAGGCGGCCTACGCCGGGGATAATTACATCATTTCCGCCTTCGGGCGCTTCCGTCCCAATGACTTTATCCTGACCCAGGAGCGTCTGCCGGAGCTGCGCTTCGACCTGTTGCCGGTGCCGGTTTTCCAAACCGGAGTCTATCATAAAGCTTCAGCCAGCTATGCCCGCCTGCGCGAAAACTTCGATGTAAACGCTGCGGCCATTAACATTGACAGCGAGTCCGACCGCTACGACCTGAGCTACCGGGCGATGCGCCCCTTCAACCCGACGCCCTGGCTCACTTTTACGCCACTTGCCGGTGCGCGCTTCACCGGCTACCAGAACCAACAGCTTGACCCGCTGGTGCTGGGAGGGGCGCTGATCGACGATCAATTCAGCCGCGACATCTACGAGGCCGGCTTCGATCTGGAGTTGCGGGCCTACAATAGTTTTGATACCCGCAATACAATCTGGGGCGTGGACGGATTGCGTCACATCATCCGCCCGGTGCTGCGCTACCGCTACTATTCCGACCCGGATGATATCAATCGCATCGCTGCGATCGACCGGGATGTTTTTGAACTCGACCGCCCGCTGCTGGACCTCAGCGACCTGCGAAACATCGATCAAATCTCCGAACAGCACCTCACCCGGCTGGGGCTGGAGAACCTCTTTCAAACCCGCGCAGCCGGCTATGGCTCGCGCACGCTGGCTGCGCTCAACTTTTACCAGGACCTGCTCTTCGACCCGGGCACCCGCTACGACGGCAGCCAAGAGGATACCCTGAATGCCTCCTGGCTGGAGCTGGAGCTCGATCCGGCGCCCTGGTTGAAATTCGAAGTCGCCGCGCGTTTGCGCACGGAAAGCATGAGCATGGAGGAACTGCGCACCCGCACCGTGCTGCGCAGCGGTGAAATCTGGGAGCTGGGCCTGTCCACCGACTTGCTGAAACAACGGATCGATCAATACCGCCTCGATTTCATTTACCGCCTCAATGAACGCCATGCCTTGCTCAGCGATCTGCGACTGGATGCCGACAGTGGGGAGCTGACCAGGCTGCAACTCGGTTGGCGCACCCGCATCGGCAGCAGCTGGCAGATTATTTACCTGCTCACTTTCCGCGAAGGTGCCCAGCGCGAGAGCGATGTTGAGCTTGGCATCAAGCTGACGCTGGCTGACCCGACAACAAAATTTTAGCAGATGGAAGAAGCTCTGATTCCCCAACACGACTTTGCGATCCGCCTGCCCGCGTTCGAGGGTCCGCTGGATCTGCTGTTGTATTTGATCCGCCGCAATGAAGTCGATATCTACGACATCCCGATCAAACAGGTGACCGAGCAGTATATCGGGATCCTCGCTTCGATGGAACAACTCGACCTGGAGGTTGCCGGTGAGTTTTTTGTGATGGCCTCCACGCTGATGTATATCAAGAGCCGCTTGCTGCTGCCAAAGAAGGACCAGGGCCACAACGAGGATGTTGAAGACGAGGACCTCGACCCGCGCTGGGAACTGGTGCAGCAGTTGCTGGAATACCGCAAATTCAAGGAAGCCGCCGAGGACATCCAAAAACTCATCCTCAATAGTAACGATCGGATCGCCCGCATCGGACCGAAAGACACCATCGAGGCCGTCGAGCGCCCGCTCAAACCGGTGGACCGGGTGGATTTATGGAACACCTTCAATCAGGTGCTGCGCCGGCTGGCCGAACGCATCACCGAAGGCGATATCCACGCCGAACAGGTGACGGTCTCCGACCGGATGGAATACATCCTGCAGCGCATCCGGCATGAGCCCAGCTTTCTCTTTTCCGATCTGTTTGAATCCACCACCACGCTGACCACGATTGTGGCATCTTTCCTGGCCGTGCTGGAGTTGACCCGGCTGGGCAAAATTCACTTGCAGCAGGACAGTGCTTTTGCCGACATCCGCTGTCAACGTATGGAATAATCAAGCCGCTCCAGCCTCAGTAATCATCATGAACCGCATACCGAAAACAACAGAAACCATGCCGCCAAGCCCCCAAGTTCATTTAATCGGAATCGGGCTCGACCACAACGACGGTCATAAGCGCATCACGCAATCCGAGCGCTTTGCCATCATCGGAGGCTCCGAGGAAACGCACGGCCGTATGACTGAGACCGTAATCAAGACCTTTGAGACGCTCGACAGCAAAGGCAAGACGCTGGAGCAAGTGGAAAAACAGGAGCTGCGCGAAATCATCCAGCAAAATACCCCGGACTGATCGCTACCGGAGGCCAGCACCCCGGCCCGCGAGGTTAGCAGTTCATGTGATGCTCGGATTTTCGGCGCCGTAAATGGGGTTGACCAACTCTGGCTGGATGTAGCTTCCTGAGTCTCGAAATGGATGGTTTGGTCGAGTGCTTTTCTCACGTTAGATCGAATCTTTTTTAACCATCTACGAATCGCTAAAAAAAAACGTCCGGGAGGGCCCCGGCTCCGTCCGGGCCGAGCTCATCCAATCGCTATTGTTTCCACCGGCACGGTCCAGCCGGAGCTGGATCCTCCCGTTTACTTGTAGCCTGACTCCAATTTTACTGGAGCCACCTCTTGACAGACTTTCAAGTTACGGACATGTTAATTCAGATATGAGTGATACTCCAAGCAAACCAATTACCCTCAGCACAGCTACAAATTCAAGTGACGCCGATCCTGCGGTTGCCGAGGCTTCCAAGGTGACGCCGGTCAAGGTGACGCCGGTCAAGCTAACGCCGGCCAAGCCAGCTGCGGCAACCAATAATGCGGCCGCCAAAAAGCCCCGGCCCGTATCAACTGCCAGCAAATCTGCGATTACGTTTGACGACGACAGCGCAGCTGCGGTCAGCACACCAATGCTGCTGGTCGATGGACTGGCCGCTGTGGTTGCGATTGCATTTGCGGTGATGATCCTACTGGATGCGAAGCCTTTCCTATAATAACACCCGAACCACTACATTTTATGTCTAAAAAAATCATCGAACTCGATAGCTCAAATTTTGACTCCGCGATAGCTGCGGGATCGACTCCCGTCCTGGTAGATTTCTGGGCACCCTGGTGTGGGCCCTGCAAGGCGATCGCTCCCATTTTGGAGGAACTGGCCGAAGAACTCGGCGACGCGGTCAAAATCTGCAAAGTCAATGTGGACAATAACAGCGATATCGCCGGTAAGTTTGAAATCCGCGCCATCCCCACCATCCTGATCTTCAAGAATGGCAAGGTGACCGAAACCGTGGTCGGTCTTTCTTCCAAGGAAGATCTGAAGGCCAAGCTGGCTTAGAAGTGCTAAAAATATACTTACTGATCGCAAACTTTACAAACCGCCGACGAACAAGTCGGCGGTTTTTTTGGGCAAGCCGTCAAAGGCTCCGTTGGTAAAGTAAACGATCAGGCCGCCCTCTTCTGCTTCGATGTCGCGGCAAATCTGCCGGAACAGAGCCTCACTTTCCGCAAAGGCACCGGCGCTGCGTCCGGAGGCGTTCAGTCCTGCCGCAATTTGCGCGGTATCCAGCCGCTCGGCGACCGCCATGCGCTCCGCCCGATAGACCGGCCCCAGGTAGATGCGGTCGGCCCCGGCCAGCGCCGCCGCAAATTCAGACTCAAATCTTTTGCTCACCGCACTGTTGCTGCGTGGTTCAAAGCACACGGTCAGCCGCCGCTCCGGATGGGCGGCCCGCAGTGCCTCGATTGCGGCAGCCACCGCTGTCGGGTGATGCGCAAAATCCTCGATGACGGTCCACTGCGGGGTATGGGCCAGCACATCCTGCCGCCGCCGGACGCCCCGGAAATCTGCCAGACTGGCAAGATCGAGCTGCGTCGGATCCGTCAGGCCCGTGGCAAATGCCGCTGCCAGTGCCGCCATCGCGGCATTGTGCGCATTAAACTTCCCGTGCAGCGACCAGTTCACTTCCGCCCACAGGCGTTCCTGCCACAGCAGTTTGAAGGCCGACCCCTGCGGACCATCCTGGAAATCCATAATGCGCAACTCATTTTGCGCATCAAAGCCCACCCGGCAGACCTGCGTCCAGGGCACCGGCAGCAGGCTCAGCAGATTGACATCGTCGCCGTTCAGCAGCACCTGACCGCTGCCGGGCACGATCCGCAGAAAATGCCGGAAGCTGCGCTTCACATCTTCCAGGTCCCGGAAAATATCGGCATGATCGAACTCCAGATTATTCAACACCGCCACCTGCGGACGATAGTGGATGAACTTGCTGCGCTTATCGAAAAAGGCCGAATCATACTCATCGCCCTCAATCACAAAGGGCTTCCCCTGCCCCAGGCAGGCACCACCGGGCAAATCATGCGGCAGGCCGCCGATCAGCCAGCCGGGTTGTGCCCCGGTGCGTTCCAACAGGTAAGCCGTCAGGCTGGAAGTGGTCGTCTTCCCGTGTGTGCCGGTGATCACCACCGGAGTCCGCTCCGCCAGGATAGTATCGTGAAACAATTGCGGCAACGACACATAGGGCACCGCCGACTGATTGAGGACCCACTCGACCTCGGGATTGCCGCGGCTCATCGCATTGCCGATCACAATCCGGTCGGGCTGAAGTGCCACCAGCCGCGCCGCGTCAAATCCTTCCAGCACCTCAATCCCGGCATCTGCCAGGACATCCGACATCGGAGGATAAACCCCGCTGTCCGCGCCGCAGACCTGATGCCCCTGCGCTTGCAGCAAGAGTGCGGCATTGCCCATCGCCGTGCCGCAGATGCCCATGAAGTAAAGGCGCATGCATCTACCCCGCAATGGCGCTGTATTCCGTCATCTCCACGACGTCCCAGGTCTTGTCGATGCGTTTGGCAAAACCTGCCAGCACCTTGCCGGGGCCGCACTCATAAAATCCGGTGAGTCCATTCTCCGCCGCCATGTTGCGCAGGCAGTCTTCGAAGCGGACTGCCGACACGATTTGTTGCACCAGACAGTCCTTGATCGCCGCCGGATCGCTCACCCGCCCACCCGTCACATTGGTATAGACCGCGATCTCCGGCGTCTTGAAATCAAAGTCCCGGATAAATCCGGCAAAGGCATCCCGCGCCGAGACCATCAGGCGGCTGTGATAGGCCCCGGCAACATTCAGTTGTTTGCACAGCTTGAAGCGGCCCCTGGCAGCGGTTATGGCGTCCAGCACCTTATCGTTTTCACCTGAAACCACAATCTGACCGGGGCAGTTGAGGTTGGCGATTTCGATGTCGAACTCCCCGCAGAAGGCCTGCACCTCGTCAGCGGTGCCGCCGATCACGGCCGCCATCGTGCCTTTGGTCGCATCGCAGGCCAGTTGCATCAGGCGCCCGCGCTCGGCCACCAGCCTGAGGCCGGTCTCAAAGTCATACACGCCGGCTGCCGCCAGCGCGGTCAACTCCCCCAGGCTCAAGCCGCAGGCGGCCTCCAGCCCGGCCAGCCTGTCCTGCTCGCGCAGCACCGCATAGATCGCATAGCCCTGCACGTAGAGCGCCGGCTGGCAAACCCTGGTCTCAGTCAGCGCCGCGTCCGGCCCCTCGAAGCAAATCCTTTGCAGGTCCCAGCCCAGCACCGCGTTAGCCTGTTCGTAAATCGCTGCCGCCGTTGTTGAATGTTCGCACAGTGAGTGGCCCATGCCAATGTGCTGCGCGCCCTGCCCGGAAAAAAGTAATCCAATTGCCATGTTGTTCTTGATTGATAGTTCAGCCGGAAATTGAACCCTGCCGGGCTGGAAGCGCAATAGATAATCCCGCGATTTTTAGACCTACCCCCCCCGAAATCTTAATACAACTCTTGTAACGACATCAGTCAGCAGAGCCCATGCCACATCATTGATACCGCGTTATGACCAAAATCCTAAAATATTGGTCCCGGGTTAAAAAAAAGGTGGATCTACCAATTGATGTGTTAGCGCATGTGGACCAAGCGCTCTGGGTCGCGGCGTGAATAGAACGAATTCACGCTACGTGCATCGTCGTTCTGGTAGTCCCATAAGTAGATGATTTCGCCATTCGTTAGAAAAATGAAAGGCGCATCAAGCTAGGCTCTAGCCAATTGCTTCTTTGCCCGCCTCCGGGGCTTCTGCCTTGTTTGTTTTGGGTTCATGTTGAAATGTTTGAGTCCAAGGAGAAGCTATTCGATGACGGTCATGTTGCCTTTCATTCCGGCTTGGGTGTGCCCTGGAAAGGTGCAGACGAAGGGATAATCGTCCGCCTTTGCGGGAGCAATGCAGGTAATGATCTCGGACTCGCCGGGGCCGAGCACGCCCGCGGCGGCGATGATCCGGTCGCCATATTCCGGAGCCACGTAGGCCTTGTCCGGATGCCGCACAGCCGCCGTGGCAAAGGCGATCGGCGAAACTCCCGGTTCGATAATAACCAAGTTATGCCCCATGGTTTCCTTCGGCATGGTGCCCGCGTTTTTAAGCGTCAACTGAATTGTTTCGCCCGCCTTGACGGCGAAGTGGTCGGGGCTGAATCGCATCCGGTCGTTGCCCTCGATTGTGATGGTCGAGACCGTTTCGGGTCCGGCAGTTCCGGGAACCGATTCCTTGTTACCGCAACCAGTGAATAAGAGTGCGGTCCAGGCGAGCTTAAGAAAAATTTGTCTTTGTTTCATGGATACAATAGGACTTAACCAGTCGCTCATTTCAGAAATATTTACGAATGGCCGAAATTATCGAATACGGGCTGCGGGACGCAGATGGCTAGCTCTGCTTGCGGCGCACGACCAAGGAAGCAGTGGCCAGCAAGAGGCACAGGCCGATCAATGGGAGCACCCAGGGACCGAGTGCGGCCTTGCCCGCTGCACCAGCTGTACCGAGTTGGTCGTCGGGCGCTTCGACGATGACTCGGCCCTTCATGTAAGGGTGCGGCGTGCAGGTATAGTCGTAAGTCCATTCCTGATCGAAGGTATAGGAAAAAGACTCGCCGTGTGCGAGGAGCGGCCCCACCAGCCCATCCCTGTTTTCAGGTGCCGAAGTGCCCGCCACGTTATTGATGCCGGCATATTCGCCCGCCATGTAGGTAAAGACATCATCATTCGTCCAGGTCACGGTCGTGCCGGGGGCCACCTTGACGACCTTGGGCGAGAAGGAGTTTTCGATGATCGACACCTTCACCTCCTTGGTCTCCGGTCCGTAAACAACGGCCTCGTCTTTGGGGTGCGTGCCTATACCGAAGGGAGCGATCACGCGGGTGGCATCGGCGATGTACCCGCGCATTTCGGCCTCGTTGAAACTAGGTCCGTCGGCCAGAATAGTGCGATGGGGCGGCAGATCCGCTTTGTTATCCACCACGATGAGGCCGATTGCCCCGCGGTTGGTCGAGCCGACCGCATGGGTCAGCATGGTGTAAGCACCTTCGTCCGGAGGCATGCGGAACTCCATGACGAAGGAGTCCGTCGGCCCGGCCGTCAGAGAAGCAGGCGGACATCCAAACCTACGATGCCGTGACCGCCGCCTATTCCGGCGTTGAAAAGCTGCTGATCCAGCCCTTCTATCTGGCGGAACAACACGCCGTCAACGGCAGCCACAACGAATTGGATGCGGGTGGACTGAATGCAACTTATGAGTTCAGCCCGAGCTTCAAGCTGACCGGATTCATCTACCGTATCGAGGGCACGGGTACAGGTAATGCCAACGCCTCCAACCGCACCATCGGCCTCCGCGCCAGCAGCAGCTTCCAGATTGAAGGTCAATCCTTCACCTACGCCGCCAGTCTGGCCGAGCAGGAGGCCATCGGCCCCTCGACCTTGACCTACGACGCAGGCTACTTGGCCGCCGACCTCTCGACCGTGCTGGAGGGATTCTCCCTCGGCGGTGGATTCGAAAGCTTCGAACCGGGCTTTCGCACCCCGCTGGCCACCGTGCATAAGTTCAACGGCTTTGCCGATGCCCTGCTCGCGACCAATGGTTTCACCAACGGCCTGAAGGATTTTTACGCCTATCTCGGATACGTCCTCCCCGTCGGCAACGGCATCGAAGCCAAATGATCCATACCGCCGAGACAGATTTTTCGAGCCTAGGCGCGGACTGGCGAAATCCCCTGCTTAATTGAGCGCTTCACTCTTTTTTGGCCGTCGTCCCCAGAAGACGCAGCGCGGCACTGGTGGCCTTCCGGCTGTAGTCAATTGATTCGCCGAGAATCCGCGCGGCTTCCTGGTCGGCGTGGAAGCCCTTTGAATTTTCACACATCTCCTGCTCCGTATCTTGTGGCAGGTCTGACAAGCGTTGTTGATATTCTCGATCGGACTGCGGAACCAGTGGTTGGTTACCTTGGCCGCACCCTGGCGCTCGTAAGGCATGTGGCAATCGGTGCAGCTCACCCCGCTGCGGGCATGGATGCCCTGGCTCCAGAGTTCAAACTCGGGGTGTTGGGCCTTGTAGGTCGGCGCTCCGGTCTCTTTGTGCAAGTAATCCAGAAAGCGTGAACCTCATGGGACGATCCAAGCTACACCAAAATATATGAGCTTGAGTCCATGCGGGTGGTCGCCTCCGACTGGAGAGGCTCGGCGTGCTCGACCTGTTTAAGTTCAAACAAACCGTTAAAGTGAAAGAACTGATCGGCTTGTGCCAATTACAAGCCGAATGGGAAAGCTCCCCCGGCAATTGGCAATACTGCGAAAGCCAGTTGCAATTGACCGGATGGGACTGCGCACGGCGGGTCGTCGTTTACCGACGTGTGCATGCGCGTCGGCCAAAAGCGGTCAAAAAGTCGAAAGCACTGCCGGGGACATGCGAACCAGGCGAACTATTGGATTTGGAAGTGCTCGAAGATGGCGGCGTTTCCTACGAATACGCCATTTACGTGAACAATTTGGACAAGCCGGCTTCGGAAGTGCGGCCACTTTACAATCCCCGCGGGGACAATGAGAATTGCTACGATGAAATGAAAAACCAATGGGGCTGGGGAGGCTTCACGCTCCACGACTGGGCTCGAAGCGAGTTGATGGCCCAACTGATCGCGCTGTTTTACAACTGGTGGAGCATCTATATCAAACTTGTCGACCCGCTTGTCGCCAGAGAGGCAATCACCTCACGGCCCATGTATCTGATGCAACCGGCCAAAGCTCATACCCACCAGAGCAAGCGCAAGTTGGTAATCTTTTGCGCCCACAGCCAGGCCGGAGACATCCGCAGGAACCTCGAAGCAGCAGCTGAAAGGCTCAAAAACTGGGCCTCGCTGACTGCGGAGCAGTTGCAACTGGCATCAGTCTGGAAACGGGTCATCGCGTCCAATTCCCCGAGCTCTTCCTGTGTCAGTGTTATTTTGTATCGGGCGACCATAATGACAGCCAAATAATTATTCTAGTAGTTTACAATACGAATGTTTGCATGTTACAGAATACTAGTCTCTACTTGCGATACCATTGTCCCTGGGCATCCTGCAACCAGAGTCCTTTAGCGGCGCGCTGCGAGATCTGCAGCGCACGCTGCACCGCGACTTGCTGCGGGGTGGATTGAGTCGAGCGTGCGATCGCCTGATAGACGACTCTGCGGTCGGTATTTTCGGCCTGCATCAGTTGCTGCGCCGCTGCGCTCAGCGTCCCACGCGCTTCGAGGAAACCCTGATTGTTCTCACCGATGCTCCCCTCGGCCCAAAGTGCTTCAATCGCAGGCTGGCGCGCTTGCATCGCCGCCTTGACTTGACCGAGATTGGCCGCCAGCGCCGATAGCGAAGTGGCCAGCAGTAGTGTGAGCAAAAGAGTAAGACGGGAGTAGGACATGATGCTTCGGAGTTTGCGGTTGGTGCTGCGTTATTCAGCGGGTGGTTTAAATTCAATCAGCTGGGAGTCTTCGTCAAGGTCACCGAAAAAGTCATTCAGTTCCCGGTCCACCTTCAGGTTGACATCCACCGTGATGTGGATCGGCTCAATGCGGTGATGCGTCTCCACCCGGTGCTGTGTTTGAATGCAACCAGCAAGAATCAGAACCAGGGAGAACAACGGAAGTGCCATGAAACCACGCATGGTTATGAAGCTGGCGACACTTTTACGGAAGTCAATCTCACATGCGTGCATTGAACTCAAAAACGGCATCAAGGGTCTCCTGCACATCCCCCCGGATGGGCACGTCGAGCACTACCGGCACAGTCACGCCTTTGATCGTGCGCTCGCCGATGATCTTTGCCACCAGGCTGGGCCTGCCGCTGGCAGTCTGTTCCACCAGCAGGCGGAAATCCGTCATTTCAAGATCACGCAGCGCCAGTTCGGTCAGCACCGGCGCGCCCAGCCGGTCCTGCATGATCTCCAGAATTGTGCGGCCACGGATAAATGCGGCGGGATCCAGCTGGGGGTCCTGGGTCAGCCAACCCTGACGCTGGTATGCAAATCGTCCGCTGCTGCCGGCCAGCATCTGCAAGCCCCCAGGTTGCAAAAGAATTTGTTTGCCCGCCAGACGAAAGCTCAATTCGCCGAAACCCACGCCCTCAATGCGGCCATCAAACTGCGGGAAGAGCCGGGCAATGTCCTCCAGCCGCACCGAATCCAACAGCACCCGCAACGACATGGCCAGTGGATGATGGCTCTGCCCGGCGGCCAAAATGCGCAGCTTCCCGCCCAGGGCATGGGTCGCAAGCTCTAGCTGGAGCGGGGCCTCGTCCGTCGGCGCTGCGGTATAATTCACCTGCAACTCCCCCGCACCGGTGCTGAAATCACCCTGTTGAATCGAGGTAAAAGTAAGCTTCTGTGGGCCTTTGCCTGCCAGCGGTGAGAGGGAGGCCATTTCAATCGTTCCCTCCAGCCCGCTGAGCACGCCCCCACCCCCGGACCAGGTCGCTCGTCCGGCAGTCACTGCGAGACGCGCCGCCAGCGAGTTCGGCCAGGTGCCCCAAAGCGAAAGATTCAAACGCTCGCTCTCCAAACCGGCAGCCGCAGCCGTCACCGAGGCCTCCAGTAACTCGGCGGCCAGCTCCAGCGTCGCGGCTGGTTCGGTCGCGGAGATATCCGCATTGATTTGCCCGAGTGACAACGTCCATCCATCCATCGTCGCCTGGACTGACAAGCTGCGCAGCTGCGCATGCCACTGCTCGAGTGTGGCCGCAGCAAACGCAGCCGCGGCCTCAATTTCAACCGGACCGGCGGTGAGACTCAGCCCTTTCGGCCAGGCATACCACGCCCGTTGCCGGCCAAATTCAAGCCAGGCAGCCAGCGGGTCCAGCCTGGCTGAAGCGTTGACACGGCCAGACCAGTCCGCCCACTGCAACTCGCCCCGGGCCTCCAGTTCCAGCCCGTCGCTGCGCAGCATAAAGTCCCCCTCCAGCAACTCCTGCCCTGCCAGCCGGGCGTCAACCTCAAGCCTGCGCTCCCAGTCCGCGCCCCGCACCGTGAGCACCGCTCCCTCCAGATGGATGGCTTTAACCGGAAACTTCACAGGCAGCCACTCCGGGCGCAGCGGGATTTGCGCCTCTGCGCCCGCCGGACTGGCTGGCCAGTCATCGCCCAGATCCAGCTCCAGCCTGGGCTGACTCAGTGTCAACTGCTCCAACTCCCCCGCCCATAGCCCCGCTGGCGTATAGTCCAGCCTCAACCTGGCATCCGCGAGTGTCAGCCCCTGAAAACGCAGGTGCTCCAGCTCCAGCTGCAACTGCCGCAGCCCGATGGACTCCAGCCGCAGCACCACCTCGGAGCAACCGGCCTGCTGCAGCACTTTCCCCGCACCAAATGTGAACAACGGCGGCCCCCACAGCGGCAGCGTGAGCACACCCAGCACCAGCAGCAAGAGCAAGCCCAGGCCCAACACCAGCAAAGTCTTGAAAAAAATACGCACCACCACGCAACAAAGACAGTTCAGGGAATCCTGACAAATACCATTTTCGGCAGCAGCCCCAGGACTCCTTACCGCAATAAAGTTAGGGCAACTCATTGGCAAAGGCCCTCTTCAGGACAATGGAACACGCCGCCGGAAACATGGCAGGAGACGCGACCGGGGCCGGGCGCGTTTGCTGAAAAAGTGGCTCAGGCCGGCAAAGACCGATATAAGCAGTAAGCCGCTACAGCGTCTTTTGGCAGCTTATCCAAGATGGTGCGGGTAGACGGAATCGAACCGACGACCTCTGCGTGGAAGGCAGATGTTTTACCTCTAAACTATACCCGCATGGTAAAAAATAGGTAGAGAGAATTGACTCAGGTGGCCGTGGGTCAAGTCAGGAATTCAAGTTCTGCTCCTCAATAAAGTCCTGCAGAATGAGGGCCGCCGCGCGGGAATCAATCTCGCCGCTCTTGCGGTCGGGTTTCTTTTTCTGCCCCCGCAGGCCCTGCTCGATGCAGTGACTGGAGAGGCGCTCGTCGATACGGTGCACTGGCAACTGGAAGCGCTTTTCCAGCTCGCGGATGAAGGCATCGACCTCCTGCGCCTTGAAGCCCACTGAGCCATTCATATTGAGCGGGTAGCCGACAACCAGGCGCTGCACCCCCCGCTGCCGGATGGCCGCTTCGATCTGTTGCAAGCGTTCCTTTTTGGTCGGTGCCACGGCGGCCGGTAGCGGCAGCGCGATACCGAGCTCATCGGCAAAGGCCAGGCCGATGCGTTTTTCGCCCCAATCGATGCCGAGTGTGTTCATGCTCCGGCTACATAAGTTTTTGATAGGCCGCCTGGGCACCGATGGAGTTAACAAGAGCTTTAAGCTGCTGGGCTTTATCCTTGTGGCAGACGAGGGTGGCATCGCCGGTGCGGACCACGATCAAATCCTCGACGCCGAGCAGCGCGACCAGATGCCCGGCGTCCGGGGAATACACGATATTGCCGCGGGCATCGGCGAGCTCGGCACAACCACGCACGACATTGCCGGCATCGTCAGCCGGATAGTGGCGGGCCACGGCAGGCCACTCACCCACATCATCCCAGTCAAAGCCGGACTCGACCATCACCACGTTGGTGGCCTTTTCGATGATGGCGTAGTCCACAGAGATTTTTTCCAGCTGCGGGTAGTGCTGCGCCAGCAGGGCATCCAGATCCTGCCCGGATGCCAGCCCGGCATCGATGTGCAGCAGGGCGGCCCAAAGCGACGGCGTGTTCTGCTCCAGCCCGGCGATAATGGCGGGCACCGACCAGACAAACATGCCGGCATTCCAAAAATAGCCGCCAGCCTGCAAATAGCTTTCCGCCGTGGCCAGATCGGGCTTTTCGACAAAACGCCGCACGTTGAACACGTCCCGCCCGGCGTAATCAGCCAGCTTGCTGCCCTGTTGGATATAGCCATAGCCGGTGGCGGGAAATGCCGCCGTGATACCGATTGTGGCCAGGACGGGTTGGGCCTCGGCAGCCTGGAAGGCGGTTTCCAGCGTGGCCCGCAGTCCGGCGGCATCATGAATGACGGCATCAGCCGGGAGCATGGCAAAGGTGGCTTGCGGGTCTTCGCGGCGCACCAATACGGACGCCAGTCCGACCGCGGCGGCCGTGTCGCGTCCCACCGGCTCGCCGATCACTTTGGCCGGATCGAGGTTCGGGCACACGTCCAACACGGCAGCCCGCTGCTCGGCATTGGTGATGACGAACACCTTGTCCGGATCCACCAGACCGGCCAGCCGATCCACCGTCTGCGTCAGCATCGCTGTATCGCCTACGATCGGGAGTAATTGCTTGGGCCTCGCCTGGCGGCTGACCGGCCAGAACCGCTCACCCCGCCCACCGGCCATAATTACGACGTAACGTTGTTGCATAATTTAATAAATGCTGGCGCCCGGCCCGGCACGGGTGTGCAGGATTCTCGCCTGAAAACCGAATTGTTGACAGTAGGCATTTGATACGACCTGTGCGTGATTGAGGCCGAATTCCGCACTGGTAAAGGCCATGACGGCTCCGCCAAAGCCACCGCCGGTCAGACGGGCGCCATAAACCATGGGATCTTTCGCCAGTTCCTGCACCAGGAAGTCCAGCTCGGGAATGCTGTTTTCAAAATTGACCCGTGAGCTCTCGTGCGAGGCGTTCAGCGCCGCACCCACTGCGGCGAGATCGCCGACCTGCAGGGCGGCCTGCACGGCACGCACGCGGGCATTTTCACCCACGATATGGCTGGCCCGCCGGTAGAGTAAACCGTCCAGCTCACCCTGTGCCGCCTCCAGTTGCTGCGGGGTGATATCCGAGAGCGAGGCGGCTTCCGGGTAAAGCTGCTGCAGTTGCGCCAGCGCCTGATGGCACTCCCTGAAGCGGTTTGCGTAAGCCGAATCGACCAGCGCGTGTTTCTTATTGGAATTGAAGATCCAGAAGTGCGTGCCCTGCGGCATCGGAATGGTGCGGAACGTTTCGCTGGCGCAATCGATCGCGACCAAATGATCCGCCTGCCCGAAGGTCGACACCCCCTGGTCGAGAATCCCGCAGGGCATGCCGACAAATTCGTTTTCGGCCCGGCGACCGATGCGGGCAAACTCAGCCTTGTCCGCCGCAAATCCAAAAAGTGCGGCCAGGGCATAAGCGGTAGCCAGTTCGATAGCGGCACTGCTGCTCATACCCGCCCCGATCGGCAGGTCGGAAACCACCGCGAGGTTGTAGCCACAATCCATCTGCATACCGGATTCCAGCAGCACCTTGGTCACCCCCAGCGGGTAATTTGTCCAGCTGGCATCGCCCGGTTGTGGAGCCAGTGCATCCAGCGAGAGCTCGACCAGCTGGCCCTGCTCGCAAATCAGCTGCAGCTGCCGGTCGCTGCGCTTTGCGGCGGCTACGGTGACGCCCTCCGCTACGGCGGCACCCATCACAAGGCCGCCATTATAGTCAGTGTGGTTGCCGATGAACTCAATCCGCCCCGGCGCAAAAGCGAGCTGGGACGGCTCAGCGTTGAAGGTGGCGCGATACAGTAGAGTGGCTTTGGTTTTCATACAGCTTTGTCTTGATGGCTCCAGGAGTCGCGCAGACCGACGGTGCGGTTAAATACGGGCCGCCCTGGCTGCGAGAGTTGAGTGTCCGCACAAAAATAACCGATCCGTTCAAACTGACAGGTCACACCCGGCTCGATTGCGGCCAGGCACGGCTCACACAGCACGGTCGCGATGGCCAGCGAGTCGGGATTCACGAAGTCGATGAATTCACGGGTCTTATCGCCCTCGGGTTTTTCCACACTGAAGAGGCGGTCAAACAAGCGCACCGGCGCTGCGACTGCGTGCGCGGCACTCACCCAGTGGATGACGCCTTTGACCTTACGGTCGTCCGGGTTTTTGTTCAGCGTGTCCAGATCGACAGTGCACAGCAGTTTGGTGACATTGCCGCCGGCATCTTTAATCACTTCCTCGCACTTGATAATATAGGCGTGGCGCAGCCGCACTTCGCCGTCCTTTTTCAGGCGAAAAAACTTGCGGTTGGCCTCCTCGCGGAAGTCCTCCTGCTCGATGTAGATGCGTTTGCCAAAAGGGATGCTGCGGCTGCCGGCGGACTCGTCCTCGGGATTATTGTGCCCGCTGACTTGGAGCACTTCGTCCTCGGGCCAGTTGGTCAGCTCGACTTCCAGGGGCTGCATGACTGCCATGCGCCGGTCTGCGCTGCGGTTGAGTGCATCGCGCACGGCGTGCTCCAGTAGGGCGATATCACTGGTCGAGGGTGTTTTGGTGATCCCCACTGTGCGGCAGAAGTGGCGAATGGCGGCAGCCGGGTAGCCCCGGCGGCGCATTCCGGAGAGCGTGGGCATGCGGGGGTCATCCCAACCCTCGACGTGCCCGCCCTCGACGAGGGTCCGCAGCTTGCGTTTGCTGACCACCGTGTAGGTCAAATTGAGGCGTGCAAACTCGGTCTGCTCGGAGGGAAAAATGCCCAGCTTCTGAATGAACCAATCGTAGAGCGGGCGGTGGTCTTCAAATTCCAGCGAGCAGAGTGAATGCGTGACCTGTTCGATCGAGTCGCTTTGCCCGTGGGTGTAGTCGTAGCTGGGGTAAATGCACCAGGCATCCCCCAGGCGATGATGATGCATGCGCTTGATGCGATACATCACCGGATCGCGCATGTTCATATTGGGATGCGCCATATCGATTTTCGCACGCAGCACCATTTGACCGTCCTCAAACTCCCCGGCCCGCATCCGGTGAAACAGATCGAGACTCTCTGCTGCCGGGCGGTCGCGGTAGGGGCTGCTCATGCCGGGCTCGGTCAAGCTGCCACGGTGCTCGCGCATCGCTTCGGAACTCAATTCGTCCACATACGCATCCCCCGCTTCGATCAATTGCAGTGCCCATTGGAACAGTTGCTCGAAATAATCGCTGGCGTAGCACATCTGCGCCCACTCGTAGCCCAGCCAACGGATGTCGTCCTGAATGGCGCGCACGAACTCGTCACTCTCCTTTTCCGGATTGGTGTCGTCGAAGCGCAGATTGCACCGCCCGCCGAATTCTCTGGCGATATCGAAGTTCAGACAAATCGCCTTGGCGTGCCCGATTTGCAGGTAGCCGTTGGGCTCAGGTGGGAAGCGTGTCTGCACCCGCCCGCCATGCTTACCGGCCGCCACGTCGGCGGCGACTTTCTGACGGATAAAATCGTTCGGGCTGTCAGTTCTTTCAGACATAAGCGGTAAAGAAAAAGCTACCCAGCGCATCTGCGCCAGAAAATTCTACGCCAGAATGACCGGAAAACACGCAGATACGGTTACTCCAGGTCAAATGTGCGGGCGAAGCATTGGCAACTTACGTCAAACTCCGCCGGGATCTGCCGGGCGCAGGCTTCAAAATCCTCCAGCACCCCATCATCAATCGCCCGCTCGATGCCGCGGCAAAAGGCACACAGGCGCATCATACCCAGATTACCTGCGCTGCCGGCGATAAAATGAACCCATTTTCGCAGTGCCGCCTGATCCCGCGCCTGACAAGCCGCATCGAGCCTGGCCAAACTCTCCTGCGCATCGGCCTTAAACAGCGTCAACAATTCCAGTGCGAGCGACCGGAATTGAGCGGCATCATCGTCTTCCGCCAGCAACATTTCAATTTGCTCACGCTCCATCAGTGGCGCGGAAGCGTCATACTGAACCTGCGGAATCTGTGGAGGTGCGGGTAGCATCAGGCCAAACTCCCCATTTTCTCGCGCCGGAAAGCCTCCAGTGCCTTGACGGCCAGCTGGGGGTCTCCCAGTGCCAGCACTTCCTCGACCAGCGCAGTGGCTTCCGCCTGCTCGATGTGATGAATAAAATACTTTACCTCCGGCAGCAGATTGACCGACATACTCAGGGAGCTGGCACCCATTCCCAACAACAGCGCGGCAAATACCGGATCGCCCGCAATCTCCCCGCAAACACTCACCGGAATATGAGCCGCCCGCCCGCCATCGATGATGGCTTTAACCGTCCGCAAGACTGCCGGATGCGCCGGTTCGTAAAGGTGCGCCACCCGGTCATTGAGTCGATCCACCGCCATCAGATACTGAATCAAATCATTCGTGCCGATGCTCAGAAAATCAACTTCCCGGGCGATTAAATCCACTATCATGGCCGCACTCGGCACTTCCACCATAGCCCCGACTTCAATCTGTTCGTTAAAGGCAATCCCCTTGCCCCGCAGTTCCGCTTTGACCGAGTCCAGCACCTGCCGGGCCTGCTGCAACTCGCCCACGCCGCTGATCATGGGATACATGATCTTGATATTGCCTAAAACACTGGCACGCAGGATTGCGCGGAGCTGCGTCTTGAAAATATCGAGATTTTCCAGACAGAAGCGGATCGCCCGGAACCCCATAAAAGAACTGTCATCTTTAACCTCCCCGCCGGCAATGGTTTTATCCCCGCCGATATCGAGTGTGCGAATGATTACGGGCCTGTCCCCAGCCGCTTCGGCCACCGCCAGGTACTCGTCGTATTGCACCGACTCGGAAGGGTAGCCGTGGTGCCGCAGGAAAATACCCTCCGTCCGGAAAAGCCCCACCCCGTCAGCACGCATCGTACTCACCTGCTCCATCTCGCGGGCACCTTCCACATTGGCCATCAGCGCCAGCGGCACACCATCTTTCGAAGCGCTGGGCTGATCGATGATCTTGATAATAATGTCGTCGCGCTTCTTCCGCTCCGAAGCCAGTTTGCCATACTGGTAGAGCCGGCTCTCCGAGGGGTTGATAACAATCAGGCCGTCATGCCCGTCGATCAGGACCTGGTCGCCGCTTTTGATGCGTTTGGTGGCATCATGCGAGCCGACGACAGCCGGGATCCCCAGGGAGCGGGCCATGATCGCCGAGTGACTGGTCGTGCCCCCCGAATCGGTGGCAAATGCCAGCAGCTTGTGACGGGATAAGTCGGCCGCATCCGAGGGGGATAAATCTTCCGAAATCAGGATACAGTCGGCGGACAACGCACTCAGGCTGACTTTTTGCGTGCCCGTCAGGTTATGCAGTAAGCGCCGGGAAACATCGCGGATATCGGCCACCCGTTCACGCAGGTAGTCGTCCTCCATCGACTGAAAAAAAGTCATGTAGCGCTCGGCAACTTTGTTGTAGCAGCACTCGATATTCATGCGGGACTGCTGCAACTCGGAGATTACTTCCTCCAAAAGAGCGCTGTCCTCCAGCACCAACAGATGGGCATCAAAAATCCGGGCTTCGCCCTCACCCAGCGTCGAGGCAATCTTATCCCGCACTGCGGTGATCTCCGCCCTGGTTTCTAAAATGCCGCGCTCGAAACGCTCAATCTCCGAATCGAGCAATGCCGCCCGCAATTCATAACACGGAACGTCCAGCTGCTTCTGCAGATACACCAAAGCCGGGCCGTGTGCCACACCGGGCGACGCGGCTATGCCTTCCAGGACAATTTCATTCTGATCGGATTCGGTGTTCAATGCAATGCGTGTTGAATTATAACTTATGCGCTCTCCACAGGAGGTTACAACATTATATCATTCGCCCGGCAAACGAAGTTTCAACCCAAAATATTCCCTCTCCCCAGCAGCTCAAACAGAGTGCTTTGACGGCTGCCGCTTCCGCCGCACTGTTCACCAGGGCAAAACAGACACTCCCGCTGCCACTCATCAGGCAGGGGTAACCATGTGCGCGCAACTGCTCCAGCAAACAGGGGATTGCCAGAAACTTGCGCCCCACCACCGCTTCGAAGCCATTATGCAGCAGATCCGCCACCATGCCACCGCCCGCAAATGCCTGCCAGCGGGCTTCTGCCACCGCCGGTGCTTCATAACTCCCGGGCCGCGCGGCAAACTGACCATAAGCCCAGCCGGTCTCCACCCCAAAATCGGGACGAAAGAGCAGCACCCTTTGCCCCCCCAAGCGCGCAGTCGCTGCCGCCGTGAGTGGTTCCAGCAGCTCTCCCCGCCCCCGCATGATCGCGGGCACCCCATCCACAAAAAAGGGACAATCCGAGCCAAGTGCCGCCGCGAGCGCCCGCAGCGCCTCCCCGTCCATCCTCGTCTGCAGCAGGGCATCCATGCCCAGCAGCGCGGCCACCGCATCGCTGCTGCCTCCGCCGAGCCCGGCACCCACCGGAATCCGCTTCTGCAGGCGGAAGTCAAAGCACTCCGTCCGCCCGGAATGCTCCCGAAAAAGCCGGGCCGCCCGCAGCACCAGATTGGATGCATCCAGCGGCACCGCCACCCCATCGCTTGACAGGCAATCCGCTTGGCCTCCATTGACCCGCAGCTCCATGCTGTCGCCAAATTCCAGCGGCACGACCAGCGAGGTCAGCGCATGAAATCCATCTTCCCGGCGCCCATGCACCGAAAGCATTAAATTGATTTTGGCCGGCGCCTGCAACCGGATCCTGCCGGCCTCGTCTGGTATAAGCTCATTCACTGTGCGGATCATAGCACCGAATTCCACACCACCGCCATGAAAATTTCAACTTTTGCGCTTTGCCAAGCACTTCAGGTGCGCGCTAGTGTGACTATTCAATACATTTCTACATCACTACGCAACGATGACACAAACTCAAAACTGTCAGCTCATTCTGGCGCTCGATCTGGAAACCCGCGCAGCGGCCTTCGCGATGCTGGACCGGATCGGTCAGTCGCTCAACTGGGTCAAAATCGGCCTGCAACTCTTTACTGCCTACGGGCCGGACTTCGTCCGGGCCGTCGCGGACAGGGGCTACCACGTCTTTCTCGACCTCAAGCTGCACGATATCCCCAACACCGTGGCCAAGTCCGTCCAGAGCATCGCTCAACTGCCGGTCGAACTCCTGACCCTCCATGCCAGCGGTGGTGCCGAAATGCTGGAATGGGCCAATCAGGCACGCGCCGACCACGCACCCGGGCTGAATTTACTGGCAGTCACGGTCCTGACCTCGATGAATGCCGCCCAACTGCACGCGCTGAATATCAAAACCAGCCCGGAAGAGCAGGTCCTGCACCTGGCCGGGTTGAGCCTCGGCGCCGGCGTGCAGGGCCTCGTCTGCTCCCCGCTTGAACTGCCGCCGCTGCGGCAAAAATACGGCCCGGCACCGATCATCGTGACCCCGGGCATCCGCCCCGCAGGCAGCGCGGTTCACGAGCAAAAGCGCATCATGACGCCACGCGCCGCCGCCGCGGCCGGCTCCAGCTACATCGTTGTTGGGCGCCCCATTCTGCAGGCCCCATCGCCCGCCCAAGCCGCCCAAGCCATCCAGGCCGAACTCTTCGGAAACGCCGATGCCTGACGAAATCAACTGCGCTCTCCTGCTCGCCGCCGGCAGCGGTGCCCGCATGCAGGGTGCTGTCGCAGATAAAATTCTTGCGCCCATCCACGGGCAGCCGCTCTTCAACTACAGCCTGCGGGCTTTCGCCAGTTGCCGGGCCCTGCACATCATCTGTATCGTGTATCGCGATCTGGCGCAGCGGACGGCTCTGGCAGCAGCCATCGCTGACGATGCCATCACCCAGGAAGTCCGTTGGGTCCGGGGCGGCCAGCAACGCCAGCACTCCGTGCGGAACGGACTCGCCGCTCTCCCCGCTGCGGCCACCCATACCCTCATCCATGACTGCGCCCGCCCCTGCATCACGGCCGACATCATCCAAACACTGCTGGAAGCCGTGCGCCGGGACGGGGCCGCCTGTTTGGCCCACCCGGTTACAGACACCATCAAACGCATCCCCACCGCAGGTCAATTAACCCGCACCCCACTGGAAGACCTCGAACGCGACCGCCTGTGGGCCATGGAGACCCCCCAGGGCTTCCGGCACCCTGACATCCTCGCCGCCTACCGCAAAATCACCAGCGTAGTCCGGCCCATCACGGACGACTGCGCCGCCGCCGCTCACAGCGGCATCCATCCCACTCTTCTCCACAACCCGCATCCCAATCCCAAAATCACCACCGCCACCGATTTGAGCTACATCACCTGGCTGCTGTCTCCCCGACCCCAGCAGCAGGCCTAGCTGCGGAAAATGTCGCACGGCTGAAGCAGTGCGGCTACTATGCGACCGGCTCGATCTCAACCGACACCTCCATCGATACCCGGGCCTCGCCGTGGTAGGTGCCGGCCAGGGGGCGCACATCCGTGTAGTCACGCCCGGAGCCAAGCTTGATGTAGTGCTCGTCGGGACGCCGGTTGTGCGTCGGGTCGTAGGCCACCCAACCGATCGCCGGCAGGTAGCATTCGACCCAGGCATGTGAGGCGGTCGTGTCATCGGCAGGCCTTCCGCCCGGCTGATCCACGTAAAAATAGCCGCTCACATAACGCGCGGGAATCTTCACCGCCCGGCAGAGCGCAATCATGATGTGGGCAAAGTCCTGGCAGACACCCCGCCGCTGCCGGAAAACTTTCTCAATGCCGGACTCCACATGGGTGCTGCCCGCAACATAGCTGAACTGAACAGAAATGTAGCCCATGATCGCCTCGGCCTGCCGCTGCACATCATCGCAACCCGCCACGATTGCTTCACCTTCGTGCTGCCACATTGGCCCCAGCGCCACGCGGGGACTGGTGCTCAGGAAGTCGTAGTAACGTTCATCGCGCTCCAGGCCGCGCAAACCATCAACAGGCGACGCAACGGAAAAATCCCGCACGTCCGCAAAGGTCTCCACCAGCGAGCGCGCCTCAACCCGCAGCGTCCCGTGCGGGGCCATCACTTCAAAATGGTGCACCTGGTTGGTGTAAAAATCCAGTCGCCGCAGGATACTCCCGCTGCGCGGCGTGATCTCCAGCACAAAGCTCAGGCATTGCTGGAAGTCATTCGAGACCGGACACAGATGCGCGTCGTTGAAACTCTCGCGGACGGGCTGGCTGTAGGTGTATGTGGTGGTGTGGCAGAGGGAAAATTTCATTGGAGAACACAGCACTACTGTTGCTGCTGCTGTGCGGCAATCTCCGTCGCCATGTCCAGCCGTGGATGGAACATATAATTATCAAACATCGCCTTACCGATCTCAACAAAACGATCCTGCAATTGCGATAGATATTCGTGCAAGCCGTATTGAAATGCTTCATCAATATTGCCGAAATTCAGATCGCTGACCAGCCGCCCCGAGGCGCGCTCCACCGCATTGGAATAATACCCCGGATTGCAGCCGGAAATCCGGTGTAGGTTGATATCGAGATGCCGGGCACAGAAAAGTATGGAGCGGGGAAAATCCGGATTAAAAATCAAAAAGTCGGACACCTTGAGCGGGTTCACGCTACTGACATACAGACTGTGGTAAGCCTCAAACGCACTGCACGAGCGGAGAATCGCCCCCCATTGCACCGCATCAATCGCGCCGCCGACTTCCTCCACGCTGGGCAATAAAATGTGGTATTTGATATCCAGGATCCGGCTGGTCTTGTCTGCCCGCTCCAGGTATTTCCCGACCTGCATGAAGTAAAAGCCCTCCGAATGGGGGAAGGTTGAGTTCGTCATTCCCTGGAAAAGGTGACTGTAGTCCTGGATCTGTTTGTAAAACTCGTAGGGCCCTTCCTCCCAGACCGTTTTGGCGTTATTCGACTTTAGAAACAGGTAGGCCTGATTCAGGCATTGCCACATCTCGGTGGAGAGTTGGTCCCGGATCATGCGGGCATTTTCGCGGGCGGAAAACATGCATGAAATCACCGAGCTGGGATTTTCCCGGTTAAAGGTCAAAAAGTCGGTCACACTGCGTGAATCGGCCTGTTCATACAGTTCGTAGAAGAGCTCTGCTT
>Ga0100393_10000928_pt1 | contig 30711 bp, 26 predicted proteins | sample CryGeymeta201517_FD_81546 | JGI IMG/M metagenome (GOLD analysis project Ga0100393, IMG submission 81546) | Groundwater microbial communities from Crystal Geyser aquifers in Utah, USA - Crystal Geyser metaG 2015-17 | ecosystem: Environmental > Aquatic > Deep subsurface > Groundwater | place... | reverse complement strand
CCACCTGCCAACACATGGAACATGGCTGGTGCATACACATCCGGATTGATCAGATTAAACACCCAGGCCAAGGCCGCAACTGTGGCGATGTAAGTAATCGGGATATGCCAGGAAATCGTTTTTCTGGCCAACAAATACACGCCACCAAACAACAAGGCCAGCGCACTGCCCTCACCCAAACTGCCCGCTTCGCGGCCAATAAAGGCATAAAACGTCGAATAATGATAATCCGATAGCGCCTGAGAAACAGTCACGCCTTGTCCTAGCTCAGTTTTTAGATAACCCAGCGGCGAAGCCATGGTTACAGCATCCCAAGTTTGTTTGACTGCATCAGGGCCAAAGAAAAAGAATTGTAAACTGGTGCCAAAATCATACATATCAAGGGTGGCCCCAGCGTGCATAGGAATCATCCATGAGGTCATTTGCAGTGGAAAAGAAATCAGCAATACCACCCGCGCCGACAAGGCTGGGTTAAACAGATTGTAGCCCAAACCGCCATAAAGTTGTTTGCCCAAAACAATGGCAAATACTGACGCAAACAAGGCCATCCACCACGGCACGGCCGCAGGTAAAGTGAGCGCCAACAGCAAACCAGTTAAGGCAGCCGAGCCATCCCACAAGCGTTTGATGTCACGCTTCATCAGGTGCAAACAAACATACTCGGTAAGCATGCTTGCACCAATGCACATGGTTAATAATAAAAAAGCCAACCAACCATACAAATACACGCTGACCATGGCTGCCGGAATCAAAGCGATAATCACGGTGAACATGGTCAACTGAATTGAATTACCACTGTGTTGATGCGGAGAACTTAATAAAATCATGATTCAGCCTTGGGTGTTGGTGCTGGCTTTTCGCTTACGGTTTCAGTCAAAGCTTCGTCGGCAACATCAGTGGCAGCTGCTGCTTGTGCTGCTAATGCTGCGGCGCGCGCTTCTTTCTTTTCTTGGGCGATGCGGCGTTTTTCTTCTTTTTCTTCTTGTTCTTTGCGGAGGCGTAAATCGCGGCTTTCTGAGCGTTGACGGGATTCCTCAGCAAACACTTTTTCGCGGCGAATTTTTGCTACTTGCCCTTTGCCAAAGCGGAAATAATGCACCAAGGGAATATGCGATGGGCATACATAACTACAAGCCCCGCACTCAATGCAGTCAAATAACTGATAATTTTCAGCGCGTTCAAACTGCTCTTCTTTGCAATGCATGGCTAACAAATTGGGCATCAAACCAGCAGGGCAAGCATCCGAGCAATCGCCACAACGAATACATGGCTCTTCTTCATGATGAGAAGCCATCACCGTTGCCTTTTTCATGGCCAACAAACCATTGCTGGCTTTAACCACAGGAATGTCAGTCGGGCGCAAAATTTCGCCCATCATCGGACCGCCATGGATAATATTCACATCATCACAGCTATCCAAACCACATTGCTCAAGCACAAAACATACCGGTGTGCCAAAGCGAACAAACATATTCTTCGGCGAAGGCAAGGCATCACCACTGACTGTAACCAAACGCTCAGTCATAGCCTCACCCAAACAAACCGCATCATGAATGGCTTTGGCTGTACCCACATTGGTAGATAACACACCAATATGAATGGGCAAACGACCCGCGGGAACTTCTTTACCGGTGAGCGCCTGAATCAATTGCTTTTCGCCGCCTTGCGGATAAATCGTTGGCAAAACCTCAACTTTGATGACCTGACTAAGCTTCATGTCTTCAACGGCATTTTGCATCACAAAAGCTGCATCCATGGTGTTATCTTCAATGGCCACAATCGCCGATTGGGCCCCAACCATATGCATAACAATATCCAACCCCGTAATGATTTGATGCGATTTTTCAAGCATCAGCTGATGGTCATTGGTTAGCCAAGGTTCGCATTCGATACCATTCAATATGACGGTTTCAATCGAGTGTAGTTTATCTTTGAGTAATTTAATAAAGGTTGGGAAAACGGCGCCGCCCAAACCAGCGATACCCGCAATGCGCACCCGCTCACGCAATTCCACAGGACTTAAACTGCGGTAATTGGGCAAAGGGATCAGTGATTCATCCACTTCATCCAAACCATCAGGCTCAACAAAAATCGTAGGTAAACCCATGCCCGATGGATGCGGGATAATATGATTTTCAATTTTGGTGACGATACCAGATGTGGAGGCATGAATGGGCACCGACACATAACCCTGCGATTTACCAATTTTTTGGCCACGCAACACCCTATCACCCACTTTCACCAAAGGCTCGCAAGCCTGACCAATATGCTGTTTCACAGGATACATCAATACTCTGGGCATTGGGCATTGTTCTGATGCTTTTGTAGCTGTGCGCTTAAATTCAGACAAATGCACGCCACCACGGAAAGCATGGGATTGCGGCGTAAGATGCAGCGCATGTTTGATGGTATGTAACAAATTAAACATCGATACCCTCATGTTGATGTTTGCGTTCAACACCTACTTTCGCCCGCTCAGTGCCTGGCACTGGCCAAGCCCATTTTTCTAATGTTTCAGGCACTTCCAACATATCAATGCAGTCCACAGGGCATGGCTCCAAACAAAGGGTGCAACCCGTGCAGTGATCGGTAATGATGGTGTGATATTGTTTGGGTGCACCAATAATACAATCCACAGGACACGCTTTGATACAAAGGGTGCAACCAATACATTCGTCTTCACGGATAAATGCGACCACGGGGGCTGTTTCTTCAGCCTCAATCGCCTTGGGCTCCACGCCCATCATATCAGCGATTTGCAACATAGTACGCTCACCACCTGGCACACAGTGATTCACATCCACTTCCAAAGCTGCCACCGCATTGGCATACGGACGGCAACCCGGATAACCGCATTGACCACATTGGGTTTGCGGCAGCAAAGCATCAATTTTATCAGCTAGCGGATCGCCCTCAACATGGAAATAGCGTGAGGCAAACGCCAGCCCAATACCAACAAGCAACGCAAAACCAGAAAAAACACTAAGTGAGAGAAGAATATGCACGGCTCAAACTTTAACCAAGCCGGCAAAACCCATAAATGCCAAGGCCATCATGCCCGCCGTAATCAAGGTGATTGGCGATCCTTTAAACACTTCTGGAATCGGTGCACCCTCAATGCGCTCACGAAGACCAGAAAACAACACCAAAACGATGGCAAAACCCACAGCTGCACCAAAGCCATAAAGCACGGAGGCAAAAAAGCTATAATCTTGCTGTACATTCAAAATGGCCACACCCAATACCGCGCAGTTGGTGGTTATCAAAGGCAAGAAAATACCCAATCCTTGATACAAAACAGGGCTGGTTTTGTGCATCACCATTTCTACAAATTGCACCAAACCAGCGATGATGAGGATAAAGAATACGGTTTGCATATACACCATATCCAAGGGCACCAAAATCAATTGTTGAATCAACCATGAGGCAGTGGAGGCAAGCGTCATCACAAACATCACGGCAAAGGACATGCCAATGGCTGTTTCCACTTTACCAGAAACACCGAGAAATGGGCATATACCTAAAAATTTGGTCAACACATAATTGTTGACCAACACAGCAGATAACAAAATAAGGGCGAATTCAGTCATGGGCTGGAGTATAACCTCAGTTGAGATTGTTCCAACTTATAAACCAAAGGGTTAAAACTCATAACCAAAGAAGAAATTGGTATGAACGTCCGTACGCACTTTTCCTGGTTCGGGCTGAGTTACTGTGCGCCCTTCATATGCAAAGCTCACGCTAAGTGCTTCGTTAAGCTTATGTTCCCATCTAAAATTCTTTTGAATGTAATCATCATCGTTACCATTTTCTAAGGTAACTTTTGCCTCAAGCAAATCACGCTCGGTCAACAGGTAAGCTCCGGCGATAGCCAAATGCAGGCCAGGGTCTATATCGATATTGATCTTGGTTGTTTTTTTGTCCTGCGCTCGCCATAACCAATTTCAACATCCAAAGAATAATCGGGGATTTCAGCAAATGCATGATAACCTACCCCACCAATCTGTCCTATTTCGCGATAAATACCACCAAAAAAGTCATCCCTATAGGTTTGCAACAAAAAGACATAATACTTGTTTTCAAAATTGTATAATCCTTTGAGTGATCCTTCGTAATAATCTTCGGTAATCACGCCATCTTCTGTACCTTGATTGCCTTTAAAAGCAAATTGTGCTTGCCATTGGGCATATGTGTAACCAAGCTCAACAGCACCATCGTAGCTGGTATTGTTGGTGTTACCTGCTTTTCTATCACCACCAACTTCAAGTTTACCTGTAAATTCATGTTCAGTTTCAGTGAGCTCCGTTTCTGCGAAGGCCAAAGCACTCCACATCATCAAAAAAACAAAAGCTAATAAACGCATGGATATAACCACCTTAATCATAGTGCTGGGCAATCTAAACAAACAGACCTTGGATGCAAATATTTGTCATACGCATGGAAATACCCATCATGGGCCCATGAAATTTGAACTGGCTGGCGACTTCACACCCCAAGGCGATCAACCCACAGCTATTGCTGAGTTGGTGGAAGGTCTCAAACAAAACCTTGAGCACCAAGTGTTGTTGGGTGTAACTGGATCAGGAAAAACCTATTCCATTGCATGTGTGATTGAACAATCGCAAAAACCCACCTTGATTCTTGCCCCCAACAAAACTTTGGCCGCGCAATTGTATGGTGAATTTAAACAGTTTTTTCCGAATAATGCCGTAGAATATTTCGTATCGTATTATGATTATTACCAACCCGAAGCTTATGTGCCCTCTTCAGACACTTTCATCGAGAAAGATTCCGCTATCAATGAACATATTGACCGCATGCGTCATTCGGCAACGCGCGCCCTGCTTGAACGCGAAGATGTGATTATTATTGCCTCGGTATCATGTATTTATGGTTTGGGCAGCCCTGAAGCTTATGCCAATATGTTGCAATACTTCGAAGTCGGCAGACCACAAGACCAGCGTAACGCCGTGAATAAGCTAGTGGAGCTGCAGTACACCCGTAACGAGATGGATTTTCATCGCGGCACCTTCCGCGTACGCGGTGATGTCTTAGAAATTTACCCAGCCGATGCCGATGACGAAGCCATTCGCGTTGAGTTTTTTGGTGATGACATTGATGCCATTTCACGCTTCAATCCTTTAACGGGTCAACGTATCGAATCCCTGCACAAATACACAGTCTTTCCCAAATCGCATTTTGTGACCCCGCGCAGTACGCTGATTAACGCCATGGCAACGATTAAAGTTGAGCTATCCGAACGCTTAGCTCAACTTTATGATGAAAACAAACTGGTCGAAGCCCAGCGCCTGGAGCAGCGCACCATGTTTGACTTGGAAATGATTCAAGAAATCGGCCATTGCACTGGCATGGAAAACTATTCGAGGCATTTATCAGGCAGAGCCCCTGGTGAGCCGCCACCAACACTATTGGATTATTTGCCTAACAATGCCGTGGTCATTCTCGATGAATCGCATGTCACAGTGCCGCAAATTGGTGCCATGTTTAAGGGTGACCGCGCCCGCAAACAAACCCTTGTTGATTTTGGCTTCCGCTTACCATCAGCATTGGATAATCGACCCTTGCAGTTCCCTGAATTTGAGGCTTCAGCACGACAAATTATTCATGTTTCAGCTACGCCAGGAACATATGAATTGGAAAAAACTGGCGGCTTATTCACCGAACAAATCATTCGACCCACAGGCTTGATAGATCCTGAAATTGAAATACGCCCCGCCGTCAACCAAGTGGACGACTTCATCGGTGCTGCCAAAACTGTCATCGCCAAAGGTAATCGTGTATTGGCGACATGTTTAACCAAACGTATGGCTGAAGATTTGTCGGAATATCTCACTGACGCAGGCCTTAAAGCCCGTTACCTACATTCGGATATTGATACCATTGAACGTATGGAAATCCTGCGCGACTTACGTTTGGGCACGTTTGATATTTTGATTGGCATCAACCTTCTACGCGAAGGTTTGGATTTACCTGAAGTGAGCTTGGTCTCCATTTTTGATGCCGATAAGGAAGGCTTCTTACGCTCTGTGCGCTCTTTGATTCAAACCATTGGTCGCGCTGCACGTAACGTGGAAGGCAAAGTGATTTTATATGCTGATAAAATCACCGATTCCATGCGCCAAGCCATCGATGAAACGGATCGACGCCGGGCCAAGCAAGTGTTGTACAACCAAACCCATGGCATCACCCCGACCAGTATCAAAAAGGATATTCAGGATATTCTTGGCTCGGTGTACAACCTTGATTATGGCACAATTCCGGAAGTGGCCGAGCCGGCTATTTTAACAGGTTATGAACGTGATTTACGTGTGGCTGATTTGGAACGAAGAATGATGGAAGCTGCCGCCGATTTAAGATTTGAAGATGCTGCGAAATACCGTGATGACATTGCTCAGCTCAAAACTGCCCCACTGAACAAACAAACGACTTAAAATTCGTGCGAGTCTTTAAAGGCCTGTAACAAAGGCAATTGGTTGATGGTTAAATCCCTAGCCTGCTTATCTTCAATGACGCTGATTAGAGCTGTGCGGGTATCATGCAATTTGCGATACACTTGCCCATACAGTGCATAGGCAAAATCAGAATGCCTATCGCTCCAAGCCATGATTGCACTACTTTTAATAGCAATGACACGGGTCGCCTTACAAGCTGTAACCGTGGCAATATGTGGATGACCTGTGACTACTGAGATTTCTCCCACTTCATCACCAGACACCAAACGCGCCACTTCAATGGGCGCTCTATCGTCATCACCAACTTTAATCTCAACACGCAACTCGCCAGCTAAGATAATGAACACATACAAAGGTTCGTAATCACCTTGCTTGATTACCACCTCATCTTTTTCAATGCTCACCATTTTGCAATTAAAGAGCACCACTTCGCGCACAGCCATGGGTAAACTAGAAAAAGCAGGATTAACGGCCAATGCACTGGCAGCAGAGCGACGCTCGGCAGTTTGTGTGATAGCACGCAGAAACTTCTCATTGGAGGCTAAAATTTCATAGATAATATCGGCAGGCACCAAATACAATTCGGTATCATCCATGGCCCGCACTTCCGCACCTGCGACCGAATGATACAGCACAGATGCTTCACCAAAAATATCACCTTGATTGATAGCCGCTACTTCATAAATCAAACCAGCATGGTACTTATTCACCCGCAACTGACCTGATTTTACAAAATAAAGATAATCACCTTCTTGCCCTTCAACGATAACTGGATCATTGGCTTTGACAGACAACAGCTCAACATTTTCACGCATGCGTTGCAGCTCATCAGGGTACAATACCCTTAAATCCGCGAATTTTTTCCCTTGGAAATCGTCGATACTGATATTATTAGCCCTAGTCATCTTGCAACCACTTTAGTGAAAACATGTTTTGCTGCAAGTTTATTCATATTTACAAGGCATGGAAGATCGGTACCAGGCCAGAGCTAATCACTAGCTTGGCATTTGCATCCAACCAAAGCGCTTCAAGACCAGCTGTATTTTCAATCGTTGGCAAGCCCTTTTTGGGTCCCCATACAAACATGGCAGTGCTCACAGCATCGGCCAAGGTTGCTGTCGGCGCCAACACCGTAACACTCATGGAAGCTGAAGATGGGTAACCTGTTTTGGGGTCGAGAATATGATGGTAACGTTGACCATCTTCGATAAAGAAGCGTTCGTAATCACCCGATGTAACAATACTGTTATCGCCACGCACTTCCAACCAGCCCAATGATGTGACTTTTCGTGGATGACGAATGGCAATTTTCCAAGGATTCTTGCCATGACTACCCATAATCCGCATATCGCCACCAGCATTGATAATAGCGCTGGTTACACCATGTTTTTGTAGCGTCTGAATACCCATATCAATGGCATAACCTTTGGCTATGGCACCGAAATCAAGCCAAACCCCAGGTTTGGTTTTCTGCCACAAACCTTTGCCCACTCGCTGCACAAAAACACCGCCCGATTTATCCAGTAACGCTTGCACCTGCGCAGAGGGCAAAGCATGCAAATGCGCTTCGCCAGTAGAAAAGCCCCAAGCCAAACTGAGCTGGCCCAAAGCAGGATCAAAGCTGCCTTGGTAGTTTTGCATCAAAGACAAGGATTGTTGCAACAAAGCATCAACGGGCGCATCGAGCTGCACAGGTGTAAAGACTTGAGCTGCATTAAAGGTTTTGACGGTATTCTTTGTTTCGCCATAAGTTGTAAACATGGCTTCCACTTGTCGCATTTGCGCCGCAGCATCCGTTATTGCAACTGCTGCAATCTCTTGATTATCGCTATAAACAGTAAAATCAACAATGGTACCAAGAAGAAAGTGCGTTTCTTTGGTATCCGCTTTTGAATGTAGCTGACAGGCAACCAGGCTAAGACAACAACCAAGGCATATGGCCAAGCGGAGCATCTTATTTACGGGTAAATTCCCCTAAATTACGCAAACGATTTTCACGCTCTTTAAGTAAGGTTGCCACTGGGATCTGCAAGAGCTCAGTTAATGAATTGTACAAAACTTCCGCCAAGAAATTAGCTGCACCTTCCAAATCACGATGAGCGCCATCTTTGGGCTCATCAATAATGCCATCAATCAAGCCCAGTTCTTGCATGTCTACAGCAGTTGGTTTCAAAGCTTCGGCAGCTTGAGGCGCATATTTGCGGTCACGCCACAAAATGGCGGCACAACCTTCAGGCGAAATCACTGCGTAAGTTGATAGTTTTTGCATAAACAAACGGTCGCCTACGCCAATTGCCAAAGCACCGCCTGATCCACCTTCACCAATCACCGTGGAAATTACAGGCACTTTTAATACGGCCAAATCCATCAAATTACGCGCAATCGCCTCACTTTGACCACGCTCTTCAGCATCAATGCCTGGCCAAGCACCCGATGTGTCAATAAAGGTAAGCACAGGCATATCAAAGCGCTCTGCAAGGCGGAACAAACGCAAGGCTTTGCGGTAACCTTCAGGTTTAGCCATACCAAAATTGCGGTGAATTTTTTCTTTGGTGGTTTTACCTTTTTGATGCCCAACCACCATCACTGAATGTTCACGGAATCTAGCGATACCACCCACAATCGCTGCATCATCAGCAAATGCCCGGTCGCCATGTAATTCCTGAAAATCATCAAAAATCAAAGGCACATAATCCAATAAATTGGGGCGATCTGGATGACGCGAAAGCTGCGCCACTTCGCTGCGCGTTGCATTGTTGTAAATGCGGTGCACCAATTCATCTTTCTTTTTGTTCAGACGCTCTACTTCTTCAGCGATGTTGATATCTGCATCGTCACCCATAAGTGATAACTCCTCAATCTTGGACGTCATCTCAGCGATGGGACGTTCAAATTCCAGATAAGTAGCCATGTCCTTTACCCCTGTTCCCTCTGATACGCTTTACGCTTTTCAGCAAACTTAATATTCCACGGTTTACAATGCACCAAAACCGATGCCGCATCCAAATGCTCACTAAGCCATTGTTTGCTGGTGCTATTCCATTGTATCCGTGTTGAAATCGTTTCCAACTGCGCAACACTGCCATCTGGAAGCTTAAGCGCAAAGTGCAATGGTACGATGGGTTCATTTTCTTGACCAGAATCACTCTGCCCTTGCGCCTCCAAGGGCTGCTCACAACAAAACTTGGTTAATCCAGCAATTAATTTCTCGTCCCAAACTAAGCTTGAAGTCTGCAAATGGATGCGCTCCACCAGCTCAGGTAACACGGTTTCCAGCAGCACCACATGTTCGGCCACCAAACTTGGCTTATCTTTGCTAGCATCCACACGTGCGGCCACCAAGATGGGTTTATCCGCCTGCAAAATCTCGCGGCAAGCTTCATAGGTTTTGGCAAAGACAATCAATTCGCAAGAGCCATACAAATCATCAATCTGCACAAAAGCCATGGTGGCGCCGCGCTTGGTGCGATATTCACGAAATGCCGAAACAAAGGCGGGCACAATCACCGTGGCGTCATTGTCCTTACTATCAAGCTCACCCAAATGACAATCACCCAACTGGCGCACATGGCTCAAATGCTCCTCTAAGGGATGGCCCGTGAGAAAAAAACCAAACACTTCGCGCTCAGCTTGCAAACATTCACCTTGTGTCCATGGGCTTATATCAGGAAACAGTGCAGGTTCATTATCGGCTACATCTTCAGCTGAAAACAAAGCCGATTGCCTATCATTTTTTTGTTTACGGCGCTGATTGACCACATCCAGTGCCGCATTCAAACCCTCAAGCCCAGCATGAATATGCGGCACCAAGCCTGAAAATGCACCAGCTTTCATCATGGCATCGGCAATACGCTTATTCAGCACGCCTTTAGGAATACGCATAATCAAGTCTTCAAAAGATGCAAATTCACCACCCGATTTTCTGGCTTTCACAATCTCACGAATGGCAGCTTCACCCACACCTTTAATCGCGCCAAGGCCAAATAAAATCCCCTTTGCATCCCTTGGCATAAATTCCCAATCCGAATGGTTAATATGCGGGGCAATAATATCCAAACCCATGCTACGACAATCGGCAACCAGCCCTGCCACTTTTTCATCCGAGCCCATATCACACGATAAGGTCGCCGCCATAAACGCTTGTGGGTAATGAGCTTTTAAGAAAGCGGTTTGATAACAAATGAGTCCGTATGCTGCCGAGTGCGATTTGTTAAAACCGTAACCCGCAAATTTTTCCATCAAATCAAAAATTTGCTCAGCTTTGGCCGCTTCATGATTATTTTTAACAGCGCCTTCCATAAAGATTTTGCGCTGCTTCTGCATTTCTTCAGGTTTTTTCTTACCCATCGCGCGGCGCAGCATGTCGGCTTGGCCAAGGGTGTAGCCAGCCAACACTTGGGCAATTTTCATCACCTGTTCCTGATACAAAATCACACCATTGGTTTCTTGTAAAATGGGTTTAAGTTGCGGTAAGGCATACATAATTTCTTGTCTGCCGTGTTTACATTCAATATAGGTTTCCACCATGCCCGATTCCAAAGGGCCTGGGCGATAAAGCGCCACAAGGGCAATTACATCTTCAAAGCAATCGGGTTTCAGTTTGGTCAGCAGCTCGCGCATACCTTGCGATTCCACCTGAAACACAGCTGCAGTTTGGCCGCGCTGCATCAAAGCAAAGGTAGCTTCATCTTGCATGGGGATAGCTGTAATATCAAAATCAGGGGCGTAGGTTTGGCGAATCAATCGACAAGCCAAATCAATCACGGTGAGTGTTTTCAGACCCAAAAAGTCAAACTTAATCAACCCAATTTTTTCGGAATTACCCATATCCCATTGAACCACTTTGCCGCCCTCACGCGGGTCTTTGTGCAAAGGCGCAGTTTCCACCAATGGCCAGCGGCCAATAATCACACCTGCCGCATGTTTACCCACGTTGCGGTTCATCCCCTCAAGACGCAGCGCCAAATCAAACAGGGTTTGCACCTGCATATCTTCTTCCATCAAAGCGCCCAAACGTGGCTCTTGCTCCAAAGCTTTGCCAAGGGTAATACCCAAATCGGCAGGAATGAGTTTGGCGATGGCATTCACTTTAGATAAATCAATGCCCAGCACCCGACCCACATCGCGAATGACAGCTTTGGCCTTCATCGCGCCATAGGTAATAATCTGCGCCACTTTATCTTCGCCATATTTCTGGGTGACGTAGGTAATCACCTCTTCACGGCGATCGCGGCAAAAGTCGATATCAAAGTCGGGCATCGAAATACGTTCAGGGTTGAGGAATCGTTCGAAAAGAAGGCCGTATTTGATGGGATCCAAATCGGTGACCTCAAGCACGTAGGCAACCAAAGAACCCGCACCCGAACCACGCCCAGGCCCTACCGGAATACCTTGCTGTTTACCCCAAATAATGAAGTCCGATACGATAAGAAAGTAGCCAGGAAAACCCATTTCGATGATGATATCCAGCTCAAAATTCAGTCGTTCCAAATATAATTGCCTATCGGCATCGGGTGTACCCAGCAAAATGGCTGGCCAGCGTTTCTCCAACCCTTGCTCGGATAAGGTGCGGATAAATTGATTCAAGTCCGAGCCATCGGGCGTCTCAAAATCGGGCAGTTGATAATTGCCAAATTCGATTTGTACATTACAACATGCGGCAATAGCTACAGCATTATCCAAGGCTTCAGGCACATCCTCAAAAAGAATATGCATATCCTCAGACGACTTCACATGCCTATCATCAGTAAGACCATTAAGATCATCATCGTCCAAGGTGCGGTTGTTGCGCAAAGCATTGAGCACTTTAAAGGCTTGCTTATCATCTTCATGCAAGAAATGGATATTATTACTGGCCACTAAGGGAAGATCTTTTTCATGCGCCAAGCGAATCATGGCTTGGTTGAGCTCTTCTTGGCCGCGCAAGTTGTTGCGTTGCAACTCGATGAAGAAACATTCCGGCTCAAAAATGGCTTTAAACTCATCAGCCAAATTCGCCGCTTTGCTGCTGTTGCCTTTTAAAAATGCGCTTTCAATTTCACCAGACCAACCACCTGACAAAGCAATCAAACCTTCGCTGTGCTTTTTCAGCAAAGTTTTATCGATACGCGGCTCGTAATAATAACCGTCAAGCGATGCAATCGAGACCAATTTAATCAGGTTTTGCCAACCCACATTATTGCGCGCCAGCAAAACTATGCTGGCAAAATCAGGCCGCCTTGGCCCTTCACTCACCCGCTTTTGATGATCTTCACAAAGATTAAGCTCACAGCCCAAAATCGGTTTGATGCCGCGGCGCATGGCTTGGGTGTAAAATTCAATGGCGCCAAATAGGTTACCATAATCAGTAAGCGCCATCGCTGGTTGCTGTAGCTGCACGGCCAAATCAAGGAGTTTCCCAACCTTTGCAGTGCTTCGCTGCATGGAATAATCAGAGTGAACATGAAGGTGAACAAAGGGTGAATTGTAGGTATCAGCAGATGACATTGGGCGAACCTAACCTGCTTTTTACACGCCGTTAAGCACCGATAATAAGCAGGCCAGATTACAGGACTGAATCAGAGCCGCGTTGTTAAAAGTTAAACATACCCTTTAGCTTTTTTACACCATCAATGGTATTGGTGATGGGATTATTGGTCAGCGAGTCCGTTTGTTTTTCTTGTTCGGCTACACGCACAAACGTTGCGGCTTGTTTCGGGCAATAATCGAGAAGCGATTCATAATTGTCGCCATCCACCTTTTCGCAAATTGATGCAGTCGCAGCGGTAAAATCAATACCACAGACTTGGCTAATGGCGATATCCGAAGTGTCGTCGTACTTCGCTAAAGCAATATAACTTTCGGTGTCTCTAAAGGCATCTTTGCTGATGACTTTACATGCATATTTCTGCTGTGAAACACATTGCCCCTGTTTGCCAAAAAAACGCATAGAAATCAGCGCTTTGGTTTCGTAATTGGATACCTGACATTGCTCTTGGAGACCGCTTTGCATCTGAGCCTGCGCCATACCCATCATGGAATTCAAAGTATCCATACTCCCCGCCATCGATGGCGGTGTTTCAAATCGTTCAGCATCCGTATCGCAAGCTTGCCCTACGCGTGTACCCGCAAAAGAAGCGCGACTTGTATATGGCTCACCTTGTGATTGGCCAGAAAGCTGAGTAAAACCCTTTAAACTGCTTTTAGTGCGCACCACCTCACCATTACCTTGCATGTTTTCACCATCGGTATCGCAAGCCATCTTCCATGTGGTTTTATCACCACTGGTTTTGATATCACTGACTTCACAATCACCATCCTGACTCATCATTTGGCTTAATTGTTGCGCTGCATCTTTCTCCAAACACATGGATTCACCAGCACCACCCACTTTAATTTTCATGCCGTTGACCACGACTTCGTTGGTCATATGCCAAGTTTCACCAACTGCTGCACTCGCACTCCCCGATATCAGTCCTAATCCCAAAAATGTCACACCTAAAAATAAATGTTTCATCAACCCTCCCTCGCACGTTTTTACCGAAGTATTCTTCTCACTTCAGCCAGTGAGCGTCAAGATGAGACTATATTAATTTCTAACCTTGATATCTTACCAAAACTTTTTTGCTGTTTCTTGGCAAATAAAGTGCCAATTTGCTTTCTCACAACACCATACCATTGCGTTATTCATCCCTATTCTTTTACCCCTAATCCCAATTGCATTTACATCTGACTAGGCATCGCCAATATCATGCCCAACAGCAACAAATACAAACGAGGTGACTGATGAAAAAATATATGTTCGCAATATGCCTAGTTGGCCTTTTCTCCCTTCCTGCTCAAGCCCAAATCCAAGAAAAAGAAATCAAATACAGTGTTGACGGTAGCGAATTTACCGGCTTTCTTAGCTTTGATGATGCTATCCAGGGTAAACGCCCCGGCGTATTGGTGGTGCATGAATGGTGGGGGCACAATACTTATGCGCGCAAACGCGCAGTGATGCTGGCCAAATTGGGTTACACAGCCTTTGCCTTGGACATGTACGGTAGCGGTAAAAAAGCCGAGCACCCCAAAGATGCCATGGCTTTTATGCAAGCAGTGACAGGCAACCCCGACACCATGAGCAGCCGCTTTAATGCTGGCCTAAATATCCTACAAAACGATAAACACACGCAAAGCAGCAACATCGCAGCTATAGGCTACTGCATGGGCGGCGGCATCGCTCTGAATATGGCTCGCCAAGGCGCTGCGCTTAAAGGCATCACCGTGTTCCACGGCGGCCTAGCAGCTACCACCACCGCCAAAGAAGGTGATATCAAAGGCAAAGTCTTGGTGCTCACTGGTGCTGCAGACCCCTTTATTCCAGCCGAACAAGTCGCTGCATTTGAAGTAGAAATGAAAGCCGCCAAAGTCGAATACCAACTCATTAGCTATCCTAGCGCCAAACACAGCTTCACCAATCCAGAAGCCGATACCTTTGCCGAGCGCTTCGGCATGCCCGTTGCCTACGACAAGTCTGCCGATACCGATTCATGGAAACGCATGACCAAGTTTTTAAACGAAGTTTTGGGAAATAAGTAACCAACATAAATAACGCTTAATTTTATTCACAGTTTTTGAACCGCGGAGCACGCAAAGTTACACGAAGTTTTTTGTGTAACAGCCCCCTCTCCTTGTTATCGCTGCGCAGGAACGTCAGGCATAAAAACGAGCAAGTATATTAGCCTGCTGGGAGCAGGATAAATATATGCGATAGTCAGAATGAAACGTGGCTATATGTGAAGGATAAGCGCAGCTATGTAAGGTGCAGTTTTTTGGTTCGTTTTTGGCTGACCAAAAATGAATAACAATTTTACGCCTTATAAATTAATAAGTAGCGGCATATGGTCGCTGGCTTCAAGCCATACATCCGTTTCACCAATACGCAAATGCGCCTTTGCCAAAATATCACTAGAACAAAACGCATAAATCAATATGGTAAGCCTTGCTGCTGTTTCGTTGGTGGAAAAATGTAGCCGCTTTTTCCTGCCCTTGTTCTTCGCCTTTTTGCTGATGATATAAGCTTGTGATGCCAAGTTGCTTTAACTCTGCAACCACACTGGAATGATTCCACCACCTATCTTGCTTATCCCAAGGTAAACCACTCACAGTGTGACCGTGCTTTGGAAACAAACCAATGCCTTTGTGTTTTGAAGAACCTACACAAAGATACTCACCTGCCCAATCTCTATAAGCCGCTGTTGATTCTTTGGGGTCTTCACACTCCTGAACAACCGATACATCCGCTTCAAGTGCATCAGGCCATTTCACTTTGTTTCTTAGTCCGCCATTACAATCCCAAGAAACAATTTCCATCAAAATTGATGATCTGAAGTAACAGCTTCTTTGGTTTGGATAAAGCTGACCACCTCATCAAGCAAACCCTCTTCCGCATCTGCTTTTTGCTCTAAAACCCAAAGTGGTTTATCAGCTGGCCATAGGGGCAGAAGTTTTACAGCATCTTTAGCTGTGGTAACAATAGGATAAGGAACCTGAAACATCGTTGTAATGTCGTCAGCTGTGTAGGCATGATGATCGATAAAATTGGTATGCTCTGCGATTTCAAAACCCAAGCTTTTCAAATCGTTGACCACGCGCACTGGCCTAGCAATACCTGTAACCACATGGATGGGTTCTTCAATGGGACTCAGTGTTTGAGCTATCACATCATTCCAAGCATGAATGCTTTGGCTGGATGCTTGCCACACCCATTCCTTTTTATTGGATAAAGCTTCGCAAACACCACTTCGCACCACAATATCAGCGCGCTCTAATGCGCCCAAAGGTTCACGCAAAGGGCCAGCGGGAAGTAGATAACCATTACCCACGCCTTCAGCGGGCACCATCACGATATCGCACGCCCGTTCGAGTTGCCGATATTGAAAACCATCATCCAAAATCATCACATCCCCATAACTAGCTGCAATTTCCGCGCCTAAAATACGATCGCGTCCAGCAATTACAGGGCAACCACTTAAGCGAAACAACAACACAGCCTCATCGCCTACTTCATGGGCTTTGGAATATTCCGAGACCAAATGCGGGGTTTGATTATTCGCACCATCGCCGCGTGATAGCAATACTGGTGAAAAACCGCGCGCTTTCAGCGCTTGCGCCAGCCACACCACAAACGGCGTTTTACCGCTGCCACCGACGGTGATATTACCCACCGAAATTAGCGGAATAGCGGGTTTCACCTTATGATTGATACGCGATTGTTGATTGAAGCGAAACAGCGGTAGATACACTTTGGATAAAGCGCGGAGAATAAGGTTGGGCTTAAAACGTTTGCTCCACCACATGGCTTCAATACGTTGATGCAACAACCAGCCCTCCCTATTTCCTTGGATTTGTAATATTTCTGTTGGCATTGCATCTTGCAGATTCAGGCATCAAATGCAATCTTGGCAGCGAAATTCATAACTTGGAGATTTGATGAGCGAAGCTTGGACAAAAGACATACAACTTCTTTTATCGCAAACAAAAGTCGCCTTTTTATCCACCCAAGGCACCCTAGGCCCCGAATCATCCATGGCTCCCTTTGCGATTTTTGAAGGCAAAGCGCTGCTGCATCTTTCTCAGCTCGCAAAACATAGTAAAAATATTCAACAAACACCCAACATCGGCTTGGTGGTTTGCACCCCAGAAACAAAAGGCACTTCGCCTCTCGCTCTGCCCCGCATCAGTTTTACTGGCCGCATTGAAAAGGTTTCACCTACTAATTTGGTCAAAGCCAAATCGTGTTACCTCGCCGCCATTCCCGATGCCCTCCTTTTATTTGATTTTACAGATTTCACTTTGTATCAACTTTGCATCAACGAAGTGTATTGGGTGGGTGGATTTGGCAGCGCAAGAAAAGTGCCTATTGAAACATGGTTAGAATTGAGCAAAACACATAGGAGCTAAGCGTTGAGATGAAGAATTTATTATTGGCCGTAGAAAAAATGGTCCATCAAGCAGGCAACGACATTTTATTACCTGCTTTTATCAGCCAAACTGCTTTAAGCACCATCAAAACCGATGGCTCCATCGTGACTGAAACTGACCAAAAGTCACAAGATTTTCTGCAAGCAGGCTTGGCCCAACTTGATGACAGCATTGGGTTTCTCGGCGAAGAAATGAGTCATGAGGCGCAACTAGCTTGCTTACAGCAAGGTGGTCGCTTTTGGTGTGTAGATCCGCTTGATGGCACGGGCAACTTTGCTACCCCCATGCCACTGTTTGCCATTTCTGTAGCTTTGATAAGCGGTGGAAAACCCGTGCTGGCTTGTATTTACGACCCTATTCGTGATGAGATGGTTTCAGCTATCGCTGGCGCAGGGCTGTTTTTTAATGGACAACGTGTGACCTCGCTGCCCTCACCAAGACCTTTAGCGCAAAGCATTGGCTTTATTGATTTCAAACGCCTCAAACCCGAAACCGCTGCCGTAGTTGTCAGCAAAGGTATTTACCGTAGCCAACGCAATCTGGGCTCTTGCGCCTTAGAATGGGCTTGGCTGGCGCTGGGGCGCTCGCAATTTGTGATTCATGGTGGTGAGAAACTTTGGGATTATGCAGCAGGATTACTGCTGGCTGAGGAAGCTGGGTGCCCAGTGACTGATTTTGCAAACCTATCTCCTTTTGCCCAAGCAAGATTAAGCTCTTCGATTTTAGCCACTTCTGATTCACAGTTACATAAGGAATGGGCAAAGATTTTGTTTGTTGACGTAAGCACTTAACTGCCTACGCTTTCCAGCCGTGAACTTTGATAATCCCCTCCAATATGCTGTAGATTTATGTGCTGACGATATGCAGCGCGTGAATGCTTGCATCCATGAAAACCTGCAATCTGATATCGCCATGATTCCAGCTATTGGCCACTATATTATTAATAGTGGTGGCAAACGCTTGCGCCCGCTGCTTTGCCTGCTGATCGCCAAAATGTTTAATTATCAAGATAGCCGCCATATTCCCTTGTCGGTGGTGGTGGAATTTATCCACACCGCTTCTTTGCTGCATGATGATGTGGTGGATTCATCCGATTTTCGACGCGGCAACCCGTCTGCCAATGGTGTATGGGGTAATCAAGCCAGTGTGTTGGTGGGCGATTACCTTTTCTCCCGCTCCTTTCAAATGTTGGTCCAAGACAATGATATGGGCATGCTCAAGCTCATGTCGGATGTGACCAATGCGTTGGCTGAAGGCGAAGTGTTGCAGCTCTCACGCACGTTCCATTTGGAAATGACGGAGGCTGAATGCCTAGAAGTGATTGAGCGCAAAACTGCTGTACTTTTTGCAGCAGCTGCCGAAGTGGGCGCGCATGTGGCTGGGCAATCTGCACAAGTGATTAAAGATATGGCCGAATACGGCATGTGCTTGGGTGTGGCCTTCCAGTTGATGGATGACGCTTTGGATTATATCTCCGATGAAAGCGAAGCAGGCAAGCCTGTGGGTCATGATTTGGAAGAAGGTAAAATTACTTTGCCGCTGATTCACGCCATGCAAAAAGATGAAGAATTATGCCAGCTCGTTCAGGTCATTTCTGAGCGTGATGCTGCTGTTTACCAAAACGGTGACCGCGAATGGGTGCGTGATCGTGTGCAACTTCATGGCGGAGCAGTGTATGCCATGCAACGGGCAAAAGATTATGCCGAGCGCGCCAAAGCTTTGCTGCCAGATGTGCAAAACACGGAAATAAAAGAGCTATTATGTGAGCTGGCTAACTTTTCAGCGCTTCGGAATCACTAAGCTCCCATTTATGTCCACTTGCCTAACAGGGCTAAACACGACTATATTTGTGAGCAGCTAAAAAATTGCTCAACACAATTACAGAGGGAGTCTAAAGCGTATGGATATTGATTATACTTGGTTAGAAGAAAATTTCTTCAGACAACGCCTAAGCGACGAACAGAAAGCCTTGATTGCCGACAAAATCGACGTGGTTGCATTTGACGCAAATGACATCATAGTCAAACAGGGCAGCAAAGGCGGCTCCATTTATGTGGTAAATTCAGGAGCAGCTGTGATTGAATGCGACCTCAACGGCGAAAAAATACGCGTGGGCAAAGTTGGCCCTGGTGATTTGATTGGTGAAATGAGTTTCCTGACAGACATTGATGCCAGCGCTACTGTTACAGCCAAAGAAGATTGCGTGATTTACAAACTACCACGCAGCTCGTTTTCCGAATTAATGCGTAAAGATCAGGAACTTGCTTATGCTGTGTTTGCACATCTACTGCAACATACTGCTGATGTCATTCGTGATATGAATGCTGAAAAAGCAGCAGTTCAACATTATATGGCGGGTAGCCGTTTCTAATTTTTTATATCAAAGGGCAAAGCTGTGGTGGCTTTGCCTTTTTTTTGTGCGTTCGTTTCTAACTTTTCGCTTCTCATTTCCCTCGGCCAACAATGAATAACGAATTCGATTTTATCCATCAGCTTTTTCAATCCAAAACGAGCGTAAAACACCCCCTTACTCAACTTGGTAATGGTGATGATGCTTCGGTGCATGCCATCCCTGCTGGCTTTGAATTGGTCGTCAGCACCGATACCGCTATTGAAGGCGTACATTGGCCTGAAGACTTCCCGCTGGACTTGGCAGCAGGCCGCGCCGTCAACGCCGCTTTATCTGACCTTGCTGCCATGGGTGCCAAAGCATCGTGGGTTTGGCTAGCGATCACCGGCGCCAACAAAGAAGCTCTTCAAGCCATGAGCTTAGGCATTGTATCAGCTTGTGAAAAACATCAAGTTGAACTTGCCGGCGGTGATACCACCCGCTCTCCGGCCAAACATCCCATTAATAGCCTGAGTCTCACTGTTGGTGGCCTTATTCCAGAAGGTAAATCGATGTGCCGAAATCAAGCCAAAATAGGTGATGATGTGTGGTTGGCTGGTAATCTTGGCCTGTCTGCTGCGGGTTTAAAGCAATGGTTTGCCAAGCAACGAAATGGTACTTTTGTAAGCCATTTTAGTCATATTGAGCCCTTATTGGATATCGGCAGTTTTTTGCTGGCGCAAGATATCCAATGCTGCATCGATATCAGCGATGGTTTACTGCAAGATGCTTCCCATATTGCCAAAGCCTCGAAACTACACATCAATTTCTGTTGGGAAGCCCTTCAAAAACTTCCCTCTTTTGCTAAGCTCTCAGTGGATTTCAATGAAGACGTAGTCCAAGCACTCATGCTTACTGGCGGTGAAGATTATGCCCTTTTATTTACCGCTCCAGCTGACAAACGCGAACATCTTGAACAAGCTGACTTGCATCTTATCGGTGTTTGCCAGCAAGGTGCTGGTGTTTCCATCAACCAAGCAGGACAAGCCATGCCAGTAAAAAAACAAGGATTTGACCATTTTGCCTAATTCTACTTTTATCCTATTCAAATTTTTAGCGGCAGGACTTGGCAGCGGCTGGTTGCCCAAAGCACCAGGCACTTGGGGAAGCCTTGCCGCTCTGCTTCCAGCCTATGTTATTCTTGAATACTTTGGCTTGAATGGTCTTTTTTTGGCGACTGTTTTGGTAACGATGCTTGGCTTTTTGGTTTGTTCTGTTGTGCTACCGCAACTTGTAGCCAAGGGAGAAAGCCATGATCCGGGCTGGATTGTGATTGATGAATGGGCAGGGCTTTGGCTTTGTATATCACTGATGCTCGCTGCTATTCCCCATATTGAAATGACCACCCTACTGCTATTGTCATTCGTACTCTTTCGCGGCTTTGATATTTTAAAACCCTTCCCCATCAAAATATTTGAAAGCTGGGGGCCCGATTGGCTCTCTATTATGCACGATGATTTGATTGCTGGGCTAATGGGCGCAGTGGTTGGTATTCTTTTACTCCGCTGGTTTTTTTAACCCATGCGCCAAGCTGAAACACTTCTTAGCAAGCTACGCAGCAAATCGTGGCAATTGCGCTGTGTGGAATCCTGTACAGCTGGCGGTTTAAGCGCTGCTTTTGGTGCTGTGTCAGGCGCTTCAGATGTGCTTGATAGAAGCTGGGTAACATACAGCAATCAAGCTAAGATTGAGGAAGTGAGTGTAGATGAAGATTTATTGAAGGCTTTTGGCGCTGTCAGTGCTGAAGTGGTGATAGCGATGGCCAATGGTGCTGTTGTTGGCGCTGAACATAACACCGTTGCGATCAGCATCAGCGGCATTGCAGGGCCTGGCGGTGGCAGCAGTGATAAACCCGTTGGCACCGTATTTATGGGATTTAAATTTCCGCAACAAGCTGCCTTTGCAGAACATTATCTTTTTACAGGAAGCCGCACTGAAATTCAGGAAAAAGCTATAAATCAGGCCATCAAGTCTGTGCTTTCATTCGCCTTCGATTAACCATTTCGAAAAAATATTATCAGGTTAGTCTCACCCACGGTTTGGTTGGTTTGGTCAGCAACAGGAGTTAAACATGCGTTTAGAAGAAGCAGTGAATAGCGACAATGATTATTTCCCCCGAAAAAAACTCACCGTGGTTGGCTCAGGCAATGTGGGTGCCACGGCTGCATTTTTAGCTGCCTACAAACAACTTGGTGATGTGGTGCTTCTCGATGTAATGGAAGGTATTCCCCAAGGTAAAGCCTTGGATATGCACGAAGCTTCTCCCATTTTGGGCTATGATGTGGAAGTGATTGGCACCCAAGATTATGCCGATACTGCCAACTCTGATTTGGTGATTATCACCGCTGGCATAGCGCGCAAACCCGGCATGAGCCGCGATGATTTGCTGGCCACCAATGTGAAAATCGTAGCTGAAGTGACCAAAAACATCGTCGCCCACTCACCCAACTGCATTATTATCGTGGTCACCAACCCGCTTGATGCCATGGTCTACACTGCCAAACAAGTTTCTGGTTTTAGCCGCAAACGCATTATTGGCATGGCAGGAGTGCTGGATTCATCGCGCATGCGCTCTTTTATTGCCCGCAAACTCGATGTTTCGATTTCCGATGTTTCAGCATTGGTCCTGGGCGGTCATGGCGACACCATGGTGCCTCTCCCGCGTTATGCCACAGTCGGCGGCGTGCCCATCACTGAATTATTAAGTGCACAAGATATTGAAGACATTTGCCAGCGCACAGCCCAAGGCGGTGCCGAGATTGTACAACTGCTCAAAACTGGCTCGGCCTTTTATGCACCCGGTGCTGCTGTAGTTCAAATGGCGGAAGCCATTTTAAAAGATCAAAATCGCACCCTACCCTGCGCAGCTTGGCTTGAAGGTGAATATGGCATTTCCGATTATTTTATGGGTGTACCTTGCAAGCTTGGTGGTGGCGGTTTGGAAGCTGTGATTGAACTGGATTTAAATACTGATGAGAAGGCTGCCATGCAAGCATCGTTGGAATCAGTAAAAACATTGGTCGCACAAGTGGATGCGATGGGGTTAATTGGATGAATATTCACGAGTATCAGGCTAAAGCTTTGCTTGCCTCTTTTGGCGTGAGCACACCAAAAGGAAAAGTTGCATTTTCAGCCGTAGAAGCCTTGCAAGCTGCAAAGGATTTGGGCGGTGATGTTTGGGCTGTTAAAGCACAAATTCATGCAGGCGGCCGAGGCAAAGCTGGCGGTGTGTTGATTTGTAAAAGCTTAGCTGAGGTAACATCGGCTGCGAATACCTTATTGGGCAAAATCCTTGTCACCCACCAAACAGGACCACAAGGCAAAGAAGTGCAACGCTTATATATTGAATCAGGCGTGAGCATTGCCAAAGAATATTATATCAGTTTGCTGGTTGATCGCGCTTTAGAAGCAGTGAGCTTTGTTGTATCACCCGATGGTGGCATGGATATTGAGACCGTCGCTGCCAATGCACCTGAGCGTATCCTAACTGTATCTGTAGATACTGCGGCAGGACTATCGCCGTACATCAGCAGAAAAATGGGATTCTTCCTTGGTTTTGAAGGTGATACTTTAAAATCCTTTAGCCAATTGACCCAATCACTTTACACCATGTTTGTGTCCACCGATGCCAGCATGCTTGAGCTCAACCCTTTAGCTTTAACCACATCGGGCGAACTTATCGCCCTTGATGCCAAATTCTCCGCTGATGACAATGCTTTATACCGCCAAAAAGCGATTGCCGAATTGCGCGATTTGAGTGAAGAAGACTTGCGGGAAATTGAAGCCAGCAAACATGGTCTTAATTATATCGCATTGGATGGCAGTATTGGCTGCATGGTCAATGGTGCAGGCCTAGCCATGGCAACCATGGATATCATTCAACTTAAAGGTAAAAAGCCTGCCAATTTCCTTGATGTTGGTGGCGGTGTAACGGTTGAAACGGTGAAAGAAGCATTCAAAATTCTCTTTTCCGATACCCATGTCAAAGCGGTATTGGTGAATATTTTTGGTGGCATTGTGCGCTGCGATATTATCGCCCAAGGCTTACTCGAAGCCATTAAAACACATCCCATGAACGTACCTGTGATTATGCGACTTGTAGGCACCAATGAAGAAGAAGGCCGCCGCCTTGTTAAAGAGGCTGGGCTTGATGTGCGCTGGGCCAATGATTTGGATGAAGCAGCAAGCTTTGCCGCAGGAGCAGTGTAATGGCTGTATTACTCGATAAAAACACACGTGTAATTTGCCAAGGTTTTACCGGCAAGCAAGGCACTTTTCATTCCGAACAAATGATAGCCTACGGCAGCAATTTTGTGGGCGGCGTCACCCCAGGCAAAGGCGGTCAAACCCACATCGGTCGCCCTGTATTTAACACTGTATCTGATGCTGTTTGCCAAGCAGGCGCAGAAGCGAGCGTGATCTATGTACCCGCTCCTTTTGCTGCTGATGCCATTATGGAAGCTGCTGATGCGGGCATTGCTTTGATTGTTTGCATCACCGAAGGCATACCCGTTGCCGATATGCTGAAAGTAAAAGCTTATTTGCGCGGCAAATCCACCACACTTATTGGCCCCAACTGCCCTGGCATCATCACCCCAGGACAAGCTAAAATCGGCATTATGCCTGGGCATATTCATCTGCCTGGCCGCATTGGCGTCGTTTCCCGCTCAGGCACACTCACCTACGAAGCTGTTGCTCAGCTCACCGAAACCAAACTTGGGCAAAGCACTTGCATTGGCATTGGCGGTGATCCGATCCACGGCATGACCTTCACCGATTGCTTGAAGCTGTTTGAAAACGATGACGATACCGACGGTATTATTATGATTGGGGAAATTGGTGGCACTGAAGAAGAAGAGGCAGCCGCCTTCATTCAAGCTCAGGTGAGTAAACCCGTTGTCGCCTTTATTGCTGGTGCGACTGCACCAGCAGGCAAACGCATGGGCCATGCGGGCGCTATTATCTCGGGCGGAAGCGGCACTGCGGAGGTAAAATTTAATGCATTGGAAGCTGCAGGCGTGACTGTAGAGCGCAATCCCACCTGGCTGGGCAAGCGTATGTTTGAGAAAATATAAGTGGAATCTTTCGCATTTCATTTTTTGCATTGCAATCAGGTAATCACTGGCTATATTGCGCCCCACAACGGAAGGGTGACAGAGCTGGCCGAATGTACCGGTCTTGAAAACCGGCGAAGAGAAATCTTCCGTGGGTTCGAATCCCACCCCTTCCGCCAGTTTGTTTTGTGGGCGTTACGAAGTTGTAATGTACTTACTAGGAGAGATGGCTGAGTGGCTGAAAGCGCACCCCTGCTAAGGGTGTATAGGTTTAACCCTATCGAGGGTTCGAATCCCTCTCTCTCCGCCATACTCGCGCGGTTGTTACTCATGGCTTTTTTAGCATTTGCAACCACTGCCTGTGATGGCCAAAAAATTGAAGAGATTGAATGGCAATTGCCATTGAGTGTGCCAGTTGATCCGCATGCTTCAAACTTAGGTAAAGATCTTCCTGAATGGGCATCCACTAAGGAAGGACATGCTAAAGTAGTCTTTTTAAAAAAATCGACTGCCCGAACATTTGGGGTGACAGTTGAAAACAAAGCAAGCCAAGTAATCAACGGTTGGACTGTTGAAATACTGGGTCTTGCTTCAGGTCTGCGCATAAAAGATAAAACTTTTATCAACGACGAAAGCATATCCAATCCTGCGGCTTATCTTGCGCTGTATCAGGGCCAAAAGCTTGAATACAAAGGCTGGGTATACCAGGATTTTCCAGAATTATTTGGCATGGATAATTTAGACTGGAAAGTATGGATTGAAGACGTTACCATGCCGCAGGTTTCGCAAGAGACCGAAGAAAAACTGCTCCCATAGCTCAGCTGGATAGAGTATCTGACTACGAATCAGAGGGCCGGGCGTTCGAATCGCTCTGGGAGCACCACCTTGATAAGGACCTACAAGAAATTGTAGGTCCTTTTTTTTGTTTTTATGGTCAATCTTGAACCTATAATTTCTCTTTTTGGCACAGATAAAAGCACAAAAAAATGACACTTGCCGACAACACAAATTTACAATTCGGAAATTGGTCCAATTTACTTAAATTTTTAAATGCATAAAATGGCGTAAACCCTTGACAATTATGGCTTAACAGTCTTTTATGCGCTTATGTTGCTTACCCTTTTGAAAACACTATACTTTCTTTTCAGCCAGCAACGTGCACCCTTGCCTTTTATTTTCCCATTATCTCACGTTAGAATGATGTTTCTAAAGCGCAAAATAGCCGTTCAAAAGTTGGACTACTTCTTGCTAAGTAAAAGACCATGATTTCAACCACGATTAAATCAGCCCTCCCTCTTATTCTTGCTCTGGCGATTTTAAGCACAGCTTTAAGCAGCTGTCGCACAGCTGTGCCTGAACCTTCGATGTCATTGGATGGCTACAACAAACCTCTGCCGAAATACAAAATGCATAATGTTGGCCCGCAGCGCTCTTCCGAATCACAGTCCATGCATTTTGTTGACCTTAACCAGGATGGTCATCTTGATGTACTTGTCGGCGGCAATGATCGTGTCGATGGATTTCATGTCGAATGGGGCGATAGCACCGGTAATTGGATACTACAAAGCGGCCCACTTACAGCCATGCAACCCCGCGCCTTTGCTAGTGGCGATGTGGATCATGATGATAATCTTGACGTGTTGATTGGCGGCGAAGGTGATCAGAAAGGACTACAGTTATGGAAACTGAGCACAATTACCCAGACTTGGACTTTGCACAGTGCACCCATAGAGGGTGGTATTTTTAATGCCATTAAACTTGCGGATATCAACCATGATGGTTGGTTGGATATTATTGCTTCCCGTGGTGACACTGAGTTGGATGGTGGGGTATTTGTTTTACTCAACAATGCCCAAGGTGGCTGGTTAAGCGGTGTAGGACCTGTTGTAAAAGGTATCTTCACAGGTTTAGCTGTTGAAGATATTAACCAAGACGGTGATTTGGATATCATTGCCTCTCGTCGTGGGGGCTTGGGCGCAACCCAAAGCAAAGATCAACTCTGGCGGCAAGCTGGTGGTGTGCAAATTTGGTATGGCGATGGTGCAGGCAGATGGGAACCCGAAGTGCTTCCTGCCGATGCGGATGCTGAAAGTGTTTCTGTAGCAGACATCAATGGAGATGGTCGTTTAGACATCGTTGCAGGCCTATACCAACATGGCATCAAACTTTGGCTGGCTGGTGAAAAAAATTGGAAGGAAGTTGCGGTCACCCAGCAAGGTACCTGGTCAGACGTTCGCGTTGGTGATTTGGATGCAGATGGCAACCGTGAATTGGTCGCTTCCTCTAGCGATGGCAAGGGTCTTGGCGTTTGGGGTTGGCGTTCGGGTAAATTTTACAGCGAAGATCAGCTTGTCCCCAACTACGGTGTGTATCTGGACATTGATTTGGGTGATGTCACCAACCAAGGTTTACTCAATATTGCGGCTGCGCGCGCAGATGGTGGTATTGAAATTTGGTCACCGACAAAAGCTACACCCATCCAAGCTCGAACAATCCAAGGCAACAAAATTGGCGAACGTTTATCGATTTATTTTGATTCCGGCACAGCCAAACTAAATCCATCATCAGTGACCTCGATTGCTAATTGGTCAGCTGCACTCAAACAACCCTTATCTCAAGTACGTTTTGAAATTACTGGCCGCGCCGATCAGCGCCCTATTCGCTCTGATTTGTACCCCAACAATACCGCCCTTTCTCAAGCCCGGGCTGAATCTGTAGCAGCATGGCTGCGCAATAACGGAGCCCTCGCAGGTCATATGCAAATTGATGCGCTTGGGGATACCTCCCCGTTACCACCAGGTCTGGACCCCATTGCCTTACGTGAAAATCGTCGTGTTTTTGTACAAGCTTACCGCATTGAATCAGTGAGCTTGCCTCGCACTACTTCAGACATTAATCGGCGCGACTTGTACCATATTGATGAAAATAAAGTATTCAAAACCATTGACAATGTCGCTGAGTACAAAGTCGGTGTGGGTGATGAGCTAAGTATCACCTTCTGGCAAGGTGGTAAGCCTGAAACGCAGAAAGTCGTGGTGCAAATCAACGGCACCGTTTCCTTACCATATCAGGCTGCCTTGCAGGTTGCTGGCTACACACCTCGAGAAATCGATATTCTTACAACTGATATTCTTCAAAAATATGAACGTAATCCTCGCGTGGATATTCAGGTGATTCGCGCTAACAGTAAATTCGCAAGTATTTTTGGCGAAGTACAAAACCTATCTCGCCAACCAACAGGCCCTGGCACCTACGCTTTACGTGGCCGTGAGAGCCTTGTTGACTTCTTATCGCGCGTTGGTGGCCCTACAGCGCAAGCCAACTTGAACAATGTGCAAATTATCCGCAACGGCAAAACAGTATTGCTGAATTTATCACGCGCCATTCGTCAAGGTGATTTGTCTGAAAACGCACTGATAGATGATGGTGATACGATATTTGTGCCTTCACTGGCCCAATCCAAACGCCAGGTATATGTGTTGGGACAAGTGGCAAAAACAGGCATCGTTGAATTCACAGGTGAAATCAGCTTCTTAGACGCCATATCTAAATCAGGTGGGCTTACTGGGGATGCTTATCTACCTGATATACGTATCGTGCGTGCCGATCGTGATCAACCGCAGATTATTGCAGTCGATTTCCAGCGTTTCTTAGAAAAAGGTGATTTAACACAAAATCTGGCCTTAATGGACAATGACATTTTGATTATCCCATCCCGCCCTATTGCCAACTGGAATAAATTTATTGCAGATATATCGCCATCTGTAACGTTATTACTGCAACCTGTGAGCATTGCCCAACAAATCTTAACACTTCGCCTATTGGCTGGGCAGGTTCAATAATGGCAGCAACTTCACATTCCAATGATGGATATGAATTAAACCTTTCTGAATACTGGCAAATCATTGCCCGTAGGCGTTGGATTATTATTTTTTGTGGCTTGGCCATGGGCTTTTTTAGTGGTGTATTAACGTGGGCCAAACAACCGCCAGCCATTTATAACGCCACATCCTCCATTAAAATCGAATCCTCAGTGAATGTTGCTGACCTTCTTCTACGCGGTGGCGCTGGCCAAAGCTTTAGCGATAACAAAACCCAATTGGCCATTATTGAATCCTATGCTGTGATGGAAAGAGTAGCCCAACGTATGGGTTTGATTCCTAGTGACTTAAGCTCTGAAGAAGTACGAGCCAATCCTGAGTATATGGACGAAGTGCTTAGCATTAAAAGCGGCGTTTCGGTATTCCAAGATGAAGAATCGGGCATCATCAACATTACAGCCACATCTACCAATCCTGTTTTTGCAAGAGACTTGGCGCAATCAGTGGCTGATGAATTTAAAGAATTTAATATTGAAGATAAAAATCGCCGTATTTTTGAAGCTAAGAAATTTATTCAACAACAGCTTATTGTCGTTCGTGACCGCCTTAAATCTGCCGAAGAGTCGATTCGCGATTATCGCAACGCCAACAATCTATCTTTCTCCAGCACTGATCCTGAATTGATGACGCGTATCATTTCTGATTTAGAAAAAGATTATCGCGATGCTACAGTACACTTGAACGACTTACGCTTTGCCATTGCACCCTTGCGTGAACGCATCAACAAAGGCACCTGGGATTTCCAAGCAGTCACCATCGCAGGTAGCGTGAGTAACTATTTTGACCAGCTCAACACCCGCCTTGTCAATATGGCGCTCAAACGCACTGAATTGATGACCAATTACACCGATGAGCACCCACAAATCAAAGAATTAAGCCTACAAGCAGCTGATATCTTAGCCAGCATGATTGGTGAACTTGAAAAACAAATCACCCTGACCCAACGCCGCATATCAGATGTGCAACGCAGCATTGATGAAACAAAAAGCAGGTTCCAAGGTTTGCCTGAACAAGCTTTAGAAATACAACGTATGTCGCGCACTGTGCGCATCAATGAAGAACTTTTTGATTTGCTTGAAAAGAAATATCAAGAAGTACTGATCAAAGAAGCCGAAAAAGTACAAGCTGTTTCTCTGGTTCGCCCAGCCATGATTCCTGTATTCCGTATCAATCCGGTTAATCCTATGCAAAGTGGCGTGGCGGGACTTATCCTTGGTTTGGTGCTTGGACTCATCGTTTCCTTGATTCTCGAAGCTGTGGATTCATCGGTTGGCACCATCGAAGAAGTGGAAAGTTTCTTGGATACGTCTGTGGTTGGGTTTGTACCCCAGCTTGAACATGATGAAGCCATTGAACTTTTCTCTGGCACCGAAGGCTTAAAAACCAGTGGCCATCAACTCGAACGGCAAATCAGGTTGATTACGCATTTTTCACCACCATCCACCATATCCGAATCCTACCGTAGTTTGCGCACCAATTTATTGTTCTCGCAAACTGGTGACCATCGACTGATTATGGTGACAAGTTCCACGGTGAAAGAAGGAAAGAGTACTGTGGCTGCCAACTTGGCCGTGGTTTTGGCGCAACAAGGCGCTCGCGTATTACTTATCGATGGTGATTTGAGAAAACCCATGCAGCACCACACCTTTGGTGTACAACGCGAAATTGGTTTGAGCGAATGCTTGTTGGGCCAATTCCAATGGCAAGATGCTGTGAAACGTTTTTCAGACGTGATGCTAGGCGATATGGGCATTGACCAAGCCTTGCTCACACCTGGCTTAGATCAACTTGAGATCCTCACTTGTGGCCATGTGAATGCCAACCCACCTGACCTACTGGCTGCACCGATGATGGATAAAATCCTCAAAGAAGTCCGCGAAGAATACGATATGGTGATTATTGATATGCCACCGCTCTTGCACACCACAGATGCAACCATTTTGGCTTCCAAAGTGGATGGGGTATTGCTG